>MDSZ01214340.1_pt1 | contig 10141 bp, 9 predicted proteins | sample 811201 | NCBI WGS metagenome assembly MDSZ01 (sample SAMN05326647, study PRJNA326480) | marine metagenome | isolation source: seawater | place: Indian Ocean: North | collected 2010 | reverse complement strand
TCAACTCACGTTGTAATGCGAGTTGAACGGGTGCGACGCCTACTCCCATTTCATCAAACAATGCTGGTACTATACCATTTTCTTGAGATAATAATGCACTGAGCAAATGCCAAACTTCTACTTCCTGTTGTCCATTACGCTTAGCCACCTCTGCCATTTCCTTAATTGCAGAAATTCCCAGTTCAGTAAATTTTTCAGGATCTATATTCATGCTCTATGTATTGCAAGTTGCGTTCCGATTCGGATAACTATGAAATTCCTTTAATTTAAGCCTTTCCAAAGTAAATACACAGAATATTTTAGTCCCTAAATTGAGACATTTCAATGACCGAATAACGAACAAGTGACATAATGTCTCACCCTGTTCGGTTGTCATTACTTTAATATTTATTCAATATAGATCCATGAAAATTGCTGAAAGAGCAAAAATAGTTGATTCTATGCTTGCTGAGTTATACCCAAATCCTCCCATTCCATTAGATCATACTAATACATTTACATTACTAGTCGCAGTTCTTCTTTCTGCACAATGTACAGATGCAAGAGTGAATAAAACCACTCCAGAATTATTTAAAATTGCATCCAATGCAAAAAATATGGCGAAACTCTCTGTGGAAAAAATCAATTCTATCGTTCGCCCATGTGGACTTGCCCCCAGAAAGGCAGAAGCCATTCAAAAGTTATCAAAAATTATAATGGATAAGTTTGCAGGTAAAGTACCTGACACTTTTGAGGAACTTGAAGAACTACCCGGTGTCGGACATAAAACCGCCTCTGTGGTAATGTCTCAGGCTTTTGGATTTCCATCCTTTCCAGTTGATACACATATTCACCGTCTTGCACAAAGGTGGAAATTAACCAATGGCAAAAATGTTACCCAAACTGAAAAAGATTTAAAAAAACTTTTCCCAAAAGAGAGATGGAATGATATTCACTTACAAATTATTTTTTATGGGCGTGAACATTGTCAGGCCAGAAAATGCTTTGGTTTGGAATGCATGATTTGTAAAACTCTTTACCCGGATCGTAGGAAAAAAGTTATAACTAAAAAATCCTAACCTCCGTTAACAAAAATTTTCGGACGGGCTTCGGCAAGACGGGATATGGAATCTTCATTTAAACCTGCATCAAAGAGATAAATTTCACGCAAATTTTCCATAGAAATCAAAAGATCTATAAGTTCATCACTCAGTTCTGTTCGTACTAAGTTCAAATAAGTCAAACTCTCCAATTCCTTAAGATGTGAAATTCCTTGAACCGTTACTTTTTTATTACCTTCTAGGTTTAATTCCCGAAGATTTTTGAATTTTGATAAAGTAAGAAGTCCATTATCAGTGATTCCTGCGTAAGTTAAATCGATCGATAAGATTTGATCAGCAAATGGGATAAGTGCATTCAGGTCCTCATCACTTAATCCAAGATTCTTATCAACTGGGGACATAACCCGTAATCCATCCCCTTTTTCAGTTTTTAACAAAATGATATTGGCTGAACGAAGTCTTTGTCTTTCCTCGTCATTGAGGGTAATTTCAGAGGGATTAGTTGGCTTGCTTTCAGTAGGAACATCCTTAGCAATCTCTTTCTGAACCGGATCCTCAGTAACAATTCCAAAAACTTTTAACATAGGACCAATTTTTTGAGGGAACGCAAAATACAATCCTGCAACTGCTCCGCAAACAACCAAACAAGTTACAGCAAATACAATTATAGTTGAGAAAATTCGAGATACTATACTTTGCTTTTTAACAACAACGGAAGTTTGCCCCCGGTTCATTTTAACTTTTACACTCTTACCTCCTTTAGAAGATCTTTTCTTTGCCCCTGTAGTAGCTGAATTTTGTGAAACCGAAGAAATTGCAGGCTCAGAAGTAGTTTGTACCTGGCTTTGTACACCTATTCCAAGTAAATCGGAAAGCGTCTTCCACTCAGTTTGACCTTCATAAAGTGCATAATCAGTCGCCAGCAGTTGGCCAGCCTCTAAAAACTGTTTAGCTTGTTCAGCAGAATAAGGACCAAAGGTTTCTCCATTCCTAGAAACATAAATATTCATTAATTGTAATTTATTTACCAGTGCCAGGTGGCACAATAGTTTCAATTAATTCCGATGGTACTCCAATATTAGTCAAAATTGGTACAACACGGTCTGGAGCAAATATTAACCCAGCAAGGGCAACAAGGGAAACAACCACCATAAGAATTATGAATACCAGTGAAGTAGAATATATCTTGGATATAATTCCTTCACCTTTTACAACAATTACAGTCTGCTTACTATTCAAACCTTTTATTTTACGAGAATTTGAAATTCGGTCACGGGGTTCTCTTCTTCCCGACGACTCTTTAGATACTTTTTTTTCTTTAGCTGTACTTTCTTTCTGTGGAGGTGGCTCAGATGGAGGTGGTGGAAGTGAGGAAGGTATTGATTCTATATTTTCAGTTACCTGTTCATTGGTTGCGGGAAAACTACTTTCAGGAGTAGGTACACTTATTGGTGCAGGATTCACCAAAGGAGGTGGGGTTGTAAAAGATTCTACTTGGTCAGATGCAGACTCAGGAACAATTAATGGTGGGGGTGTGGATACAGTGGAGGGGCTGTTCTCGGGTACTGATTCATTTGTCTGAGCAGAAAATTCATCTTCGTTTGTATCATTATCTTCATCAACAAATACATCCTCCCATTCCTTAAGTTTATCATAATCAACATCATCATCTTCAAATTGATCATAAAATGATGGATCTTCTTTTTCTGTTTCTGAATCTGATAAAAGGGTTTCCAATGGTTCCCAGTTTTCCTCTCCTTCCGGAGATGCCAAATCACTCAAAACAAGATCTCCATTTTTGATGAATTCAGAAATCTCCTCAGTTGTATGAGGACCAAATGTCTGATTATCTTTTTTGATAATTAAATTCATCTTTTAATTTCTAATACCATTAAATGATATAAATATCTAATTATAATTTCAGTAAAATTGAAGTTAAAATTCTCCAGGTTTTGAACGAATCCAATCTACAACAATTTCAATCTCTTCCTTAGAAAGTTTTTTATCACGACCATACGCTGGCATTCGATCATTTTTCTTTCCGTAAAATCTTTCATGCTCAGGATTATTAATAAAATCAATCATCCATTTTCTTGAACCATATCCGGTAAGGTCGGGTGCTGAGCCCTCACCTTCTGAATCGATGTCATGGCAATCTATACAGGCCAAATCATCATAATATATATCAAGTAGACTTTCTTTTTCGTCCTCTGATAGTGGTTCCTGATAAGGTAATTCTGCTAAATCAGAAAGAAGACGGGCAACATCTGGAAGTAATTTTTTCTCTTCTTCATCATATTTCTTAAGTACCTTTTTTGCCATAGTTCCATCCTTAAAAGCAGTACCACCAAAATATTCACTGGAAATATAATGATCGTAATTGAGTAGTTTTGTTGTCCAGTTGACACTAGCAAAACCAGCCAATTCGGGAGCTGACTGCTCATCACTTACCAAGTATCCCCTTCCATCATGGCCATTATAACGATGACAGCTAGAACATTGTGAAGCAAAAATTCTTCTTCCTCTATTTTCCCGATCCTCTCGAAGTAGAGTTACTGCACCCGTTGGAGGTATTCCATCTTCCTGGGCAATTTGTATAACTCTCTCTGCCTGCCACTCTGCTTCCTCAACGGCTGCAATATGGTTCACATTTTCACGATCTTCAGAAAAAGCAAGAAATGTAAGACCTGCTGAACCGGCGAGTAAACACCACCAGAAACCAACATTGAATTGATGTCCTTTAGTTGAAGAACCTATAAAGGGTTGAATTAAAATTAATAAACCCAATACAATTGGAATAATGACCGCACCCCAAAAGGCTGGTACATATTTTAATAACTGAAATAAGAAAAGGAAATACCATTCAGGACGGGCAGGAAATTCGTTTGATGGATCAGCGGGTGGGCCTAAAGGAGCACCCTTAAAAAAAAGTGTTAAAAAAACTACTGCCAATAAAACAGCCAAACAGGCAACACCGTCTTTTAGAATTTGATCAGGCCAAAAATAGCTATCCCTCTTCGGGCGAGGCTCCTTAACATGAATTCCATGTTTTCTAAAAAGATAAATATGAACTACAACCAGTCCGATCAAAGCAGCAGGAAGAATTCCCGCATGAAGAGCAAAAAATCGAGTGATTGTTTGGTGTCCATATTCCACACCACCTACAACAATTTTTTGTAGTACTGGACCAATAAAAGGAACTTCAGCAATTAAATTTGTTGCAACAGCAGTTGCCCAATAGCCTTTTTGATCCCAAGGAAGAAGATATCCAGTTAAAGAAAGAGCTAGGGTCACACCCAATAAAGCAATTCCAAACCAAAAATTCAATTCTCTGGGAGCACGATATGCACCGTCAATCATCACCTGCATCAAGTGTAAAACTAAGAGCACAATCATAGCTTGTGCCATGTAATGATGAACTCCACGCAGGAACCACCCCCCCCACATCTGATATTGAATAAAATAAACGCTTTCCCAGGCAGTCTGTGCACTTGGACTGTATGACATCCAAAGAAGTGTCCCAGTCACTACCTGGGTAAAAAAAGCAAATGTCAGACAACTACCCCAAACATATCTCCATCTTGCACCACCTGGTACTTTTTCATACAGGGCTTCTTTTACTATTGAACGAATTCCTGAACGGTCGTCTAACCAGTCTAAAAACTTGTTCATGAGAGAGGAATTTTTTCGGCTATGTTAGGTCGGAATTGCTGAAATTTAATCCAAACATATTCATCCTCTATTTTAGTATCCATAGTATCCAAACCTCTTGGGCTTGGACTGTCTTTATCTGTTACAGAACCATCAATACCGAATGTGCTGTTATGGCACGGGCAAAAATAATCATTCGTTTTAGATCGATAATCAACCGCACAGCCCAGATGTGGACACTTCAAACTATATGCAGTAACTTCTTCCCCTTTTCTTGAAAGATATACCGCACCAGCCGGAACATTTTTATATGTTGTCCAGGCATCCTTAACTTTCGACAAAATGATTTCAAATTTTGCAGGCTTTCCGTTATCAGGCAAATTTACCACTGGTGTAACCTTAGTCCATGGTACTTCAGCAACAGAACCGGAATTTTTCTTAACCGGGTCAAGAATTGAAGTAATCCCAGCAGCAAATGGAAAAATTGCACATGCAGCGGAAACTCCAATGGTAGAGGCTACAACCAATCTTCTAGCCTTGTCTGTCTCACAACAACCTGATTCTTTTATGCATTCTTGGTCTTTGGAATTACTTTCTGACATCGGTCATTATAATAACTTAAAAACTCTACAATCTGACAAAATTATAACTTTCAGGCATGAAGAATTGTATTTGGATAATACAAAGCTTCATAAAGATTGATAAGCTGTCTATTATTCCGGGAAGGCAGGAAGAGGAGGAAGTCCACCATCTCCATCAGGAAGTGGTGGCAATCCACCATCTCCTGATAACGGAGGAAGAGGTGGCAAATCATTACCGCCAGCATCAGGAAGTCCAGGAAGTGGGGGTAAATCACTCTCTAAAGCTGGGGCTCCCGGTAAGGGGGGTAAATCACCGGCACTCGAATCGGATGGAGGCAAAGCTGGTAATCCCGAATCTCCAGAATCGGCACCGGGAAGTGGTGGTAGATCAGATTCCGTCGGAGAAGGTGCTTCAGGGAAAGCAGGAAAATCGCTGGTGGAAGGATCACTCGAGGGAAGCGGAGAAAGCCCTTCAGTAGCTTCAACCGGGGGAAGAGGGTTTGATTCAATTGATGGGAAATCTGGTGCTTCATCAACAACCGTTTCAGCAGGTTCAGGGAATGAAGGAAAATCTGAACTATCACTATTTTCATCAGTCAGAGGTAATTCTGGAAAAGAATCATCTGAGGAAGGTGCTTCTGTAAAATTTGGAACTTCATTAGAAATCGGATCTGTTACAACTTCTTCAACTGAAGTTTCATCATCGCTAACAGCTTTTTCATTGTCATTAGTTTCGAGATAAGGTTCATCTGCGAGCTTGATAGGTGTTCCATCTGATCTCCAGGTGGCTTCTTTACCATGCCGACTTCCATTCGTGTAAGCCCGCACATACATTTTTTGACCATTTGGCCACCAACGAGTTACAGGACCATGCCATCGACCTTCTTTGTAATTTCTTTCATACATTTTAACCCCATTAGAAAACCACCTTGAACTTAAGCCATCTTTTCGACCTTCTTTCCAGGATTCATCCGATGCAACAAATTCACCGCTATCTCCTTTTTCAATTATTAAAATTCTCCCGGTGAAAGGCATATTGTTTAATTTTTGATACAAAAGCCCGTATCGGGATTCAAAATAATTCCCATATTCTTCAATAGTAACCTGATAGGAATCTCCACTAGCACCAATCATGTCCTGAGATGACTGTTGAATTGGTGGATTTTGCCTATACACATTCTGACAGGAAGTTAAAAAAAGCACACACACCATTAATACTTGCAACATCAATTTGTTCATGCGTCCATTGTTGTGAATTTAGCTAAAATTGCAAGTTTGAAGAGCCAATTAATACAATATTATTGTCAAGAAAATGAAATTATGTTTTAGTATAAAATTACCATTTCGGTTCTTATTAACCTCCCTTATTCCTCATCAATGAACATTGAAAATCTTTTGCTTTTAATCCCAGCCTTAGGTGTTTTTGCACTTCTTTTCACTTGGTGGAAGACCAAGCAGATTAATGCCCACTCAGAAGGTTCAAACAGAATGGCAAAAATCGCTGCAAGCATTCAGGAAGGTGCGATGGCTTTTCTTAAGGCAGAATACAAAATTCTCGCTGTTTTTGTAATTGCTGTGGCAATTTTACTGTATTGGAGCGGATCACGTAATCCTGAAAGCCACGGATTTGTAGCAATATCTTTTATTGTTGGTGCATTCTGCTCAGCTCTTGCTGGTTTTCTCGGAATGGTAGTTGCCACAAAAGCCAATGTTAGAACTACCCACGCAGCTCGTGAAAGTCTTGGAAAAGCACTTGAAGTAGCATTTGCTGGAGGTTCTGTAATGGGACTTGGAGTTGTAGGTCTAGGAATCTTGGGGCTGGGTGGATTATTTGCATACTTCTCACAATCTTTTAACGCACTTGAAGGTGGAAGTGCACTTGACATTACTTTATCTGTTCTAACCGGTTTTTCTTTTGGTGCATCCTCAATTGCTCTATTTGCTCGAGTCGGTGGTGGTATTTACACAAAGGCTGCAGATGTTGGAGCTGATTTAGTTGGAAAAGTTGAAGCAGGAATTCCTGAAGATCACCCATTGAACCCGGCAACAATTGCTGATAATGTTGGTGATAATGTTGGTGATGTTGCTGGTATGGGTGCCGACCTCTTCGAATCATATGTCGGTTCCATTATCGGAACCATGATTCTAGGAGCTGCTATGGTTGCAGGTGCAATTGGTTATGAAGACGAATTGAATGGATTATCCCCAGTCATTCTTCCGCTTATTCTAGGTGCAATTGGAATAGTTACTTCAATTATGGGTACCTTTTTAGTCAAAGTTAGTGATGGTGGAGATCCTCATAAAGCTCTTAATCAGGGTGAGCTGGCTTCATCGGTTGCGATGATTATTTGCTCATATTTTGCCATTAACCACTTTTTACCAGAACAATGGACTTATAATGGTTTAGATTATAGTTCCAATGGAGTTTTTTATGCTATTATTATCGGTTTAATTTCTGGGCTTGCGATTGGTAAAATAACTGAGCACTACACAGGTACAAATACAAAACCTGTTAAATCAATAGTTGAACAATCTATTACAGGTAACGCTACAAACATTATTGCGGGTCTTGGAATTGGCATGTACTCAACTACCTTTCCTATCCTAATACTAGCTGCTGCAGTTGTTGGTGCTTATGAATTAGCAGGTCTTTATGGGATTGCGATTGCTGCAGTTGGAATGCTTTCAAACACTGGTATTCAGTTAGCAGTTGATGCATATGGTCCAATTTCAGACAACGCTGGCGGTATAGCAGAAATGTCAGAGTTGCCCAAAGAAGTCAGACAAAGACCAGATAAATTGGATGCAGTTGGGAATACAACAGCTGCTATTGGAAAAGGATTTGCTATTGGATCTGCTGCACTGACTGCACTTGCCCTTTTTGCGGCATTTAAAGAAACTTCCGGAATTTCTGAAATTGATGTTTCTACTCCAAAAGTGATGGCCGGATTATTTATAGGTTCCATGCTTCCGTTTCTTTTTAGTGCTCTGGCAATGGGTGCTGTTGGAAGAGCTGCAATGGCAATGATTCAAGAAGTTAGAAGACAGTTTAAAGATATTCCTGCTCTTAAATCTGCCCTTGAAATTATGAACGCCAACGAGGGTAAAGCTTCTGAAGAATGGACTGAGGAGGAAAGAAATAAGTTTGATGAAGCCATTGATTCAGCAGAATATGGAAAGTGCGTTGAAATTTCGACTCAATCAGCAATTAAAGAGATGGTTGCACCCGGCTTGGTAGCCATTTTGACCCCGGTAGCTGTTGGATTCGGAGGTGGAGCAGTAATGCTGGGTGGCTTGCTGGCGGGCGTGACTGCATCTGGTGTGTTAATGGCACTTTTTCAATCAAATGCTGGAGGTGCTTGGGACAATGCAAAGAAAATGGTTGAAGAGGGTTATGAAATAAATGGTGTTGCCCATGGAAAGGGATCCGAAGTTCACAAGTCTACCGTAGTTGGTGACACAGTTGGAGATCCTCTTAAAGACACTTCTGGACCGTCCCTTAATATTCTTCTTAAACTAATGTCTGTAGTGGCACTAGTTTTAGCACCTTTTATTAAAGTTTAATAATTATCTCTCGCCAATTGATCTGGCGAATTTGGATCTTTCATCTGCATTCCCTTTGAAGTAGGCAGTACCGGCAACAAATACATCTACACCTTTATCCAGACAGGGCTTAACATGTTCAGGACTAACTCCCCCGTCCACTTCAATCAGATAGTTATAATTTTTTTTATCTCTCAACGCATTTAACTTTTCCACTTTCTTAAGAACATCAGAAATAAAGCCCTGTCCACCAAAACCTGGGTTTACTGTCATACAAAGAACGAGGTCAACCTGAGCCTTATCAAGAATATCATAAATATCTTCAGCTGGTGTACCAGGGTTTATTGCAATTCCTACTTGTTTACCCAGAGATTTGATGTGCTCAATCGTCGCCAGATGGTCATAATCAGGTTCAATGTGAATGGTTATTAAATCAGATCCAGCCTTAACAAAAGCATCGATATACAAATGTGGATTATCAAGCATTAAGTGAACATCAAAAAAAAGATGCGAGTCTTTTCTTAAATCTGATACGGTTTGAGGACCAAAACTAAGATTGGGTACAAAATGTCCATCCATAATATCCAAATGTATCCATTTTCGACCGTCGGACTCGGCAGTATTTAATGCATTAGAAAGATTGGCATGATTACCTGCCAAAATTGATGGAGCTAATAATTTTTTCATAACAGATAAGTAAAAATCCTACCAATTATAGTTTTCTAGTGTATTTGAAATCTTTCTTGCCATACCAATAGATAAGTAATGTATGGATTCCCTCGAAGATGTAGAAGTACTTACATTTTCTCTTAATGAAGAACTGGTTTCTTTAATAAGTTTATTGTCAATCAGGGTGTCTCCTTTTTTATCTTTTAAAGATAAATACACATTTATACTTGAGCTAAATCCAGTTGCCAAAAGTGTATCCTGAGGGCTGTAAGCTTCTGTATTTTTAACATAGTCATCAACAGTTAAAAATAACAAAAGATCAGCAGAATCTTTGTTTTGAACCAAATCGTAATATCCACGTTTAATTATCTCTTTACGTAAATTTGTATTCAAAAAAGAACTCAATTGCGGAGCTAAAGAGTTATTTCTAACATTTTCAATGTAAAGGGTTTGAGAAGATAATTTGTATGGGTTATTTTGATATCTGCAACCGAGTAACAGGGAAATAGTAAAGGCCAATAGGCTGAATACTAAAAGAAATTTATTCGTTTCCACTTCTTAATTCAGCAACTTTTTTTTCAGCTTCTCGAGCTGCTTGCGATTCCGGAGCCGTTGTGATCGCTTCATTGTAAAACTGTAAGGCTGGCTTATTTCCTA
>MDSZ01031094.1_pt1 | contig 10141 bp, 8 predicted proteins | sample 811201 | NCBI WGS metagenome assembly MDSZ01 (sample SAMN05326647, study PRJNA326480) | marine metagenome | isolation source: seawater | place: Indian Ocean: North | collected 2010 | reverse complement strand
GCAATAGAGGCAAATTCTGGAGGCAAATTGAAAGTAATTTGTAGAGCAGGAGTTGGCGTTGATAATATAGATATTAATGCTGCAACCAATAATGGCATTATGGTTGTAAATGCTCCATCATCAACAACTAAGAGTGTTGCTGAATTAACACTTGGCCATCTTCTTTCCTGCACGAGGCATATTCCTAAAGGAGATAGAATGATGAGAGATGGAATTTGGGCTAAAAAAGAGCTAAGGGGTAGCGAACTTTCTGGTAAAAACTTAGGATTAATAGGTTATGGGAGAATTGCAAGAAATGTAAGTAATTTGGCTATTGCATTTGGTATGAATATTCATGCATTTGATCCATTTCTCCCTAATGAAATGTTTGGGGAAATTAAGAAACACGAGACTATTGAGGATTTATTTTCTAGCTGTACTCATATTAGTGTGCATTGTAATTTAACAGAAGACACAAGGGGTTTAGTTGGTGAAAAATTGATAGATTTAATGCCAAAATTAGGTGCAGATGGTTCAAATTGTGGTAGATACCTTGTAAGTTTATCAAGAGGAGGGATTGTGAATGAATCAGAATTATTTAATTGTTTAAATAATGGTAAATTAACTTGTGCAGGATTAGACGTTTTTGAAACAGAACCAGTACTAAAAAACGATCTTCTTAATTGTGATAATTTTATTGGTACTCCTCATATTGCTGCTTCTACTGTAGAGGCTCAGATAAGGGTTGGTTTAGAATCTGCAGAACAAATAATAAGCAGTTTAAATGGTAAGGTTCCTGCCAATTTAATAAATAAAGATATTTTAGATTAGTTTAATTTTTTATCTACTATTTCTAATGTTTTGGCTAAATCTTTAGCAATTCTATTTGAGATCTCTGAAACAGATTTTGAAATTTCAGGTTTATCTAAGCCAAGTAAGTTAATTCTAACATTGAGTAAAGCTCCATTTGATGCAGCATGTGCTAAAAGAGCAGCTACAGCAACATCAGTAATTGCATTTGAGTTTCCTTTTTCAGCAAGTATTGGAAGTACCTCAAGTAAATTTGCGGCTTTTTTTGCAGTTTCTAAAGGTATTAATGCAGCATTAATAGTTGCATCTTCGATCTCATTTGCTCTAATCTTTTTTTCTTCTTCTGAATTTTTTGGTAATTTCCAAGATTTCATCACATTTTCAAATGATTCGGCATCTTTGTTTGCTAGTTCTAATGAATCATGAAATAATGGAATTGCTATTAATTGAATTTTTTCGGCATCTTCCCATCCATCTTTCCATTTTTCTTTACTTATTGTTAAATCGCAAACCATACAAGTTAGTGCTGCAGCATTTCCTAATGTTATTGCTGCAGCCGAACCACCTCCAGGTGTAGGTGAACTACTTGATAATGCAGTTTGGAATTCTTTTACAGTCATTCTTGCATAATCTTCCATCTTCTCATCTCCTTATTCTGCTGCCCATTCAATTATCCTTTTATTTTTATCAAATGAATCAAGTTTATTTAGCATTAAACCATCCACTGCAGAATCAACTAATTCTTCTATAGATGCGCTATCTGGATTAGAATGATAAAATTTTCCAGAATCAATTAATGCGTTTAATGGAATTAATCCCACTAGTTCTCCAGCAGTCACTTCAAGATTCTTTTTTGCAGCTTCTTTCTTAATTTCTTCAATTATTGTGTGCATTCCTGTTTTATTATAGTCAAGTAAATTCATTGAAACTTGTGCAGTCTTTTTGTCATACATCCATCCTGCTGCTTGAAGGTCTAGAAATTTCCCTTTCTTTCTTTTTGGCTTACCAAATTCATCTAATATTTTGTTTCCTTGGTCATCTTTAATTAATACTCCACTGGTTCTTATTAATCCAGCAATTTTATTTGCTTCAGATTTATCATTTGTATTTAAATTAACATTGTAAGCAATTAATACAGAACGTGCCCCTGTAGCAGTGGCTCCAGATTTAGGCACAAATTTTTGTGGACCTTCATCAGGAATCCATTCATTTTGAATAATTTTTTCTTTTAATCCTTCATATTCTCCTTTTCTAATATTTGGAAGTAGGATTCTTTCTTGTGATTTTGCTGCTTTTGCGTATAAATATACTGGAATTTGCATTTCATTGCCGATTTCCTTTGCAAATTCTTCTGCTAATGACACACATTCTTTCATTGTCGAGTTATTGATTGGAATGAAGGGAACTACGTCAACAGCACCCATCCTTGCATGTTCACCAGAATGTTTGGTCATGTCAATTAATTCAATTCCTTTTTTTGCACAATTTATTGCGGCCTCTAAAACACTTTTTGGTGATCCTACAAATGTAATTACAGTTCTATTAAAATCTTCACTTGAATCTACATCTAGCAGTGTAACTCCTTTTACATTCTTAATTGAGTTGCAAATTTCTTCTATCGTTTCAATATTTTTCCCTTCACTGAAATTAGGAACGCACTCAACTAATCCTTCGTTCATGTCCTATCCTTGTAAAAATAGTCTTTGAATTATTTGTTTACGCGTATAAGGTATTTATTTTTTCATTTTCTGCATTCTTTCTCATTTTTTCAGTAATTTTTAGTGCTGCAGTAAAATCTTTTGCTAGAACTTTTTCCCTTCGATCTCTAATCGCTTCCATTCCTGCTTCGACACACATAGCCTTAATGTCTGCTCCACTAAATCCTTCTGTTGCTGCAATAATGTTTTTTATGCTCAATTTAGAAGAGTTCATATTTTCTATATTTATTTTGAAAATTCCTTTACGTGCTTCATCATTAGGAAGGGGTATTTCAATAATTCTGTCAAATCTCCCTGGCCTTAAAAGAGCATCATCTAGTATATCTGGCCTATTTGTAGCAGCAATGATTTTAACAGAATCTAGAGGATTAAAACCATCTAATTCGGCTAATAGTTGCATTAATGTTCTTTGCACTTCTCTATCTCCGCTTGTAGCCGTATCTAGTCTTTTAGCCCCAATTGCGTCTATTTCATCAATAAATATTATTGCTGGTGCTTTTTCTTGTGCTAATGCAAATAATTCTCTAACCATACGCCCACCTTCGCCTATGTATTTTTGAGCCAATTCGCTACCAACAAGTTGAATGAATGTAGCATCTGCATTTGCAGCTACAGCTTTTGCAATCATTGTTTTACCGCAACCTGGTGGTCCAGTAAGAAGAACTCCTTTAGGTGGTTTTATTCCTACCTTTGAAAATAATTCAGGCATTTGTAATGGAAGTTCAATTGCTTCTCTTAGTAATTTAATCTGTTCATCCAAGCCTCCTATTTCATCAAATGTAATAGTTGGCTTATCTCCGACTTCAGCACCTGTAACTAGAGGATCCCATCCATCTTGAAGAACATCAATTATTGCTAATGTGTCTTGATTAAGAGTAACTCTTGCACCTGGTTTAAGTTTATTTTCTGGGATTGCAGGGTTTACTGAAACTTTGAATACAGTTCCATTACTACTCCTTACTATTCCTGTTTTTTCAGAAATCATGTCTTGTAAGTGGCCAATTATCAGGGGTGGGCTTCTGAGTGAATTTACTTCATCCTCGAGCCTATGTGCAATTTTTCTAATGCCGTCAAGATCTCTTTCTAATTGCATTTTTTCAGTTGTAAGCCGTTGAACATTTTCGTGCAACTCTCTAAATTCTGTCTGTAATTTTATCATGTCATCTTCGGCTTTTCTTGTATTCTCATTACCGCCTGGCCGTAAAACATCCCCATCTGATGTCATAGTTCTCATGCTTTCCTTATCTTAACCTACTTCAACTTGTCCACGTTTTTTTTAATAATTTGTTGTTTTTAAGGGATATAATCAAAAGCCCCTGATATTACAACTTCATGAGAAGAATGGGTGATTGTGAACTTTGTGGTGCAATGAACGTTGGTACAAAGAGAGTATCATATCATAAATCAAATATTGAAGCATGTGTAAGGTGTTGTGATAAAATGAATTTGTCTCCTTTGAGATCAAGAGAGGCGACTCGAAGCAGGAATATTGGGAAAAAAAAGTCTAATTACAAGCCTAAATTAACATCTTCGAAATCACTTATTGACAATTTTTCAAAAAAAATTAGTATGAAGCGCTCAGAAAAAAATTTGAGTAAAAACGATTTAGCAAAAAAGGCAAATGTGAGATTAATTGATATTCAAAATATTGAGTCTGGAAAAATCCTTGAAGATAAAGTTGTTCAAAAAATAGAAAAAGCATTGGAGATGAATTTATTCACAGATGAAACTGCTCCTGATGTTCGTAGAGTTAGAACTACAGGAGGAGGAGGAATGACTTTAGGTGATTATTTAAATGAAAATTGATGAAAAAAATCACAGAAAGAATTGGGTAGTACCCGTGCATGCAATATATTTGGCACAGGACGACCGTAAGAAGAATACAGCAGTAAAATTATCCAGAAAAAACAAACTTAAATTACATTCTAATCTTAGAAATATTCCAAAAAAGGGGATATTATTAGACCCCTTGTGTGGTAAGGTGTTTGGCCCCGAAGATCATGAAATCCTAAAAAGAGGTAATCCATTAGTTGCATTAGATTGTAGTTGGAATCAAATTGAAACTAGTTTAGATACGATTTCAAAGCGTAGTAAATTATTACATAGGACTTTACCATTATTACTTGCTGCAAATCCTGTAAATTGGGGTAAACCAACAAAATTATGTACGGCAGAAGCTATTGCTGCAACATTATATTTGATGGGAGAAGTGAAACAAGCAGAATATATTCTTTCATCATTTAATTGGGGGATGGAGTTCATTAAATTAAATAAAGACCCACTTGATGATTATGCAAATGCTAAATCTAGTTCAGAATTAGTAAAACTTCAATTTGATTACTTTGATTAGTAACTATTATTCTTCAGAATGTAATTGTTTTGCTAATTCTCTCATATCTTCAACTTCGTCAGATTCATCCATAATCTCTACACCAAGTAATGTTTCAATGACGTCTTCCATAGTTACTAAACCTACAGTCCCTCCAAAATCATCTTGAACAATTAAAAATTGTTCTTTGTTTTCCAAAAGAATATCTAATGCTTTATCAACAGAGTCGTTATGTTTGCATTTTTGTACTTCCCTAAGAATTTCGTCCATTTTGCTTTCAAAATCATCTTCAGCTGCCCTTCTAAGAATTTCACTTCTTAGCACATAGCCACTTACTTTGTCAACATCATTATCTATTACAGGCATTCTTCCATGAGTCATTATTGGAATTCTGTCCATTACTTCTGATACAGTTTCCTTTTTATCAACGCTTGACATTACCACTCTTGGAGTCATTATTGTTTCTACTTCAATGTCTCTTAACCTTAGTAAGTTTTTAATTACTTTCTCCTCATCTTTTTCAATTTCCCCTTCTTCTTCTCCGATATCTGCGAGTACTGCTAATTCATCTCTAGTTACAGTAGATTGCTTAGCTCCAGGCAGCATCTTTTTGAAAATTTCAATGGGAGTAACTATGAAAATCAATGATAGAGTTACAAAATGAATCATATATGCCATTGGAGTTGATAATTTTTTCCAATAAGCAGATCCTAATGTTTTTGGTAAAATTTCACTGAATAAGAGAACAAAAATTGTTAAAATAGCTGAGGCAATGGCCATTCCGTATTCTCCTGGATTTAATTTTTCAACTTCTACACCTACTCCTAATGCACCTACTGTGTGTGCTATGGTGTTTAATGTTAATATTGCTGTAAGGGGCCTTACAGAATCATCTTTTTTCAGGTTTGACCAAATAGTTCCTGCTTTAATTTTATCAGACTCAAGGACACTAATGTAACTCGTAGATATGGAAAGTAGTACAGATTCCATTATCGAGCAGAGGAAAGAAACGCCTAAAGCAAGGCTAGCATAAATAATTAGTAACGTGTATTCCAAGAGTTGGTATCCCCCGCTATGTATATCTTAACAACAACTGGTTATTGAGGTTTAATGAAAGAATGTAGGGAACTTTTCATGAATGTAAGCCATTTCCGATGGATTATTGAGGCACAAATATGAGGTTAAAGAATAGTGATGTGCCTACTATTGATTTGTCTAGTCTAAAACCAATTCCTACTAAGCCAAAAGAAAACAGTGAAAATATTCTTTCTCCAGAGTATGTGATGATCTGTGTTGCATGGCCATATGCAAATGGACCATTGCATTTAGGTCATGTAGCAGGATGTTATTTGCCTCCAGATATCCAATTTAGATTTGAAAGAGCATTAGGAAATAAAGTTCTAATGGTTTCTGGAAGTGATGAGCATGGAACACCTATTACAGTAGCTGCAGAACAACAAGATGTCTCACCTCAAGAGATAGTAGATAAATATCATTTATTAAACAAGCAAGCATTATTAGATCTAGGTTGTTCATGGGATAAAAATATTGATGAAAGAGGAATAGAGTATGGTGGTGCACTATTCAATAGAACTAGTGATTTAGATCATAAGAAATATGTTAAAGAGAATTTTATTTTATTACATAAAGCAGGTTTATTTGAACAAAAAACAATGCAACAATATTTTGAAGTTCACGAATCTGGTGGTAGATTTTTACCTGATAGATATGTTGAGGGAAATTGCCCTACATGTAATGCAGAAGGTGCTCGTGGCGATCAGTGTGATACTTGTGGGGCTACATATGAGGCTACAGAATTAATAAATCCGAAATCGAAAATGAATCCGGAAGCAAAAATTGAAATTAGAGATACGGAACATTTTTTCTATAGATTAGATAAATTTCAGAATGTATTAGAAGAGCATGCAAGAGATAGAAATCCATATTGGAAATCTAATGTAAGAGCAATGACAAAACAATGGTTGGAAATGGGTCTTAGACCTCGCGCAGTAACTAGAGATTTAGATTGGGGGATCTCATTGCCACTAGAAGGAGAAAAATGGGATGGTAAATGTGTTTATGTTTGGTTTGAAGCAGTACAAGGTTATTATTCATGCGCAAGGATTTGGTCAGAAAGATTTGGCCAATCTAATGATTGGGAAAAATGGTGGAAAATATCAGAAGAAGGAGTCTTACCAAGGCATTTATATTTTTTAGGCAAGGATAATATTCCTTTCCATACCGTGATTTGGCCAGCAATTATATGTGGTTTGAATCATGCTAATAATGGATTATTTGAAACTGATGAAGTTAATTTGCCAGGTCCAGGAGATTTAGCATTAGAATCTAATGTGCCAGCTATGGAATATCTAATGTTGGCAGGAGGGCAATTTTCAAAAAGTCGTAAGCATGCAGTTTGGCTCCCCTCATTTTTAGAAAAATTTGATCCAGATACCTTAAGGTATTATCTGTCTATAAATATGCCCGAAAATCATGATACAGATTTTAATTGGAAAGACTTTGTTGAAAGAGTAAATTCAGAATTGATTGCTGCTTACGGAAATTTTGTTCACCGTGTAATGAGTTTAAGCCATAGAATTGCTGATGGAGATGTAAATCCATTAATAGAATTTGAAGATATGGAAAAACATAAACTGAATTTTGAAAAATTAGAAAAAATACATTTAGAAGCTACTAATTCATTAAAAAAACATAGATATAAAGAAGCATTGAGACACTTAATTTCAGCAGCACAACTAGGAAATCAAGTTTTGCAGTCATCAACACCTTGGAAATATTTGAAATCTAATGAATCTGATGAAAGAACAGGATCTTTATCTTCATTATTTTTCGGTTGGAAATTATGTAAATTTTTAGCGATTACTACTCAACCATTTTTGCCATTTAGTGCTCAAAAATTATGGGAGATGCTTGGAGAATCAGGAGATGTGTCAGAAGAATTATGGTCTAGTGCAATAAATTGGGATTCAAAGATGAATTGGAGTTCAGTAATGCCAAGACCTCTTTTTGAGAGATTAGATTTAGAAAAGATTATTGAAGAGGAAAAATCGTTGGCAGAGGGATTAGAAGAGGAAAGTTCAGATACAGTAATACATTCTGTAAAAGGTGGAAAAAAGGTGAAAAAGATGAGTAAAGAGATTGAAGGAATAGCATATGTTGATTTTGAAACATTTATGAAAGTTGAATTGAGAGTTGGTAAAATAAGTTCTGTGGAAGAGCACCCTAATGCAGATAAATTAATGGTTGTAAATTTAGATGATGGAAGTGAAAGCGGTAGAATAATTTGTGCAGGATTAAAGGAATATTATACTCCTGATGAGATGAATGGTATGCATGTTATTTTTGTAGCAAATTTAGAACCTAGAAAATTAAGAGGTATACAATCTGAAGGGATGTTACTTGCTGCTGATGACGAGACAGGTAATGTAAAATTGTTGACAGTCGATTCGTCAATGAAACTAGGTTCAAGAGTAAGATAAATTAATTATTTATTCATCTTGAATTTTTGTTCTGCAAAGTCACCAAGACCTTCTAATTTGGCTAACCATCCTGTTTCTTCTCCAGAAGGTACATGCTTAACAAGGTAGGCATTGAAAATGATGTCCCAAAGCCCTTGTTTACTTTCTTGAAATAGATATCTTTTGCATAACCAAGCATCAATTAATAGTATTGAAGAGGCAAATACTCCACCTCCCAAAAGAGCATAATCTCCATCTCCAGAACCCATTAGCATTAAAATCAAACCAAGTAAAAACAGTGGAAAATTCAGATTATTTAGTAATGCATGCAAAAATAATGGTTTTTCTGAGTTACTGTTAATATATTTTGTTCTTGATATAAATTGTCCTAGATTCCTTCCCATGAAAATTGGTAAAACAATGATATTTGTTATTGCTAGTAGAATTCCTCCAATAATGATCCAAGTTGGATTTGCATTTAGGAACGCACTCATTACAATTGCAGTAACTACAAGTCCCCAATTTACAACAAAATTAGCAAGTCCTACAGCAAAGCGATTTAATCTTCCTGCTAATTCAAATTCTGCAGGGATCACTTTTGGTTCACTCGGGGTTCTTTTCTTTCTTTCTCTTCTAGGTTTTTTCTTTTCAGAACTAACAACAACTGGTTCAATTTCAGTTTTTGCTTTTCTTTGCCTTCGTTCTCTTTTTGGTTTTTCAACTTCGGCAACTTTTGGTTCAGCCTTTTTTTCTGCAGCTTTGTCAAGTAATCCCATATTTTCTCCTCCTTATTTTTTAATTATACATTTCGCCCATTTCTTCGTAAAGACTCCAGTTTTCTGAAGCAATAAACTCGTTTATGGCCTCCTCTGGTAATTCCGCTAGTTTTTCGTTTACTAATTTGAAAAATAATCCTCTCTCTTTTTGAGAAGCTGATTCTGGTTCTGATGCAATATTTTTGTATGTTTCAAAATCCTTGCTTTCCAAGAATGAATTTAAATTACTTTCTGGTAGTTTTCCTAGTAATTCATCTACAACGCCAACAAATTTTTCGAATAAATCTTCTTCTACTGTCTTCGCTACTTCTGTATGTTCAAGACCTTCATGATCTTCATCACCATCTAGTATGGCATTTATAGCATCCCTTCTTTCAAATAGTGAATTTAATTCATCCCCAAATTTTTTGACATCAGCCTTTTTCTTCTTTTTCTTAGCCTTCTTAAATGATTTTTCAATTTCAATTATTTGGTCTTCAATCTCGTCTAATTCATCCTCTAATTCGTCAGCAATATCCTCGCTTAAAGGTTCATCGATGACTTCTTCATCTTCTTCAATTTTTTCCTCTTCAATTAATTCAACAATTGGGACCTGATGCAATTCTTGCATTTTTTGTTGCCTTTCTTGTTGCCTTAATACAATAATTTCTCTATCTAATTCGGAACCAAAACGATCAGCATATCTATCTAGCAAACTTCCTACTTCTCCAGAGCCAATCCTGTCTATGTGGCCGTATACTTGTTGTAGTGGTTTATCACTTGTTCTTTTCCACAATTCTCTGTAATCGCTATCTTCTACATCAGTTACTTCGATAACTTCTTCCATGGTTTCATTTAATTCCTTAGGAATTGCGAATGGCATAGATTCAGGCTCTGGGGCAGGTGGAGGAGGTAATGAATCAAGTAAGTCTACACTTTCTAAAGCAGGCGGCGGTGGTATTTCCATTTCTGGTGTTTCAACTTGAATATTTTCATTCAAAGATGGAGGGGGAGGTGGGACAGAATCAAGCCCTGGTGGAGGTGGGACAGAATCAAGCCCTGGTGGAGGTG
>MDSZ01148848.1_pt1 | contig 10142 bp, 8 predicted proteins | sample 811201 | NCBI WGS metagenome assembly MDSZ01 (sample SAMN05326647, study PRJNA326480) | marine metagenome | isolation source: seawater | place: Indian Ocean: North | collected 2010 | reverse complement strand
CTATGAGATATTACTTTGAGTTTTGCATCAAAATCTTTAACTAAATATTTATTAAAGTCTTTTATATTTTGGTCGTCATTAACTACCTGAGTTGCTTGTTGAATATTAATATAATCACTCATTAGTAGTTCAGAGGATAATACAGAGTCACCATGTATGTTGCATAGCGAGATCGGTTTTTTTCTTCCATATGTATTTATAATAACCTGTTCGATAATTGCACTATTTATTCCATTTTCATGATGCATAGATAGATTTTTATAATGATCATCCGATGATTTATCAATTTCATTTTTACTCATATTTTCTAAAAAATAATTTAAAGTACTATTTTTTTTGGGCGGTTGTTTTTTACCAATTCTCATAGACATGACGCCATCATTTTCAGCCCAAATATTACTCATGCCCCACCATTTTTGTCTGCTTTGAAAAATTACTTCCAGAGAACTCCTTGACCAGTAATTTTTTTCAACCCCTTGTCGTTCAGCATAGACGGGGAGAATTACACCGCCATCTGGTTTGATTAAATACATTAAATGTCTAAGAAAAGCAGCACCCCAATTATTAGCAAATAATGGAAAACTTATTCCCAGATATATTCTGTGAAAAGATTCCTTTTCAAATGGATAGTATATCGAGCAAATTTCATCATTTGTGGGATTGGCTTTAAATATGTTTGAATCGCAGGAAACGCTAACCATGTCATCGCTTGGCTGGATCATCCCATGTTTATCTCTAGTATCAGAGTAATAATAGTCTCTGTCTTCTTCGATATAGTCTGCTGATTTATGGATTAAAATTTCTTTCATTTATATGTTTTATTAAAGTTTATGAGATGATACCATGCGTTTATAAGAGCAACAATACTTAGAAAATGTTCATAATAGAGGAAGGACATAGTGTTTTGATTGAAAATACTGAAAGATATACAGAATGGAAGGATCTTAAGATCGATAACAGATCTAAACGAGTATATTGTTGTAACAGAGAGATCAATATATCACCTAAAGCCTATAAAATATTAGAATTCCTCGTGAAGAATCCAGATGTAGTCTTTTCACGCGAGGGAATTATAAATTCTGTCTGGGGTAAGAGGATTAATATAGGCCACAGAGCAATTGACGTACATATGAGTGAACTAAGAAAGGCTCTAAAGACTGATAATTATTGTAATATGAAAATAAGAACCGCTAGATCTTTTGGTTATTCAATTGAGTATATGAATTGTGAAGATTTATAAACACAATCTTAACAAAACCTTAACAATAAATATCTTTACAATTGCTTTGAATAAATTATTATTTTCATATAAATGGAGTCAGAATAGATATTAAATTTTTAATGGGTGGGGAATAAATGGAACTTAGTTTAATATATATGTATGTCGGCTTTCTCTTAGCCGCTTATTCAGTAATAGCAAATGATTCGATTCAAACATTGGGGACTTTCTTAGCTTCTAATAAAGCACACTTCAAATGGCATACTCTATGGTTAGCCGCATCTGCGATGTTGGTATATACAATAACTTATGGGTGGTTAAACTATGATGGAGATATTTCATATGGAAGGCTAACAAGAATTCCTTTTCAAGAAGTTCAGTGGTACCATGCTATGGCTCCTGCTGTTTTATTACTTTTAACTCGCAAGGGTATTCCTGTATCGACAACTTTCTTAGTTCTTTCAGCATTTGCATCATTCACTGTTCTCGAGAAAGTGCTCATGAAATCTATAGTTGGTTATGGAGTAGCCGCAATATCAGCATATGTAATTTGGGTTGTTTTAGAACGGTATATTAATGAAAAAAAAGATCATCCTGAACATGTAAAATTCTGGAGAGTGGGCCAATGGGTGACTAGCGGATGGTTGTGGTTTGCTTGGCTGCAACATGACATGGCTAATATCGCAGTTTTTTTACCAAGACAATTAATGCTTGGAGACTTGTTAATGGTTCTTGTTGCCACTGTCGCTATACTTGGATATGTATTCTATACGGGTGGTGGCCGTATTCAGGAGGTTGTGATAAATAAACATGGAACTAGATTTGCAAGATCTTCAACAATAATAAATCTAGTTTATGCTTTTATTTTATACTTTTTTAAAGAGCTAAATGATTTACCAATGTCAACCACTTGGGTATTTGTAGGATTATTAACTGGACGAGAATTAGCAATTTCATCTGTGATTGAGAACTATCGTTTTAAATATGTATTCCCAATTATTGCAAAAGATTTTGGTAAGATGATGTTTGGTTTGGGTGCTAGTGTTGCAATTGTGCTAATAATTCATCAAGTGATTTTACCTAATGGTCTATAAAAAAACTTTAAAAAAATATTGTAGCTCAGCAATATTCCTATGTTTATTTTTCAGTGATAGCTTAGTTTTCGCTAATCAAAAAACTAATCAGAAAGATTTTTCCAATGTGACATTTTATGGAAGACTTTGGGTTCAGTATGATAGCTCAGATAACTCAAGCTCCAATAATAATAAAATTTCATCTATAAGAGATGATGAAGGGATGGGTAGAGTTGGATTAAAGGGTAAATCATCTATTGGTAACGGATATGCAGTTAACTATAAAGTCGAATACGCAATTGATATTGGTGATGGTCATGCCACTGGTGATAGTAAAGATTGTAGTGATGCAACTAACTGTCGTTCTTTTGCTCTCAAGCAAGGTTGGGTAGGTTTCTTAACCCCAATGGGACAATTAAAATTTGGCTCAATGGAGTCTCCGTATAAATCTTTTGCAAAACATGACATCTTGCACGATACAATCGCGCAAGCTCGTGATACAAGAATGATTTCACAAGGTTCAATGTCCCATAGTTCATATTGGAGAGAATCCATTTACTATGAACTTAAATCTGGTGATTTTAGATTTGCTGTGGTTTATGGATTAGGTGAGGGTACTAGTAACTCTGTTACAAAGAATGACACTGGTATCGGTTTAGAATATAAAAACTTTATCATACCTGGTTTTGATGTTGTCTATGCAAGAAACACTGATGATAGTGTAACTGGTGCAGGCAACCAAGACTATAATGAAAAAGTTACATTAACTAAAACTTTCAAAATGGAAGGTAAACGTAAACTCAAAGTATGGTACATGCATGAAGATGTAGGTCTAGATAGTAAAATGTTTACCGGTGGAAATAATGATGGTGAGGTTGACTGGTATGGTGTTACTTATAAATCTGGTCCAATGACGCTTCAATATTCTTATGCTGAGACTGATGCATCTCAAGGTCCAACATATGATAGAGATGGTTACAATATTGGTATGCAATATAAACTATCAAAAACATCAAGAATCTATATAGGCCACTCATCTAGTGATGCCGGTTCTGGTGATGGTGTAAATAAAGATATTGAATCTACGATGATCGGCCTAAGACACGATTTCTAGATTCATAAAACATGTTATCGGGCTTCTTAGTTCAAATAAAATTTGGCATGTCATATTTTTAGGTAGATAATGTATGCATGGATGCAGAAAAAAATATAAGCAATAACCTAACACTTGATGAACTATCTGAAGTTTTAGATAGCGGTGCAATCATTAAAGCTAGAAATCTTTTAAATGCACTTTATCCTTCAGAAATTGCAGATGTTATTGAGAGTTCGCCCAGAAATAGGAGAGACCTTATATGGAGTTTAGTGTCTAATGATAATAAAGGTGAAACCCTAGCCGAGCTTACTGAAGAGGTAAGAAGTAATTTGTTAGATGAGCTAATTGATGAAGGTGGCCCAGAAGGTTTAGCGGTCATAGCTAAAAATTTAGATACTGATGATCTTGCAGATATCATTCAATCCTTGCCTAAAAATTTAGTAAGTAAAACTGTAAAAAGTTTAGATAAGCAAAATCAAGATAGACTCTCTAAAGTATTATCATTCCCAGATGATACAGCGGGGGGATTGATGAATATTGATACTATTAATGTTAGATCAAATGTAACCGTTGAAGTTTTATTAAAGTATTTAAGAAGTCTAAAAAAATTACCAGAACAGACCGATATTGTATTTGTTACAGATATCATGAATAAGTATTTTGGTTTTGTTTCAATTCAAGATTTATTAGTCACAAATACTGGAACCTTAATATCTGAAATTATGACAAAAGATAACAACATCATAGAGCCTGATGCAACTCAGCATGAGGTTGCAAGGATATTTGAAAATGCAGATTTAGTCTCAGCCGCTGTGGTTGACAGGGATGGAATCTTACTTGGAAGAATAACAGTTGATGATGTAGTAGATGTGATTCGTGAAGAGGCTGATGATTCCGTGCTTAACATGGCAGGTCTAAATAAAGACGATGATATCTTTGCGCCTATAATTCAGAGTACAAAAAGAAGGTCCTTATGGTTAGGGGCTAACCTCTTAACTGCTATTTTGGCAGCCGCCGCCATTGGTATTTTTGAAGCTACGATCGAAAAAGTGGTTGCGCTTGCGATACTTATGCCTATTGTGGCCAGTATGGGCGGCATCGCAGGTATGCAGAGTTTGGCGTTGGTTATTAGATCCCAAGCTTTGGATCAAATTGGGTCATCAAACTCAAGATTATTGATTCTTAAAGAGGCATCTATTGGAGTATTGAATGGAATTTTATGGTCGTCGGTTGTGGCGCTTGCGGTTTATCTTTGGTTTGAGAGTGTTTTCTTAGGCACTGTTATCGCAGCTGCCTTATTGATTAATTTAATCATTGGTGCCATTAGTGGAGTGAGCCTTCCACTAATTTTAGCTAAATTAAAAATAGATCCTGCGCTGGCTGGAGGAGTAATATTAACTACTATTACTGATATTGTGGGCTTTATTTCTCTGTTAGGCATAGCCACACTTATTCTCTGATTCTATATTAGAATATCGTATAAAACTTATACACTTTATAAACATCTTATCCACAGCTTGTAAACAAAAAAAACACAAGATATTGTGTTTCAAAATAATTACAACCACAATAATTAGTGTTATAATTTAATCTTCTTAGAAGGGAATAAAACAAAAAATGACAGAAGAATTACAGAATACTAGCCTCTCAAACAAAGGAGAGAAACAAATAATCGCAGACAATGCTAGCTTGGCACCAGTTCCCGGCAAATATCGAGTCATGCGCAGGAATGGAAAAGTTACTTCTTTTGATTTAGATAAAATCATCGTAGCAATGACCAAGGCTTTCCTGAGCGTGGAAGGCAGTAGTGCTGCGGCATCGACAAGAATACATAATGAAGTTGAAATGCTAGCCTCAAAAGTTGACGGAGCCATAAAAAGAAGATTTCCAGAGGGCGGCGTTATTCATATAGAGGATATACAAGACCAAGTTGAACTAGCTATTATGAGAGCAGGTTACCAGGACGTTGCTAGATCATATGTACTATATCGAGAAGAAAGAAATCAGGCTAGAAACTCAAATAAGGTCGAATCTTTAGAAGATCTGCCAATCAAAAAAGGAGTCATAAATGAAGATGGCTCAAAACAAGATCTAGATATAACTAAACTGAGATTAATTATAGATGAGGCTTGTTCAGGAGTAGAAGATGTTTCAGCCGATGCTGTTTTTGAGCTAATTGATAAAAATATTTATGATGGAATCAAGAAAGAAGATTTATCTAGTTCTATCTTAATATCGATTAGACCATTAATAGAAAAAGACCCCAACTATTCTTATGTGGTAGCAAGACTTCTTTTAACCAGCTTATATGAAGAAGGCCTTACGTTTTTAAATCTCAAAGATAATGCTCCAACAATTAAAGAGATGTCTAAGGCTTATCCTGAGTACTTTAAATCATACATAACGAATGCAGTAGAATTAGAATTAATAGATAAGGAATTGCTAAACTATGATATCGATTTTATAGCGAAAAATATTGACCCTTCAAAAGACTTGGCATTTACATATCTAGGGCTTCAAACTTTGTATGATAGATATTTCATTCATAAGCAAGGCAAGAGATTTGAGTTACCTCAGGCTTTCTTTATGAGGGTTGCGATGGGGCTTGCAATAAATGAAGAAAATAGAGAAGAGAGAACCCTAGAGTTTTACAATCTAATTTCATCATTTGATTTTATGTGTAGCACCCCAACATTATTTAATTCAGGTACATTGAGACCACAACTATCTTCATGTTATTTATCTACTTTACCAGATGATCTCAAAGGTATTTTTGAAGGTATAAGTGATGATGCAATGTTATCAAAATTTGCAGGAGGTTTGGGTAATGATTGGTCTCAGGTTAGAGCACTAGGATCTCATATCAAAGGAACGAATGGTCAAAGTCAGGGCGTCATACCTTTTTTAAAAGTTGCTAATGATACGGCCGTTGCTGTAAACCAAGGTGGTAAAAGAAAAGGGGCAATGTGTGCATATCTTGAAACTTGGCATCTCGACATAGAACAGTTTTTAGAGTTAAGAAAAAATACTGGAGACGATAGAAGAAGAACTCATGATATGAACACCGCAAATTGGATACCTGATCTTTTTATGAAAAGAGTCCATAACGATGAAGGCTGGACCTTATTTTCTCCAAATGATTGTCCTGATCTCCATGATTTAACTGGGCTAGATTTTGAAAAAAAATACAAAGAATATGAGAGAAGAGCCGAACAAGGAAAAATAGTTAATTTTAAAAGTGTAAAAGCAGTCGATCTTTGGCGTAAGATTTTAAGCATGTTATTTGAAACGGGTCATCCGTGGATAACATTTAAAGATCCTTGTAATCTAAGATCACCTCAGCAACATGTTGGCGTGGTTCATTCATCTAATCTTTGTACTGAGATAACTTTAAATACATCAAAAGACGAAATTGCAGTTTGTAATTTAGGTTCAATAAATTTAGCAGCACATATTGATGAGAATAATGAACTTAATGTCAAAAAACTTGAGAAGACTATCAGAACAGCTATGAGAATGCTCGATAACGTGATTGACTATAATTATTACAGTGTGGAAAAAGCAAAAAACTCTAATGCGAAACATCGCCCAGTAGGTCTAGGTCTAATGGGATTTCAAGATGCGCTGTATAAATTAAGAATTCCATATGCTTCAGAAGAAGCTGTAGAGTTCGCTGATAAAAGTATGGAGTATATTAGTTATTTTGCGATTCAATCCTCGATGGAATTAGCGACTGAAAGAGGTCCGTATCAATCATTTGATGGATCGTTATGGAGTCAAGGGATCTTGCCAATTGATAGTTTAAGAAATTTTAAAGAAGTTCGAGGAAAATATCTTGATGTAAACATGTCTCAAAATCTAGATTGGGACACTCTGCGTGAAAAAATTAAAAAAAATGGAATGAGAAATTCAAATAGTCTGGCAATTGCTCCAACCGCAACTATTTCAAATATATGTGGAGTAGCCCAATCTATTGAGCCGACTTATCAAAACTTGTATGTAAAATCTAATCTGTCTGGTGAATTTACTGTAATTAATCCTTATTTAATTAAAGACTTTAAAGATGCAAATATATGGGATGAAGTAATGATAAAAGATTTAAAATATTTCGATGGCCAGCTGTCATCTATAAGTAGAGTCCCCGATGAATTAAAATCAATATATCAAACGTGTTTTGAAATTGATACTAGATGGTTAGTCGAAGCAGCCGCTAGAAGACAAAAATGGATAGATCAATCACAATCATTGAACCTATACATTCCCGATACAGATGGAAAAAAACTTGATAGTGCATATAAGCTGGCTTGGATTAGAGGTTTAAAAACAACTTATTACTTAAGATCTCTTGGTGCTACACATGTAGAAAAGAGTACCTCAGAAGGATCTAAGCTCAATGCAGTTGCAAATAGTTCAGAAGAAGAAGTTAAACAATGTTTAATAGATGATCCGGAGTGTGAAGCATGTCAATAATATATTTTTTAGCAGTAGGCGTAATCGTTGTAGTCATTGGAATTTATAGTTTCATGGACTTTAGACGAAATAGTGAAGAATTAAAATTTAAACAAGATTCATTTTCACCATACATATGGGGTGAATCAATAAAAATTAAAGGTGATAAAAATGTATAACTGGGACGACCCAATAAATGAGGCTTTAAACAAGCCCGAGGAGGTAAAAGCGCCTCCTGAAATAAAAGAAAAACCTATAGCTAAGTCTGAAGCTCAATCAGTTAGTAAAGCAGATAGTCATCAAGGCTATACTGGAATGGAAGACCTTGAAAAAGGTGCTGGAAGAATTCAAGTAGATGACAAAGCTATAATAAATTGTAGGGCAGATCTTAATCAGCTAGTACCTTTTAAGTATGATTGGGCATGGCAAAAGTATTTAGATGGTTCTGCTAACCACTGGATGCCAGAAGAAGTTCCCATGCATGATGATATTAAATTATGGCAAGACCCTAAGGGATTAACTGAAGATGAAAGAAAAATTGTTGAAGTAAATCTAGGTTTTTTTTCAACTGCTGATTCTTTAGTTGCAAATAACCTTGTGCTTGCAGTATATCGACATATCACCAATCCTGAGTGTAGACAATATCTATTGAGACAGGCGTTTGAAGAAGCTATTCATACACATGCCTATACCTACTGTGTTCAATCGTTAGGATTAGATGAGAGTAAAATATTTAACATGTACAGAGAAATACCAGCTGTAGCAACGAAGGCTGAATGGGCTTTACCATTCACTCAAAGTCTTGGTGATCCAAATTTTAGGACTGGTACGCCAGAAGATAATCAAAGATTGCTTAGAGATTTAATAGCGTTCTACGTTGTGTTTGAAGGTATTTTCTTTTATGTCGGATTCACTCAAATATTATCAATGGGAAGAAGAAATAAACTAACCGGCGTCGCACAACAATTTCAATACATACTCAGAGATGAGTCTATGCATATGAATTTTGGAATAGATGTTATTAATCAAATCAAACTAGAGAATCCTGATCTATGGTCTGAACAATTTCAATCAGAAATGATAGATCTTATAAAGACTGGAGTCGAGCTAGAAACAAGATATGCATACGATACAATGCCTAAACCTATCTTGGGCATGAATGCTAATCTTTTTGAAGAGTATATAAAGTTTATTGCTAATAGAAGATTTGTTCAAATTGGTTTGCCGGAACAATATCCTGGCGCCAAAAATCCTTTTGAATGGATGTCAGAGATCATGGATCTTAAAAAGGAAAAAAACTTTTTTGAGACACGTGTCACTGAATATAAAGTCGGCGGTCAATTAAAATTCTAACTATCAATCGTACTCTACTCGAAAACTTATTTTTTGATTAAGATAAGTTTTTCGGGTTCTTTGACTATTAATTTCATCATTACATAAATGGTAACAGAGAATACTACAGTTGATAATAACGTTTCATCAAAGAAAGGTATGCCAGCAACATAACACATAATCAATCCATCTAGACTTAATGGATATGTTGACCCAGTAATCCAAACACCAAAATTACTTACTATATAAAATATTGTTGGTGTAACCAGAGACGATATAAGAACCGATTTAAAGCTTAACTTGTTCATAATTATCGGACTTAATAGTGCTATAAAAACGTATGCTCCATACACAAAAAACATTGAAGAATAAATCCCTATATATAAGTCACTAATAATTTGTGATACAAGTATTACTAAGACACTCAAAAATTTGTCACGTATTAAATAACTTGTGAACATTATTAAGGCTATAGTTGCTGTGAAATTAGGTATATCTGAAATCATACGAGAGATGACAAGCAGAGTCATCATAATAATTGGAATCATTAAATCGTTTTTCATTATTAGAAGCTCCTAGATATACTTAAGTTATATGAACGTCCTTCACTATTGTAATTATGCGCTTTTCGATACTTTTTATCAAAGATATTATTAAATTTAAATTGAATATCATAATACTTATTTTTTCTCAAAAATGTAGCATTAACAGCCGTATAGCCGCCTAATTTTTTATTATCATAAATAGAATTGTCACTGTTTGTTTCTGATATTGCAGCAAGAGTAACAATATTATTCATATCATGTTTATAATGTATCTTACCCACCAGTTTATTTGAAGGTCGTCTTGATAATCTAACGGAGTTTGTTAAATCTCTAGCTTTTATAAAACTGTAATCAAATGAATAATTAAATTTATGGTAAGAATCATAAAAACTCAATTCTAAGCCTTCAATCTTAGCTCTATTAATATT
>MDSZ01111197.1_pt1 | contig 10142 bp, 9 predicted proteins | sample 811201 | NCBI WGS metagenome assembly MDSZ01 (sample SAMN05326647, study PRJNA326480) | marine metagenome | isolation source: seawater | place: Indian Ocean: North | collected 2010 | reverse complement strand
GTGGAAGCGCAGTAATGCGTGCAGCTGACCAGTACTAATAGCTCAATTGGCTTGATTTATGCACTGAAAAAAATTTTTCTTATTTTGTTTTTATTAAATATTCATTATTATTTGAAAAACCTAAGTCTTAAAATCTTTGGTATTTTAGTATTATAAAAATTTGTGAAACACTTTAGAATATTCAAAATATATCTATTTTTCTTATCTATTAGTGATAATTCAAATATTTATTCTAATTATAGTAACAAAGATTTAAAATCTTTATTTATTCACTTATTAAAAAGTGAATTTTACATAAAAAAATCAATAGTATTTTTTTTTAATTTTGTAAATTTGTTGTCATATGGATTTTTTTTTAAAAATATTTCTAAGATTTCAAATAAGCATTCTTTAATTATATTTAAGATATTAGATTTTTTTATCCCTTTTTATACGAAAAAACTTAAAGAGTTAGTTTATGTTGTTACCAACGTACATAAGAAAGAATTGAACGAAGTTATAGAATTTAAAAATTCTAAAAACATTAATTCAACTGAAGATGATATCTTTGATGCTATTGTAGTTGGAAGTGGTCCAGCAGGAAGTATTTCCTCGTATTTTTTAAAAAAAAAATTTAAGAAAGTCTTAATACTGGAGAAGGGAAAATACCTTTCTTTATCTAAAAAAAAACATCCTGGAAAAGAATTTATTTATAAATGGAAAAATGGTGGCATTAATACAACTGTTATAAACGACCAAATATCTTTTGCATCCGGTGAATGCTTGGGTGGTGGAAGCGAAATTAATAGTGGTTTACTTCATTTTCCTGACAAGCAAATGATTAATGAATGGGTTAATGATTATAAAATTAAAGGTTTAGATTATGAAAATTTAAAGTCCTTATTAGAAAAAATAATTAAATTAGTTCCAATTAGTAGATTGACAGAGGAGAAACAAAATAATTTAGGAAAGATTTTTTTAAATGGAATTAAAAAAGAAAAATTGAAATATGAAACATTATACAAATTTCAATACCAAGAAGAAAATAAGGATATTAAGAGTAGCATGACCAATACTTTAATAGATATGTTTTTAAAAGAAGGTGGTAAAATTGAAACCAATTTTGAGGTAAAAAAATTCTACAAGTCAGAAAATCTTTGGAATGTGGAGGGTATTAAAAATAAAAAAATTATTAATTATAAGTCAAAGTATGTTTTTTTATGTGCAGGCTCTATTTATAGCAATATTCTTCTTGCAAATAATAATCTTGTAAAAAAATCAAAAATTAATGAATTTAAATTCCACCCAATGTTGAAAATTATTGTTCAATATGATGATGAGGTACAAAAAGGTGATGAAAATGTTCATAACATACAAGTAACAAATTATTTACCAGATTATTTAATTGGGCAAGCTGCGAGTGGTTATCAATTTTTGAAAATGGCAGCATATGACTCAAAAGATTTGCAACTTAACATAGAGAATAATTGGAAAAAAATGTCCATCTACCACGTAACGTTTTCAATGGGAAAAGGGAAAATATATTTTTCAAATTTTTTAAAAAAACCAATTTTAGGTTATAAAATAAATAATTCTGAATTAGGACTTATTAAGGAGTCAATAAGGAATACTTCAAAACTTCTTTTTAGTACTGGGGCAAAAAGTATTTATATTGTAGGAAAAAAAATAATTAAATTAGATAAATATAATTTAGAGGACAAATTAAAAAACATCAAAAAAATATCTGAAATTAAATTTTCTGCTGTTCATATACTTGGGGGAGTAAAATCTGGAGAAGCAAATAACCACTCAGTAGATTCCTATGGTAAACTTAATAATTATGAAAATTTTTATGTGAATGATAGTTCATTAATATACAATAAACTTTTAAAAAACCCACAGGGAACTATCATGTCAATAAGTAAAAGAAATATAGATAATTTTTTATCAAAAATTTCCTAAGAAATTGAATAAATTATCCAACATAAAAAAGAACATCCCAAAAATTGCAAAAAACTTTTTGGTTTTTTTACCTGTCATAATTTCAAATTTAAAAATTGATATCAGTATTATTCAAGATTTATTTATAGGATTTTTAATTTTTACTTTTATAAGTTTTTATGTTTATTTTACAAATGATTTTATTGATAAAGAGAAAGATAAATTCAATAAGTTAAAAAATAATTCAAGTTTAAGTGTTAATTTAAATAAAAAAGATATTATTTTTATAAATATATTTTTAATTATTTTTTTACTTTTGTTAAGTAGAACAATTTATTTTGATTTTATATTAATAGGATATATCGCAATATTCTATATTTATACTTTTTTAAAAAAAGTTAAATTTTTAGATTTAGTTTGTTTAAACTCATTTTATATATTTAGATTAATTTATGGTTGCAAACTGATCAATATTGATATTAGTTTTTTATTTATAATTTTTTTTGTTTCAGTTTTTTTAATATTATCAATTTTTAAGAGAATGATTCAAATAAATGTGAACAATCTTAAGGAAAAAAATGATATTATAGCATATGATAAGAAAGATCTTAAATTTTTAAATTTAATTTTATTAATATCATTTTTAGCAAGTTCATTAATTTTTATATTATTTATTTTTCATAATAATTATTTAAATATCGAACATTTATTATCTAGCAGTACAAATCTAAATTTTGATAAAATTTCTTATATAATCATATATTTATTATATGTTTTAAATATGGGAAAATTTTATACCGACATTTTAGAAAACAACATTAAAACTGATTTAATAGAATATTTATTTAAAAGTAAACTTGTCTTAATTTCATGTATAGTCATTTTATCAATTATAGCTTTTAATAAATGAATTATTTAATAACAGGTGGATCTGGATATTTAGGTACAGAATTAATTAAGACTATAGACCCAAATAAAAACAATATTATAAATATTGATATTAATAAATCTGGATTAAAAAATATTAAAGAGTTTATAGTTGATATTTCAAATGAGGTTGAGTTAAAAAAAATTTTTGACAAATATAAAATTGACATAATCATTCACAACGTAGCTAAAGTTCCTTTAGTAAAAAAAAAAAGTGAATTTAAAAAAGTGAATTATCACTCAACTAAAGTCATGTTAAATTTATTTGATATTTATAAAATCAAAAAATTCATTTATATTTCTAGTTCAGCAGTTTTTGGAGTTAACCAAAAATCCCCAATTACTGAAGAAAGTAAAAGAGAGCCCGTTGAGGCGTATGGCATAACAAAAAAAGCATCTGAAGATTTATGTTTTGAGCAAATTAAAAATGGTAAGAATATTGCTATAATTAGGCCAAGGACAATAATTGGATTAAGTAGATTTGGGATATTTAGTATATTATTTGACTGGATCAAGAATGACTTACCAGTTCCCGTTCTTTCAAATGGTGATAATTTATATCAATTTGTAGACATCAGAGATTTATGCAAAGCTATAGTTTTGGCTTCTGAGTCAAGTTTTGTTGGATCATTAAATATTGGTTCTAGTGATGTCAAAAGCATCAGAGATATAGTAAATTTTTTAAAATCAGAATTTAAAAGTAAAGCTAAAATAAAAAATATTGATAATTCATTTATTTTAAAAATAGGATTTTTTTTGCAAAAACTTAACTTTATTCCACTTCAGGATTATCACTTTAAAGCTTACGGGTCAGAAATTTATTTTGACATCTCAAAAGCAAATAAAGTTTTAAATTGGAAACCAGAATACTCTACATTTGATAGTTTTAAAGATTCTTATGAAAACTTTTTGATTTCAAAAGATGATGGTAAAGCTAAATCAATACATAAAAAAATACTTAAAAACTTTTTATTAAGATATATAACTATCATTTTGTGATGTTTAAAATTCATTTAATTTTTAAAAATTTTTATATTAAAGAATTAATACAAAATTTTTATTATCTCTTGTTTGGTTTTATTTTTTTTTTAATAATTTACTATGTAAAAAGAAATTATTTCCCAAGTCAAATTATTTATAACGAAGGAGTTTATCTCTCAATTATTTGCTCTTTTATTTATTCTTTACCACTATTAATAAAAAAAATTCATAATTGTTTTTTAATATTAATCCTAGTTTTTCTGATAAATTATTCTTTTATAGCAACTTTTCCAACTTTAATAGATAGATCTATTTCAATAATGATCTTGAAAACCTTGGATAAAAAATCATTAGAAATTAATGAAATAAAAAATAACTATACATTAAATTATTCTAATTATAAAAATACATTTCAAGTAGACAAAAGATTAGAGGAACAGAAAAAATTAAATAATATTGATATAGACTTAGAAAACAAATATTTCCTAACTAAAAGAGGAAAACGTTTTTTAAGAATTACAGATATAATTAAAAATGTTTTTAATATTAATGAAAGTTATAAATATTAAAAAAACTATATTCATTATATTATTTTTCTTTGTATCAATAATTCTTCTATACCCTGTAAGTTTTGGTCAAAATATCAGTAACGAAAGTTTTAAAGTTTGGGGATATGCGAAGTTTCTTCTAGAATTTCATAATTATATTGATTTCAGATCAGGATTATTATCTTACTTAATTTTATTATTTTTTACTCCATTAAGTTTTAAAAATGCTATTTTAGTAGAATACTTTTTATCAAATATATTTTTTTTATTTTGTTTTTATAATTTACTAAAAAATAATAATTTTAAAATTTTCAAATATATTTTACCTATTTTATTTATTCCTATAATTTATAAAATTGAGGGGCCAAACAAACTTTTGGGGATTAGTTTTTTATTTTTACATTTTAGCTTAATAAGTAATAAAAATTATTATCAAAACTGGATACCCACTTTTTTACTATGTGCAATTTTATCTAATTGGGGTTATATTTTTTTCTTATTAGGTCATATTTTTGGAAAAATTTTTACAGCAGAAAATAAAAAATTTTATTTTAATAAATTTCAAATAATAAATATTTTTTTAATTTTATTGGTATTACTCTCAATTATATTTAAAGGTAATCAAAAGTTTAATAATCATTGGCTGGAAAGAACTGATTATTATCCATATAATTTAAAAAGTGGATTTGGAACACTTTTTTTCCAAGCAGGAAACTATCTTTATATTGAAAGAAATAAAAATATTTCTAAGGATCAATCAGAGGGAGATTGGTTTGTTACCAACAAAATAGCTTTTAGAAATTGTGATAATGTTAAGTGTGTGATTACTAGCTCAGCAGATACCATTTATGAAAACTTTATTTATTATAATCTATTTTCATCTCCAGTTATATTAAGTAATATTTTTTACGGACCAATAATAGACAAGCTTAAACCCTCTTTTTCCAAACCAAAAATGGATTTATATTTATTTATATTTATTTTTTTTATTACAATTGTTTTTATATTAGTTGGTTTAAGTAGTATATTTAGTAAAAAAAAATTCGACCTATTTTTTTCAATTGTATTGGGTGTTTCTGCTTATATTTTCGCAATGTTAATTTCAATAGTGACTATAAGATATAGTTATGCTTTACTACCTGTGTTTATCTTATTATCCTGTAATTTTAAAGAAGGGTTGAGTTTATTTAAAAGTAAATCCAATTTTTTATTCAGTTTTAATTTTGCATTAATTTCAATTTTTGCATTACACTTATTATATAATTTAGAATTATTATATAAAAGAATTGATGAAAAAAACTATTTACCGATCATAAGCAAAGAAATCAATACAGAAAAAAGTGTAAATTTATTAAATAGTTATAAGCAAGTAATTGATGAGGTAAAAAATAAAGAAAAAATCCTTACCTATGAAGCTGTATGGCTCTATGCTTTTTCTAATATTGAAAGAGAAAAAATTTTTTCTACAAACAATTTACCTCCTTTTGAAGATGACACAAATAAAACAAATTTATTTTTAGATAAATTTGACACAATTTTAGTGAGTAATAATTTTAAAAATGAGAGAATGGGCATGGCAGCATCAGTAAATTTAAGATATAGATTACATTTAAAAAATTATTTAGAAAAAAATATTAGTAATTTTACTATTTCAAAAGTTGATGGATATGGATTAATTTATCATAGAAATTAGTGAATTTAAAATTTAATAACTTTAGGGAAAATTAATATCTTATAAAAAAAATTTTTAATAAGATAAAAACTGAAATTATGAATACTGTTTTGGTTATTCCAGCTCATTTAGGGTCGAAAAGATTAAAAGAAAAACTTTTAATAAAAATTAAAGACCTACCGATTATAGAACACGTGAGAAGAAGAGCAATTCTTAGTAATTCATTTAAAAAAATTTATATTATTACTTCAGATATGAAGATTAAAAAAACAATAGAGTCTTATGGAGGGAGCGTTATTTTATCAAAAAAAAAACATAATTCTGGAACAAGTAGAGTTTCTGAGATAACAAAAAAATTAAGACAATCAAAAATAGTGATACTTTTTGGAGATGAATTGCTTATAGAACCAAAATTGTTAGCAAAATTTGCATTGAAGGTTAGAAAAGATAATAAATCTGACTCATGGAATGCAACATCATTTAATCTTAAAAAAAAAGAATTATTACAAAGTTCAGTTGTTAAATGTTTTGTTAATAAAAAAGGCTATATTACAAATCTTTCAAGAAAGATTGATTTAAAAAAAATAGATAACTTAAATTTCAAAATTTTAAAATCTGTTGGAATTTTAGCTTACAAAAAAAGTATTATTAATAAATTAAATTTTAAAAAAACTTCTAAAGTTGAGAAAAAAACTAAAATAGAGCAATTTAAAGTTATAGAAAATTCTTTTTTATTAAAATCAGTACCAATAAACTTTGACTTTCCATCTGTAAATATAAAAAAAGAGTTAGATATATGTATTAATTATTTGAAAAAAAATAAAATACAAAAAAAAATTTTAGACAAAACTCTTAATTTAAATATATGAACTTTTTTTTCGGGATTAAAAGCAAAGAATATAAAAATGAGTTATTTATTCCAAAATTTAAAAATAATAGCAAGATAGATAAAGATATAAATCTTTTTCAAGCAAAAATTGAAAATAAAAAATGGGTTATAGAAAATGTTTCTAATTTCGAGAAAGAAAATTTTTATGTTTTAAATAATAGTAATCTAGACAATCATAATATTTTCTTTTTAGCGAAAAATTCTGAAATTTTTTATAATAAAAATTTTAAAAAAAAATTTTATATAAATGAGCTTGCCAATTTCAGCAGTTATACAGATACAGATCCAGACTATAGAAGCAATTTAAGAATATATAATCAAAGTGTTTTAGCTTCATATCAATCAGATTATCCTTATAAAATGATAAAATCAGAGGGCAGTATCTTAAGTCCTATTTATCCTCTGACTAATAAAGAAGCAGAAATTAATAAAATATTTTTAAGAAATATCTATTTTTTACCCATGATAAAAACTTTTTATGCATATCTTATCGACTATAAAAAAAAGAAAATAATCCAAACTTTTGAAATTACAACAAATACAACGAACGAAATTATTTTAAAAAATGATCAAATATATGAAGATGTATATTTATTTACAAAAGGATTTATTGGCATTCCTGTTTTTGTATCTCAAAAAGAAAATTCATTATCTATGGAACATACACATCCACCACATCATTATTTATTGGGTCATGACAAGTTCAGAAAAATAAACAATTTAAAGGAAACTTTTAATGAAATCATTAATAAAGAAAATATTTAAAAATAAATTAGCATTTTATTTTAGAAATTTACTAAATATTTATCCAGTAAAAATAAATACAAATTTGTTAGTAAAAAATTTTTCTATTTCTGACTCATTTATTTGGAGAACTGATAATAATTTTAAAACTATTTTTAAATTCTCAGATATATTAAATTTATTCTATGGTGACAAGGCCTGCAATGTTGATTTAAAATTTTATTCAAAAGAAGGAACACTATTAAAAGATATTAAGAATTTAAATGTTAATTTGTGTAATAGTTTAATTATTGATAAAAAATTTATGAATGGTATTGAAGATTATGGCACTTTTTCAATTCATCATACAACTCAATCTAATCATTTTTCAATAAGGAATAGTTGTTATACTGGATTTTCTTTTAATAATAGATCATATATTTATGTTCATGGCAATGTTCCTACCACAGCTCAACATTTTAATAATTCAAAAAACAAACTTATAAAAGGATTTATAGGAAAGACTTTATTTTTAAATCAAACTTATAAAATCCAGAATAATTTCGATAATTGTGACTACACAGAATTGTTTATTCATAATCCTTGCAAGTCAACAATAAATTTTATAGTTGATGATGAGAAATATAAACTTAAAGCAGATGCATCTTTAATAATAAAAATAGTCAGACAAGAAATAGAAATACAATCTAATTGCTATCTCTTAAGACCAATAATTTTTAATTATAAATTAGACACAATTGACGTTTTTCATGGATGAAATATTAATAATTTGATAACTAGGAGCTAAAATAATTAATTACCTTGAATATTAAACAATATAAAAAAGTAACTAAATTCTACAATTATCTAATTAAAAAAAATTTAAGTTATTTTACCCTAGCATTGTCATCATTAAATATAATTAGATCTCATCACAATTATTTTGACATTTCAAAAAGGCAAGTGCAAAAAAAATATTTGAATATTTTTATAGATTATTTATCTCAAAACTTAAATTTTTTAGTTCAAGATCAAATTAAAGAAAGTGATGTATTATTCATCTCTGTGGCTAATACAAATTCTAAAAGAGATTTATTTTTTGAAAATATAATAAGCTATTTTCAATCAAACAATGTTTCTCATAATGTTTTATTAAGAGATTTTTCCTCTGGTACTCTGATTAAGAAAAACAGAAAAAATTTTTTTTATTTAAAAAATAAAAGAAATATATTTTTAGATTTTTATTATCTAATTAAGCTATTATTAAAAATTATTAAAATTTCATTTTACAATGATAAAAAATTTTCATTAAAAATTAAAATTTTCTTAAATTTGTTATCAATTAAAAACTTTAAATCATCTTTATTTAATTTGAATCACGTAAATTCTATTTTTAATGAAATTAAAAAAATAAAGCCGAAAAAAGTTATATTTACATATGAGGGATATCCATGGGAAAAAATGCTAAATTATAAAATAAAAAAATTTGACAGCTCAATTAAAACTTATGGATATTTTTTTTCAATTATCTCAAAGTATCATAATAGCCCTTTTTTTGAATTAAAAAGAAATTATGACCCAGATTATATTTTATGTGCAGGAAAATTTTCAAAGAAAAACTTTATCAAGAAAAAATTTAATAAAAAAAAAATTTTTATAATTGGATCTAATAATTTTAATACTAAATTATATGATAATAAAAAATTAAAAAATTATAAAAATAAATGTTTAATATTACCTGAAGCTTTCAATGAAGAAGTATTACATCTTATTAATTATGCCAAAGATATACTTAACAAAGGTATTAATATAAATTTTATTTTAAGATTGCATCCTTCAACCAATATAGAATTTAAAACTTATATTGAGAAATATATTAAAAACTCAAAAATAAAGATTTCAAATTTTAAATTAGAAGATGACTTAAAAAGATCTAATATTGCGCTTTATAGAGGATCCAGCGCTATTATAAGTGCAGGTTTTTCTAATATAATTCCAGTTTATATCTCTAAACCAAATGAGCTTACGATAGATCCTTTATTTCCAATAGTAAATCATAAACCTAATATAAATTCATATAAAGAATTTATAATTTTCTATAATCGATTAAGAAAAAATAAATTTCTATACGACAAAAAAAAAATGAAGATTGTTAAGAATTTTTGCGCGAATTATTTTTCAAATATCAATAATTCTCAAGTAAAAAAGCTATTTTTATGATATTAAATTATTTTATTTATAAAAGTTGATATAAAGATTATCAAATATTATTAATGACTAAAATAATTAAAGTAGGATATGGAAAAATTAATCCAATAAAACTTGGAGCTAACTTGCCTCTAGTTTTTATTGGTGGCCCTTGTGCGATAGAAAGTTATGACCATGCTTTATTTATGGCAGAGAGAATTAAAAAAATCTGTGATAAAGTTGGAATTAAATTAATATATAAATCATGTTATAATAAAGATTGCAGATCATCATC
>MDSZ01159080.1_pt1 | contig 10143 bp, 7 predicted proteins | sample 811201 | NCBI WGS metagenome assembly MDSZ01 (sample SAMN05326647, study PRJNA326480) | marine metagenome | isolation source: seawater | place: Indian Ocean: North | collected 2010 | reverse complement strand
TTGATCATAATCAAATATATCGCTAATAAATTCTTTATTTTGTGAAAATGCAGAATTGATTATCGATAATTCTAGTTCATTTATGTTATTTACATTCTGTGAAGTATTAATAAATTTATTTGTTAAAAGATTATTTTCTGTTGCAATTTCTTCAATTGAATATCCGTCAAGAATATTTTGATTTACTTTTAATTTGAGATCGTTATAGAAATTGTCTAGCTGAATCGTTGTTAATGTTTTAACAATATTATCCCTTACTTCTTCTAAATTTTGATTTCTGCCCTCTGATATATCTTCTAATATGATTATATGATTTGCTATAGTTGTATTCACAATATCTGAGATTTCTCCTATGTTTAATGAAAAGATAACATTTGATAATTCTTGTAATACTTGTGATTTACTAACATCTTTGAAATCACTCACTAATACATTTTTTTCATTTGCATATTTTAAAATTTCTTCTTTTGACAACCCAATTATTTCAGTTTTAAAATTACTCGCTTCATCTTGTGATTTAAAATTTAATTGTTGAAAGCTTCTTTGTTCAGGAATTATAAATAATTTTTTATTACTATTAAAATACGTATCAATTTCATTGTTAGATGGTACAAATTTATTCTCAAATGTTTTTTTATCTAAAACTAAATAAGAAATATCTCTTTTTTCTTCACTTAAATAATTATTAGAGTTTTCCTCAAAAAAATTCAGTAATTCTTGGTCATTTTTCGTTAGATTCTGCTCATTAAAATTTGGTACTTTTATATCCTGAAGTGGTATTTTTATTAAATTTATTTGTCGTTCTTGATTATTAGTTAAATCTATTTTTTTTGAAAATTCAGAAGGATATTTTTTTTCAAATAAAAGTTCATCAAATACTACAGCTCTTGTTTCATAATTAATAATGTTGACTAAATCCTCGATATTTAAACGTTGCTGTCTTAAAAAACTATTTAATTGATCATCATCTATATTATTTCCTTCATATAAATTTGGAAATCTTTTTTTGGTCTGCTTAGCAATTGTAGTATCATCTAAAATAAAATTTAAATTATCAAATTCATTCTCAAATACAGCTTTATTAATTAGATTTTGAAGCACTAGTTGATGAATTTGAAAAGATCTTATCTGTTCACCAGTAAGTTCTCCACCTATCATTTGTGCAAATTGCCCAATGTTTAATTCAAGTGCTCTAGAAAATTGCGTTGTTGATATTTGAGTACCTGATACATTTGCTACAAAGTTATCTGAATTAAAAAGGTTTGAGTATCTTGAGGAGCCACTAAAAAAGAATAAACTTGCCCCAAACAATATAACTAATGCTATACCAATCCAACCTTTATTTAACGATCTCATAAAATTTTGATTGCTTCTATAATATTAGTTCATATAAATAAAAGTAATTATGATAAAACTAAGTAAATTTTCATCAATTTTTATTGCAAATTGGAAATTAAATGGAAATATTGAATTTATTGAGAAATATTATCAAAAATTGTTAGCTAATCCAAAAAATTGCACAGTTGTGTGTTCACCAAATATTTACCTTAATCGTCTTAAAAATAATAATATTAATCTGTTTAGTGGTGCTCAGGATGTATCTTTGTATAATGAAGGTGCATATACTGGTGAAATTTCTGCTAATATGCTTAATGATGAAAAAATTGATTTTTGTTTAGTTGGTCATTCTGAGCGAAGGCAGTACTTTAATGAAAGTAATAAGACTATCAAAATAAAAACTTCTAACTTAATCAATAACAATATTATTCCTGTAATATGCATTGGTGAAACATTAGAAGAGAAAGAAAAAAAATTAACTAAAAAAGTATTAGATAAACAAATTAATGAAAGTATTCCAATTGAATCAAATTTTGAAAATTCTATAATTGCTTATGAGCCCATTTGGGCTATTGGAACTGGCTTGACTCCATCTCTTGAAGAAATTGAGGAAGTTCATTCATTTATTAAAACTAAAAATATAAGATTTAATAAATTTAAAGTTCTTTATGGAGGTTCAATTAAAGCATCAAATTCAAAGAATATTAATAATTTGCCTAACGTAGATGGCTGTTTAATTGGAGGTTCTTCTTTAAAAGTAGATGAATTCAACTCAATAATATCTTGATAATTAAAAGTTATTAAATATAAGAAAAAAATAATGACTACATTAGTTATAATCCAATTAATTTTAGCAATTGTCTTAGTTATACTTGTATTAATTCAAGGATCTGACAATGAGGGACTTGGTCTCGGGGGTGGAACTTTTGGTGGTATGATGTCTGCCCGTGGATCTGCAAACCTTTTATCTCGATTGACTGCTATAACAGCGACACTTTTTATGGTTATGAGCGTAGTATTAACAATTACAGCATCAGTAGGTTCAGATAAGAATGTCTTAGAATCTCTTCCTTCTATTAATGAAGAAGATTCTGCCCCTGAATCACCTTCTATTCCGGAATAAAATTTAATATTTTCTTGCTATAACCTGACCATTTATGTATCAGGGTATTCCGTAATGCATTATGTTTTTATTACGGGAGGTGTAGCTTCTTCATTAGGCAAAGGAATAGCTTCAGCTGCACTAGCCACTCTCCTTAAATCAAGAAAATTTAAAGTAAGAATTAGAAAATTAGACCCATACCTTAATGTTGATCCAGGAACTATGAGTCCATACCAGCACGGGGAAGTATATGTAACAGACGATGGAGCTGAAACAGATTTAGATCTAGGTCACTATGAAAGATTTACAAATCAGTCTGCAAAAAAAAGTGACAGTATTTCATCAGGTAAAATTTATTCAAATGTTTTAAACAAAGAGAGAAAAGGAGATTATCTTGGAGCTACAATTCAAGTTATTCCTCACGTAACTAATGAAATAAAAGATTTTATGAATAGCGATTTAAATAAAGAACACATAATAATTTATGAAATAGGAGGTACAGTAGGAGACATTGAGTCTTTACCATTTCTAGAAGCAATTAGACAAATTAGAAATGATAGAAATATATCATCTGCTTTAATTCATATGACGTATATTCCTTATTTAAGTTCAGCTGGAGAATTAAAAACAAAACCAACGCAACACTCTGTTAAAGAGCTTTTAAATGCAGGTATTCAACCAGATATAATAATGTGCAGATCTGAAAGAGCGATAGATAAAGACTCTATTTCTAAAATATCTCTATTTTGTAATGTAAAAAAAGACTCAGTTATTCCAGCTTTGAATGCCAAATCTATCTATGAAGTCCCATCATTATATTCAAGATATAGATTGGATGAAATATTATTAAAACATCTAAATTATAATCCAAGTAAGTATCCATTAAACTTAAAACCCTGGAAAAAATTAGTTACTAAAATAAATTCTTTAAAAAAAGTTGTTACAATTGGAATAGTTGGTAAATATACAAACTTAAAAGATAGTTATAAATCGTTAAATGAAGCTTTAATTCACGGAGGTATCGAAAATTCATCTAAAGTTGAAATCAAATGGGTAAATGCAGAAAAATTAAATAAAAAAAACTTAAAAAATAATTTAGATAAATGTGATGGTATACTTGTGCCAGGAGGTTTTGGCAAAAGAGGTATTGATGGAAAAATAGAAGCAATTCGATATGCAAGAGAAAATAAAATACCTTATTTTGGAATATGTTTAGGAATGCAATTAGCTGTAATAGAAATTGCTAGGAATGTATTAAAAATTAAAAATGCAAATTCTTCGGAATTTAATTCGAAATCTCAATCTGTAGTAGGATTAATGACTGAATGGGTCAAAAATAATACTATTGTAAAAAGAAATATAAATAGTGATAAAGGTGGAACTATGCGACTTGGATCCTTTAAAGCAAAACTCAAAAAAAATTCTAAAATTTTTTCAATTTATAAAAAAAATTTAATTTCAGAAAGACATCGTCATAGATACGAGGTCAATCAAAAATTTATCTTTAAGTTTAAACAAAAAGGATATATTTTTTCAGGAATGTCTCCTGATGGTATTTTGCCAGAGGTATTAGAAAGTAATAATCATCCATGGTTTATTGGAGTGCAGTTTCATCCTGAATTAAAATCTAGACCGTTAGCTCCACATCCGTTATTTGTTTCATTTATAAAGAATTGTTTAAAATGATTAAAATTAATTTAAAAAGATTTTCTATTTCAAACAATTTGCCTTTTATTTTAATTGCTGGACCATGTGTTATAGAAAATGAAATAAAAACTTTAAAAATTGCAGAAGAAATAAATAACATATGTAGAGATTTAAAAATAAATTATATTTTCAAATCTAGTTTTGATAAGGCAAATCGATCAAGTATAAAAAGTCAAAGAGGTGTTTCTCTTGATCAAAGTTTAAAGATTTTTGAAAAAGTAAAAAATAATTTTAATTGCCCAATAACCACCGATGTTCATACCGAAAATCAATGTAACAACTTAATGAAAGATGATATTATTGATATACTTCAGATCCCAGCTTTTTTGTGTCGTCAAACTGATTTACTAATTGCTGCCGCAAAAACAAATAAGATTATCAATGTAAAAAAAGGTCAATTTCTTGCGCCAACTGATGTAGTGAATATATTTGATAAAATAAAAACAATTAATAATAATATTATGATTACGGAAAGAGGAACAAGTTTTGGATACAATAATTTAATCAATGATTTTAGAGGTTTGGATATTATGAAGCAGTTTAATTACCCAGTAATTTTTGACGGAACTCACTCTGTTCAACAGCCAGGAGGATTAGGAAATAAAAGTGGAGGAAAAAGAGAATTTGTGCCTTCACTGTGCAAGGCAGCTATATCTATAGGTATAGCTGGTATATTTATAGAAACACATGATGATCCTGATAATGCTCCCAGTGATGGACCAAATATGATTAAATTAAGTAATCTAAAAAAACTATTAGAGCAACTCCAAGAATTTGATGTTATAGCTAAAAAAAATGCCTAAAATAATAAATATAAAAGCAAGAGAGATTATTGATAGTAGAGGAAATCCAACTGTAGAATGTGATCTTTACTTTGAAAATCATTTTGGAAGAGCTGCTGTACCAAGTGGCGCATCAACAGGCATTCATGAAGCACTTGAACTTCGAGACAAAGACAAAAATAGGTATAATGGCAAAGGTGTGATTAAAGCTGTAGAGAATATCAATAAAATAATCTCTGAAAAAATAATTAACAAAAATTTTGAAAACATCAAAGATTTTGATAATGAACTTAAACAAATAGATGGCTCTGAAAATAAATCTAATCTAGGTGCTAATGCTACTTTAGCCGCAAGTTTAGCATTTGCAAAATGTCTAGCATCCTATCATAACAAAGAATTCTACTCTTTTATTGGTGATAAAAATAAAATGATATTACCTGTTCCAATGATGAATATAATTAATGGAGGCTCTCATGCTGACAATGAAGTTGATATTCAAGAATTTATGATTGCTCCAATTGGTGCAAATAAATTTTCAGAAGCTCTTCAATGGGGTTGTGAAATATTCCATTCATTAAAATCTTTATTAAAATCTCAAGGTTTAAATACAAACGTCGGTGATGAAGGAGGTTTTGCTCCCAATATAAATAATTCAAGTGAAGTTATTGAAACAATATTAAAAGCAATAGAAGTTTCTGGTTTTAAACCTGGAAAAGATATTTATTTATCACTAGATGTTGCTTCAACAGAATTTTATAAAAATAAAATTTATAATTTAAGTGGTGAAAAACTAGAATTACAATCAGATGAAATGATAGTGTACTTAGAAAAATTAGTTAATTCATTTCCAATTTATTCAATAGAGGATGGTATGTCTGAAGATGATTGGAATGGATGGTCTAATTTAACAAAAACTTTAGGTAATAAAATACAACTAGTTGGTGATGATTTATTTGTTACCAATAAAAAAAGATTACAAAGAGGGATTGATGAAAATGCAGCTAATTCCATTCTTGTTAAACTGAATCAGATTGGAACACTAAATGAAACTTTAGAGTCTATTGTTTTGGCAAAAAATAATAATTTTACAACTGTTATTTCTCATCGATCAGGAGAAACAGAAGATACTACAATAGCAGATCTTGCTGTAGGTGTTGGCGCAGGTCAAATTAAAACTGGATCACTATCTCGTACAGATCGTACTGCTAAATATAACCAACTTCTTCGAATTGAAGAAAAACTAGGAGATGATGCTTATTATGCAGGTAAATCCATCTTAAAAAATATTTGACGATATCGATATTTATAATCATAATAATAATATATGAACAAATCGCTCGTTCTTAAAAATAAGTTTTACTTTTATCTTTCCTTTTTATTTGCTTTTTTTTTATTTATTTACTTGCTTTATTTTTTAATCAATGGCGATAGAGGAATTTTGCAATATATCAAATTAAAAAATCTTAATTATAATTATCATTTAGAGTACTCTAGTTTACAAGAAGAAAACGAATTTTACTTAGATAGGATCAAAAGACTGCAGCCTAATACTATTGATCTAGACTATTTAGATGAGGTATTTAGAGAAGTGACAGGATATTCAAGAGAAAATGAAGCAGTAATAATTATGGAATAAATTCTTTTTTTTGATAGTAAATCTTCCTATAATACATACTAAATAACTTGATAATGAAAAATCTAGATAAAAAAGCTTACTTAAAAATGTACACCTATATGCTTAAAATCAGAAGGTTTGAAGAAAGAGCAGCGCAACTTTATGGAATGGGCCACATTGGAGGTTTTTGTCATTTATATATTGGTCAAGAAGCAGTTGTTGTAGGTGTTTTAATGACAATTGATAAAAATGATTCTGTAGTAACTACATATAGAGATCATGGCCATATGATAGCAAGAGGATTAGATCCAAAAAGAATAATGGCTGAACTAACTGGAAGAGAAGATGGATATTCTGCAGGTAAAGGTGGTTCCATGCATATGTTTTCAAAGGAAAATAATTTTTATGGTGGTCATGGAATAGTTGGTGCTCAAGTTCCAATAGGAACAGGTATAGCTTTTACTCATAAATATAATGACGAAAAAAATATTTGCAGAACATATATTGGTGATGGTGCTATGAATAATGGACAGGTTTTTGAAGCTTTTAACTTAGCCTCTCTATGGAAGTTACCTGTTCTTTATATTATTGAAAATAATAAATATGGCATGGGAACTTCAGTTGACCGTGCAGCTGCTGGATCTGAATTGTACAAAAGAGGTGAAGCTTTTGGAATTCCAGGAGAAAAAGTTGATGGTATGAATATTTTTAAGGTTATTGAAGCAGCAGATAAAGCAGGTAAATATGTAAGAGAAGGCAACGGACCCTATATAATTGAAGTTCAAACATATAGATACAGAGGCCATTCAATGTCTGATCCAGCAAAATATAGAACTAAAGAAGAATTACAAAATTATAAGGAGACTGATCCTATAGAAATAGTAAAAAAAGAAATGTTAAAAAAGAAATTTGCTAATGAAAAGGATATTGAAAAGATAAATAAAGAAATACTTGATGAAATCAAGAATGCTGCTGATTATGCATTAAATAGTCAGTATCCAAAAGACAGTGAATTATTCACAGATGTTTATATCTAAATCATGACTATTGAAATTCTAATGCCAGCACTTTCCCCAACAATGACGGAGGGAAATCTCACTAAATGGCTAATTCAAAAAGGAGATACTGTAAAAGCAGGTGATCTTATTGCTGAAATTGAAACAGATAAAGCAACTATGGAAGTAGAAGCTGTAGATGAAGGTATTGTGCTTGATCTTCTATATAATGAGGGTGACTCAAATATACCTGTAAATAAAGTTATTGCTGTATTAGGAGATAAAAGTGAAAAAGTTGAAAAAGAACATAGTACTAACAATATGGAATCAGATAGCAATAAAAAAACAGATGAAAAAAAAGAAATAAAAGTTCAGGATAAAAAAAATACTTCAGTTGAGGATGCAAATAATGAAGAACATTTAACAATGCGAGAAGCTTTGAGAGATACTATGGCTGAAGAAATGAGAAGAGACTCAAAAATATTTATTTTAGGTGAGGAAGTAGCTGAGTATCAAGGTGCCTACAAAGTAACACAAGGACTGCTAGATGAATTTGGAAGTAAAAGGATATTAGATACACCTATTTCTGAACATGGTTTCACAGGTCTTGCTATTGGAGCAGCATTCAAGGGTTTAAGACCAATTCTTGAATTTATGACTTTTAATTTTTCTATGCAAGCAATTGATCAGATTATAAATTCAGCTGCGAAAACTTTATATATGTCAGGAGGACAAATAAATTGTCCAATTGTTTTTAGAGGTCCAAATGGTGCAGCAGCGCAAGTTGCAGCGCAGCATAGTCAGGATTTTTCTTCCTGGTATTCTCATTGTCCTGGACTTAAGGTAATTTCCCCTTCAACACCTTATAATGCTAAAGGTTTATTACGATCTGCAATTTTAGATAATAATCCAGTAATTTTTCTCGAAAACGAAATACTTTATGGACTTAAAGGTCCTGTAAACAATGATAAAAATTTTACCATCCCAATTGGTAAAGCTAACATTGAGCAACAAGGAAAAGATGTAACAATTGTAACTTATTCTATTATGTTGCATAAATCTAAAGAAGCTGCAAAGAAAATCAAAGATGAATATAATCTTGATGTTGAAATTATTGATCTTCAAACACTAAGACCGTTAGATACAGAAACCATAATTAATTCAGTAAAAAAAACAAATAGATTAGTAACTGTAGAAGAGTCATGGCCGTTTGGTAGCGTTGGTTCAGAAGTAGCGAATATTGTTCAAAGAGAAGCTTTTGATTATTTAGACGCTCCTATAATTAAAGTTAACAGTGCTGATGTACCAATGCCATACTCATTGAGTTTAGAAAAATTATATTTACCTCAAGTTGAAGATATCATTAAAGCAGTAAAAGAAGTAAGTTATATTAAATAGATGGCTACAAAAGTTTTAATGCCTGCATTATCACCCACTATGTCTGAGGGAACGATCAATAGATGGTTAGTTAAAGTTGGAGATAAAGTACTAGCAGGTGATATTTTGGCTGAGATTGAGACAGATAAAGCAACAATGGAGGTTGAAGCTGTAGATGAAGGAATAATAACTCATATAATTGGATCAAAATCAGATGAATTAATTAAAGTAAATACAGTTATAGCTTTACTTGACGGTACAGAGAACGATAGTATTGAAAATTATAATAATTCATCCAATGAGAGTCCAAACATAGATACAATTTTAGAAGATAAAAATGAAATTAAATTAGAGGAAAATATTGAAAGTATTGCAGAAGAAAAAGTATCAATTGAAAAATCAAATAAAATTTTAGCTTCTCCATATGTAAAAAAAATATCTAAAGACAAAGTTATAGATTTAAATTTGATTAAAGGCTCAGGCCCTAATGGAAGAATAATAAAAAGAGATTTAGATGAAGCAAGCAATATTCAAAAAAATAACAACATAAGTAAAAATATAATTGAACCTTCTAGTATTCGCAAAATTATTGCAGAAAGAACAACCAAAACTAAAAATGAAGTCCCGCATTTTTATTTAACAATTGAGTCAAGGATGGATAGATTAATCAATCTTAGAAAGAAAATTAATTCTGTAAGTAAAAATAAAATATCCTTTAACGACCTGATTGTTAAAGCTTGTGCACTTGCAATGAAAAGAAATCCAGAGTCTAACTTATCCTGGATAAATAATAAAATTCATAAATATAATAATATTGATATAGCTATAGCTGTAGCTTTAAAGGAAGGCCTAATTACCCCTATTGTAAGAAATGCTGATAAAAAAGGATTAAGTGAAATTTCATCTGAAATAAAATCTCTTGTATCAAAAGCAAACCAAAATAAATTGTTGCCTGATGAATATAATGGTGGATCAATTACAATCTCAAACCTAGGGATGTTTGGCATAACAGAATTTAAAGCTATAATTAACCCACCCCAATCAAGCATTATTGCTATCGGTTCAATCATTGAGAAACCTGTTGTTAATAATGGTAAGGTAGAAGTAGGATATACGATGAAGTCTACAATTTCTGCAGATCATAGAAGTTTGGACGGAGCAGTTGCGGCAAAATTACTCAAAGAATTTAATGATATTTTAGAAGATCCATTCCAAATATGGTTGAAT
>MDSZ01140355.1_pt1 | contig 10143 bp, 9 predicted proteins | sample 811201 | NCBI WGS metagenome assembly MDSZ01 (sample SAMN05326647, study PRJNA326480) | marine metagenome | isolation source: seawater | place: Indian Ocean: North | collected 2010 | reverse complement strand
TTCGTAAGAACCACCTGTTTCATAATGTATACGTGCATATACAGATTCAACATACTCTCTAGCTTTTTGGTCATTCTCTAATACAATTCTTTTGCTGTTACTAAATGTTTCATCTACATTACCTGCAAATGATTCTCTAATGTATCGTAAGTCACCATTAACAAATCTATCAACAATGTTATCTATAGAAGTATTTGGATTACGTACATTATAAAATTTAGCTAGTTCTTTTACTAATGGGTCTTTTTCTAATATAAATAAATTTCTAGCCCATGCTTTATCAAAACCTATCAAGTCATCACCATCAGGTCTATTTAAATATTTCCAATATCTAGAACGTTCAGGGTCTACACCTAACCAACCACCATGTCCTCTAGATAATGATGCTATATGGTCGTAATGTTCTGCAGTTATGTTACCTGTAATGTCATACATACCTTTGGCAAATCTATCTTTAAATTTAGAATATTTAGTTAATGCATATTCTTGACCTGTAACTTTAGACAAACCATTCATAATTTTAGAACGTTCAGCAGGTGTTTTTCCTAAAGCCCAACCAAACCAAGACATAGGGTGATAGAACAGTGAATCTAAATCTGCTGCAGCCATACGCATTTGTTCTTCACCAATAACTCTAGCTGTCCATGCAGGTCTTAATAACACTAAAGGTTTCCATACTTTTTGCATAGTAAAGTTAGCTAGTCTAGTAATAGCTGCTTCTTGTAAATTTATAGCATCATCAATAAACTCACCACGTTTTGTTACTCTTGTAGCTTTAACAACAAATCCTCTGTAAAATGCTTCTTCTAATGCTTCTAGACCTTTTAGGCTACCATGTGCCACATCGTCTAGTTCTCTCTTTATACCTAGGTCTATAGCTCGTTTAAGTGGTTTATTCATAAACTTACGTACTGTGTCTGTATCAACAACACCTAGTGTCATTACTTTTCCTATAAAGGTGCGTAGTGGTCCCATTAACTTTACAAATGTTTTTATATCAGGCATAGGTATAAAACCTTCTGCAAGATATTCCGATATTAACTGTGCTGTAGGTTGTGGCATAGCTAACTCTTTACCATCTACCATTAACATTTTAAATTTTTGTCCAGGTATTATTTGCCCAGTGTTTATCGCAATACCTTCTTGTTGTCCTAAAGTAACAAAGTATTTTCTTGTTTCATCTACTGATGCCCACCATTTTTCTACACCTTTCAATGCTGCTGCAGGTATTCCTGCTTTTTCAAAGTTACTCATAATTTCGTTAAGAACACCTGTACCTGCAGGATTATTCCAAATATCAACCATAGTGTTAAAATGTTTAACAAAATCTAGTTCTCCTGTTACAGCTTGTTCTGATGCCATAGCTGATATTTTGTCTAAAACTTCTTCTTTCTTAGCAGCACTTACTCCACCAAAATCCATCCATTCATCTATTTGTTTATATGTTCTATCTAAATTACGTACTTCTAATTTATCTATAGGAAATTGTGTAGCTAACATTTGTCCTAATGCTGTACCATCTGCACCAAGTGATTTAACAGCAGTACCTACACCTACGTCATAACCATATAAAAATCCTTTACCTTTTGCAGCAGAATATAAACCACCTGCTACACGTCTTGGAACTGCACGTGTCAATAATGAAGTTGCATCTAGTCTATGTTTAATTGCTGTACCCATATGCGGTACTAATAAATCAATAACTTCTTCTGCTGTTTGTGCTTTCTTGATTGCACCTGTTAATGCTGCACCACCTTGATATTTAAGTAATGATTGCACTTCTTTGTGTGTAGATGCATTAGCTAAGTATTCTGCAATACGATATCCTGAATCTGTTTTTCTAAAGTATTCATCTAATGCAGGTTTGTTAATAACTTTTCTGTACATCCAATCAGTTAATCCTGCTGTACGTGCTGCATCTAATGCTTCTTTACTTTCAATGTAAGGTTTAGTTCTTAATGCACTTGGTGCCATCTTGACTTGTTTAGCCATTTTTGCATAGCCACTACCAAGCCATAATGCAGGGTCAGTTCCCAATCTCCATGCACCATCAAAGATTGTAGACATTAAATTAAACTGCCACTCATCAGGTTCAAATAATTCTACAGCTATGTTTCTACCAATAGATAAAGGTACAGTTCCTTTATCAGTTGTATAGCTACCAAAATTTGCAACTTGTTCTCTATAGTCACTTGTAATAGGTGCACCTAATTCTTCTTGTAATCTTTGACCTATAATATTTGGGTCAGCACCTTGACCAACTAATTCTTTAAATATTTCTGTATCTTCAGCTCTTGTACTTTCTCCTAAAATACCATCACCAAGATTAGGATTTTCTCCTGCCTGCATAGATTTAACTGCTTGCACAAAAGGTGTTTTAGGTTGTGCTTTATAATAATTAACTACGTCATCACCATAAGTAGGGTCTAATTGTGACATAGCTGCCCAACCTACAATGTTCCATGGTTTCATACCTCTGTCTATCATGGCTCTAGCATTTGCTTTGTAACCTTTATCTACAGCATCTGCCATTGATTGCAAACCAGTAAACATTAATCTTAATGCACCTTTGCCTGCTTCTTTAAACTTTGATTGTTCTGCTGCTTCGTTTTGTAACCATCTATCTACAATTGCATCCCACTCAGGTCTATTAGGGTCAAGTCCATATAGTGATGCACCTACAATTGTATCTGTTGGTAAGAAACCATATACAGTAGAGTTTTCTTGTAACCTAGCTGTAAAGTCAGGATTTTGACTTACATAACTTCTAAATGCTTTTCTTTTAGCGTCTTTAGCTTCTGCTTCTTTTTGTGCCTTTTGTTCCATCCATGGCGGTAAATGATAAAAGAGTGCCATTAGATGTTCTCTGTTCTTGGTATAATTCCTCGTCTAGATAATGCTGCTGTTTCATAACTTGGTACCAAACCTGTTATTTCTTCTAATAACAAATCTACATCATCTTGTGACAAACCATTTGTCATTTGTAATGCAGGTCCTACTGCCGGTACGTTTTGGTCTATTGGCACACGTCTACCACCACCTGCAAATGGGTCTTGTATATTTAATGGTGTACCAGTTGCTTGTGCTTGGCTAGGGTCTACACCCATTTCTGCTTCTCTAGCCATTCTTGCACCTGCTTGTAATCCTTCAAGTTCTGCTGATTGCCCTGTTGGGTCGCCTTCAGCTCTTGGTATTCTTGTAATAGGTGCTTCTTCGTATGTAGGTCTACCACCTGCCATAGGGTTTTTATCTACAGCTCTAGAGCGTTTCTTCGCCATTGTCTTCCTCCGGTATAAATACAATTCTTAACACTCCAAATCCAGGAAAGTGTAAAGTAGGGAACTCATCAAAATCATAATGTGTAGTTTCTACTCTTTGTTTGTTATGTAACTCTTCAGCCATGCCTACGTCATAACCAAATTCATTCCATATTAATTCATAAAAATCTTCTATCATTGTCCACCTAACGCTTGTGCTACAGAAGGAACACCTTGTTGCTGCATCATAGCTTGTTGCATCATAGCTTGTTGTTCTTCCTGTTCTTCTTGTACATCTGCAAAAAAACTTTCAAGTATATCTACCATATTTTTAGGGTCTTTGTAAATACTTGTTAATGAAGTCATAGCTTGCATATTGCCTTGTTGTGCTTGTGCAAGTAATGATTCAAATAAAACTCTTTCTGCTTTCTCTTTTGTTATTCTGTCATTTATCATTTGCAAGTTATCTAAACCATCCATTTCTTCTTGCATGGTTTGTTTGTCAATGATACCTGCTTGTAATAATTGTAGACCTGTTACGATTTTTTGTGGTTCATCAAAGCTAGCCATAGCACCATACTTACGTATAGTTTTGTATGCACCTTTAATATCATTATCAGGTTTATAACTTTCTTCAAAAATACTTCCACGATATACACCTGATATAGAACGTTTTTTATCTCCGTGTACTAACTCATCATACTCTAGACGTTTGTAATCTATTTCTTCTAATGCTGTTGTTAATATTGTGTGATACTCTTTGACCATCTGACCTACACCACTTTGTAGTTCTTCTAATCCTCTGCCTGTTACAAAAGAGTTAGGAGATATAGAATCGTCTTGTACAGGATAACCTGACACAACACGTAACTGTCTTTCTAATCTAGATACTTGGTCAAACAACTGATAAGGTAAGTTAGTTATAGGTTTTACAACTTGTGTACCAGGTGACAAATAATTTACAGAGTGTCTACCTTTTCTGTATTGTCCGCTTTCTAACTCACCTATAATATTTGTTTCAGTAAATACTGCATCTTCCATAGCAATAACTGACATAATATTTATCTTTGCCATAGCTGACATTAAACCTATAACTTGGTCAAACTGTCCTTGTAATTTGTCAAAACTAAATCTTTTAGCAACTACAAACTGTGGTCCTGATTTAAGTGGATTAGGTATAAAATCTAACATTTTCTTTGCACCAGGGTGTACAACAAATGTACCTGTTTCGTTCATGTACTCTACAATTACATCTCCACCTTTGTTTGTTTCCCATCTTGGTTCATCATTACTATTTAAGTTTCTAGAACCAACAAGCATAGTGCCACCTGCTTTACGTCTGTTTTTGCTGTCATAAAAACTTTTAAGTTCGGGATACATTTTTACTAACTTAGGTGCAGGTATTCTACGTATAGTAGCTAACTCTGAAGGTGTTTGTGCTGTACCATAATATCCAGGGTAACAATCATAAGGGTCTCTAAGTTCTGCACAAGGATATGGATTACCATTGGCATCATACTTTGTAACAATAACCCATACTACAAATCCATAACCAGGTAGCCATCTACCTACTTGTGGTAGTTGCATATCTAAATGTTGTTGTTCATCATACGCATGTATAATGCGTTCTAATTTATCTCTTCTATCTTTAGCTCTAATGCTATCTTTGTTTACAGCTAAAGGTATTTCAAGATTAGGTACTCTACCTATTTTTTGTGCAAGTCTATCTAGTGCAGACAAAAGTAAGTTAGGTGCAGGTAAATCAGGTCCTGCTGTATCTGCTGTACTACCTAATAGTTCTCTAATACCTGCTGAACCACCATTAAGTATACGTCTAAATTTTTCTCTATCAGGTAATGACCTATCATGTAAATCATATAGTTCTGATACTCTCTCAATAATATTATCTATTTTCATTTAACTCCAAGGTGCTTCATTCCAATCAGTTTCTGCAAAATTAGAATAGCTAGGCTCGTAATCATATTCCATGTTAGCATAAGAACTCTTGCTTAGTCGCCTTATAACTTTCATTGGAAACCAACTAGCCATAACTATGTCTGATATATATTTACTTTTGTTTTGTCCTTTTGATGCAAAATATATTAATTGCTTTTTGTATTGGTCTACTTTTATTTGTGATTCAGGATTACCATATGGCAATATAATATTTCTATCTGTAAATAGATTAGCCATAGCTGTAACACCAAATGCAGGGTCCCATTTATTTTTGTAAGTTTCATGTCCTTCTAAAATTATTCCACGTGTATTACAAAACTCTTTTATTCTTTTGTCTTGTCTAATAGCTTTTTGAAAGTTGTTTTCTTCTATAACCCAATGGTACAAATCATACAGCTCATTCCACTCTTGTATTACTCTAAGTGCTTGGTCTATACCACCACCATGTTGATTATCTATATCTACTAACTGCATACCAAATGGGTCAAAATTTACAGCCCATAATACTGCTGCTTGATATCCTGTAGCTGCCGGGTCAAGTCCTGCAACTAGATAAGAACCTTTAGGTACTCTTTGCATAATTACATTTGTTTGTTTACACTGTTCAATTGCTTCAGGGTCAAAAATTTGTAAGCCACCTGCTATAGCTTTATTAAGATATACCATCTCAAATCTAGACAAACCACCTGTAGTCATACTGTCTTGTCTTCGTGACTCTAACCATTTAAACGTTCTAAACCCTGACCACAACATACACTCATAATGTTCTTCTACATTATCTGTAGGTAACGTACAAGAACTATCATGTGCCTCTTCTACTATGTTATGCCATGCTTGGTTATCTAATAATGAACTATATAAATCTTCAGGATGCTGACGTGACCCAATTACAACAATAGCTGTATGTTCCTCTTTTCTAGAACCTAACGTAGTTGTCCACCAGTTTTTAGTATGTTCTCTAGCACTAGGTTGTACTGTAGATGAGTGGTCTTCAATGTCGTCTGCAATAATTAAATCGCAGTCTCTAGATAAAATCTTACCACCCCTACCTATACCTACCATTGTTGGAGATTTAATACCTGATACTGTACGTGTAGCTACTGTAAATCCTGTTTGTGACCAAGACTTACCTGTACGTGTTGCAGGTTTAAAACTACCGCCTGGACCACAAAAATCTTGTACTAATTTTTCATTTGTTTCTAGTTGGTCTAATACTGACGCTACAGAGTTTTTAGCAATATCTTCGTTACCACCTACCCACATAATACGTATGTTAGGATTTTTACATATTTCCCATATACAGAAGTGTATAAGTAGTTCTGTTTTGCCATGCCGTGGCGGACTTAGGATTTGTAGCTGTCCACCTGTAGCTATAGCATCTAATATATTATTTATCCAATTTTCATGAAAAGGTGCTGTCTCAAATGGTTTGCCTTTTTCTGTTAAAAAATATCTTTCTCTAAACTTAGTAAAACTTTTTAAACTAGCTTTTGCTTCTTTAGGTATTGCCCATTCTTCTTGTTCTTTAGCTCTTTGTATATCTTCTTTGTATGCTGCAAACATCCTAGATACGTGTGCAATTGTACACTTCATATCTTCTGCAACTTCTGATTGTTCTATTCTTTCTTCTGCTAAATCTTTTGCGTAGCCTAGTTCCACAAATTTTTCATACAGAGGACCACGCCTAGGACTTGTCCTGCCGGTTTGGTCCTTGGACCCTGTCATAGGTTTATTTATATCTTTTTGTTCTATTATGTATTCTTTGCCTAGTTCTTTAGCACGTTGCACTCTTTTGTCCCTGTTCCATTTACATTGTTTAGAACAATACTTTCTTTGTCCTTTAGGTAGCTGATTATTACATTCGGGGAGCTCACATACTATATTTGGCATATTTAATTTAAATACTACAACATATTGTGTTTTTATGCTAGTATATGTATTGGGAACATGTGATTCTTTATTCATAGTTACCTCCTTTCGGCAAAAGGCTACTGGCAACAGTAGCTTTTTGTTTGGAGGGTAAAAAAAATTTTTTTTTCTAACACACCTTACATCTATGAATATGGTAAAGTAATTAAACAAATATTATTCCTTTAAGTAGTTGGAACAGGTAAAGCAGAGACCGGGACTCTAAAAGCTGAGGACACGTGGGAGTGTAAACTAGAAAGGCAAACTCAGTACCCAAGACCAACAAACAAAGTTTAATCAAACTAACCACCCTATATGCCCGCTCACGCCCAAGCCGGCAAGCAAGTAAGAAGGTAGGACAGGAACTGTGGTTCAGAGTTTTTCTTATATCCAACTACTCCCTTAATTAATTCTCTTTACTGCAGTTCCTCTCGTCCCTTCTTTTTTAAAAAAAAGATAGGGATTTACCAATAATATTCTGAGATATGACGTTACACAAGAACACCTAGCCACATTAAACCCTGCCTTTTCGTGCCCGTGATATACGTGCGGTGAAAGGTTTGGCGTATTTCTACACTACGTTATCTATCCTATCTTGTCCTTGTGTGTTGTTCTATGTTGTGTCTATGTGTGCTTGTTTGTTCCCTATGCCCCCTTTGGTTGATATGTTATGTCTTGTTTTGTCTTGTGTTTGTGTTCCCTTGTGTCGTGTCCATGCAGAACCATATGCGTTAAGTTTCAACGTGTGGTGTTCTTCTTGTGCCTTCGGCATTGGTATATATTTATGTCGTAAGCGTAGCACACGTGTAAAGTTCCTTGCTAATCCCTACTAAGTCTTAACTATCTCAAAGGCAACTCACTTGACACGTATGCAATATCGACATTGTAAATAGTTATCATAAAGTTGGTAACGTGTAGAAAGGTATAAGATTATGGCTAAGGATAAAGTCGTAAAGGAAGGTAAAGGTAAGCGTAGTAGTGACTATGGTGCATTTAAATCTGCACAACAAATCGTAGGAACTAACTATTACGTTTTCTTTCTAAAATCTGCTAACGTAACTAAAGCTAATCCCGAAGGATTACGTAGATACACAGCATTTATCTTAGATAAAACAGATGAGACAGGTAGTATTAAGAAATTCACTAAGTTTCAGGCATTGGATAATGTCACTAAGTGTTTCGACTTAATCGAGTTGTTATCATCTAAGGAAGTATCACTCAACAAAAATGGAACAGTTCCACAAAGTCTTATCAATATCGTTGGTAAGTCTTCTCTAATGGAAGAGTTCCTTAGTTGAAATTATACATAGTCGTAGTGCGTATGGGGATTAATTCTCATACGTGCTACCTATCTAAGAAAGTTCATGTTCTTGCTAGAGACAAAGCAGAGGCAGAAATGTTGAGTGTGCCTATGGTTTGGGATTATCTACACGAAAGTAACTTCCTAACTAGATACCTAATTAAACATATCAAAATTCAAGACGTGTTAGTTAGCTAACTATATCGTTGGTGGTGGTGTTCCCCTTTACATCACCATCAGCAAAAAAATTTAGTCAAGATAATCGTAATCGTAAATCTATAAGTTGGTATCTTAACCATGCTCGCCCACACAATAATAATTATTTCTTTATTAATTATATTAATCTGAAAAAACACCCCTATGACTTTGAAATAGTAAGTTGGAAGAAAGCAATAGCACTTTGCTTAGCACGTAGTAGGAAGGATAAATAACATGAGTGTTAATGATATTGAAACAGGTAAGCATGTAATCATATGTGATAACTGCAAACAAGATGAGATGAAGAAGTTGTATGTGCATAGCTTTGTTAAATCACATGTACATTACTGTATGCAGTGTTACACATGTGGTTATCAAGCGATACTTAAACTTAGTGCGAAAAGAAATCTATGAATTTCTATCGCTTTAATTTAATTAGCTGAAAAAACACTACTGTAGAAAAATTGGAGTAGCTTTGGGGTAGCCAAAAAGTTTTTTCTTTTTAGCTTTCACGATTATTCATAAGTAGGAAGGATAGTATATGGGTAAGAAGTATAGAACAAGTAGTAAGCCTAGCCGTAGTATGAGAGGTATGAACTTTGACAATCCACGTGCAGTTGAGAATGTCAATATGTTCCCGAATGCCTGTAAGTTCTGTGGTAGGAATACACGTAAGTGGGTATGTTATGAGTGCAAAGAGTATCAAGACCTTGCAGAGATGGAAGAGAAACTCTTAGAGAGTAAGGGATATCAAAAGCACAATGACAGGTATATCAACTCAGATGAGAGATTGCAAGAGTATCACTTAGGTAATGTAGAGATTGAACTAGATGATGGTAGTTGGATTGAGATACCTAAGTATGCAAACTCTATTGAGTTGCAAGAGAAACAAGAACGAAGAGAACGTATGCGTAAAGCATTTGTACTCAGGAATTTATTACAAGCAAAGGATTGTAAGCACCTAAATGGTTGCAAGTTTGTACCTTTCAGTGATGAAGAAGACAAGCAAACATGTAAGTGCTTCGGAAGTGATGAGGAACTATGAGTTGCATAGATGACCATACACAAAAGGATTATCAAGTGCATAAACCAACATGTGATTGTGCTGAACGTGGGGAAGAACGTATATGTAGTACATGTTTAGATGCACTGATTGATGACAGGTTTAGATTAGAACGTAACAACAACCATAATCATACCTACTGATACCGATACGATAGCGTGGTGCAACCTTCCACGTACCACGCTACGTATTTAGATACACTTAGTTGAGTTACTCATTGTAGCCCAATTCACACGCTCGCTGAGTGTATCTAAATGCGTACTATGAACTTATGGGATAGTGCCTCCGTACTCAACTTATGGGAAAACAGGTACGCATTATGTAGCACATAGTGTAATTCAACAGTATCGGAACTTGGTGAGATACTCGTATCTGTGTGCTACACATGTAGTACATACGCTTACTGCAGTAAGTAAAAAACAGTAACTCATTGAGCCAATGTATGTACTACATAAGCTATT
>MDSZ01004959.1_pt1 | contig 10143 bp, 15 predicted proteins | sample 811201 | NCBI WGS metagenome assembly MDSZ01 (sample SAMN05326647, study PRJNA326480) | marine metagenome | isolation source: seawater | place: Indian Ocean: North | collected 2010 | reverse complement strand
TAAAATTATTCACCTAGTCCGTAAACAAAAACTCACAGAAGAACATCTCGCAGAAAGCAAAGAGATGATTCAGTATTACATTTATGATGTGCCAGTGATAGGGAATGGTGAGTGGGCTATGACCGAGAAGGATTTGCATTCAGACAGAATGAGTAAGCTGAATAAGGCTTTCCTTAACTTGCAGATTGCTACTTGGAAGCCTCAAGTCATGTGGAATCCTTTAGTGGTTGTTCAGACTACTGACGTTGAAGATATGACCCAGCTTGATGAGCTTTACGAGGATTATCTTGAAGAAGGTTTCGAGGGGCAGATGGTACGCATTGATGGCGCGTATGAGAATAAACGCTCAAGCCTACTTCTCAAGCGTAAAGAATTTATTGACGAAGAATATACCATTCTTGGTTATGAGGAGGGCGAGGGTAATCGCACTGGAACACTTAAACATTTAAAGTTTAAAAATAAAACAGGAAAAGAATTTAACTCAAATATCAAAGGCTCATTTGAATACCTTTCGGGTTTGTTCAATGATGCTGATAATTTGATTGGCAAGGAGGCTACTATCAAATACTTCAACCTCACACCCGATGGTGTACCGAGGTTCCCCTATGTAACAGCGATTAGAGATTACGAATAAAAACATGGAAATTATATTATTTAAAACCTTTTTCATCATACCGTTTTTACTGATGATAGCTGCACCTGTTGTGGTGATGTTATTTCTCGTAGACATCGTGATGATGATTGTAGAGAAGAAACCAAAGAACAAAAAAATTCAAGAACTATTTAATGTCTAAAGTAATACTCATATTAATACCTCTATTATTGGGGTGTGCCTCGACAGAGAAAGCGCAACCCACTACTATTGATGAAATTATTCCCGACAACCAACATTTCTATGACTTGTTGCACATCGGCAATAACCTAGCTTACAAAAGCATAACCAAGGAGGACTATGAAATCGAGGAAACGTGTGGAAGCAACCACTCTTGAGAAAATTTTATTTAAATATAAAAAAGAACGAGAGCAATTAATCATTATGGATGACTACGATGGCGGTAGGGCGAGACAGTTAGATGATGTGATTAAAGAGATTACTGAATTACTTAAACAATCAAAATATAAAAAAACATAAATATGAAAAAATTCTTTTTTATTTATTACGGTATTTTCGCAATCGTTATCCTTGTATTGATAGCGGTTGGGGCTTTTGCTGATGAAGCTCTAACCCTAGACGAGCGCATTGTCGCGCTTACTTTGCTTGGTGAGGCGCGTGGAGAAGGGGTGGATGGTATGTTAGCTGTTGGGATGGTTGTGCAACAAAGGTCTATCGAGAGAAAGAAACGACCAGCCACTATTTGCTTGCAACCCAAACAATTTTCCTGCTGGAACGGGATGGGCATAAGACAGGCTGAAAGGAAATGGTTTACTGAAGATAAAAATGCGACAGCTTATGCTAGAGAATTGGCGCGGCGAATTGTAAAAGGTGAAGAACTCGACAGGTCTAAAGTTGGATTTGCTAATCATTTTCACGCGATAGAGTGGGAGTATATTGAGAACGAGGACGGGGAAAAAGAGAAAGTCCTCAAGCTACCCTATTGGGCGAAAGACCAGAACGCAACAAAAACCGTAGGCAACCATATCTTCTATAAATTAAAATGAAAAATTTTGAAAGAAGTTTCGTAACCGATAGCGAGATTGATTTCTATTGCAGAAAGATTCTCGATAACGCCGAAGTGCTTGATAAAGATTCCGAAAGAGAACTCGCTAAATATATTGGCAAAAGAGGCAAGAAAGCCAAAGAGGCGAGGGAAAAACTTATCGCTTCAAATTTAAAACTCGTAGTGAAAATAGCCAGAGAGTATTCTGGGCTTGGGCTTGACCTTCAAGATTTGATAAGCGAAGGCAACATGGGCTTGATGAAAGCCGTGGATAAATACAAACCAACAAAGGGGGCTAAATTATCTTATTATGCTAGTTTTTGGATTAAGCAATCAATAATGAGAGCCTTATCGAATAAGGGTAGAACGATACGTTTACCAGTGGGGGCAACAGCAATTCAACTAAAAATTTTAAAATTTAGAAAAGACTACCAAGAAAAGAATGGTAATCAACCAGAACTTTCCGAGATAGCGAGAGCGATTGGGGTATCAAAACAAAGGGTAATCAACATCGAAGAAGGGGGAACATTTACTTTATCCCTCAATCAACCATTGATGTCATCATCCGATGATTCCAGCGATAATGAGTTAGGTGATGTGGTTTGTGACCATATTAACCAAGCTCCAGACTCGACAGCGGCGTTTGCTAGTGACGTTTTACTTTTAAAAAAGTTTATTAAAAAACTCCCCAGTAGAGAGCAGAAAATCATGGAATATAGATTCGGTATGCACGGGGATAAGCCCAAAACATTAGAAAAAATAGGCGTAGAATTTAAAATTAGTAGGGAAAGAGTAAGACAATTAGAATGGAGAGCAATGAATAAGTTGAAAATGTATTTTACAAAAGAATTAAGGATTAGAAATGGAATTCGATAAACAACAAAAAGATTTATTGATTAAAACTTTAAAAGGTTCTCGAAATTGTATTAATATGATGTGTGAACAGGCCGTTGCTAGTTTGAACACTTTTAAGGTGATGGGGCAGGAAATTCCAAAAGTCTTACTCAAAAGACAGGCCCAAGAGCAAGAGGAAATGGAGAAAATTATAGATGATATAGACGAGTCTTTAAAGTTTCTTGAAAAAAGTGATTGACACACCTGTAAACTTCTTTCATAATAGGGAAAGTTACAACATAAACATTTAAAACCTACTAAATGAAACCACAAGAAATTAATCCTAAAACCGTTCAATCGAACGGCATACAAAAATCCACCAGTTTTGGCATCAAGTCCTCTGGCTTGCACCACATCCTTGGCATCCTCCGCAATCAACTTTATTCCGATAAGGTTCTGGCAGTCATTCGCGAATATACTTGCAATGCAGTTGACGCACACACAATGGCTTGTTGCCCTGACCGCCCTATCGAAGTGACTTTCGCTACCCGTATGCAACCCACATTTAAGGTGAGGGATTACGGTACAGCATTGACCGAGCAGGACATTGAGAATGTGTACGCTTTTTATGGTGAATCCACCAAGCGGAACACCAACGACCAAATCGGTATGCTGGGGATAGGTTCCAAGTCTGCATTTGCTTACGGTGATAACTTTGTAATCAATTCTTTCATTGACGGTAAGAAGCATACTTACAACGCATACATCGACCCATCTCAAATTGGACAGATTTCAAAATTAAGTGAAGAAGATACTGATGAGGAAAATGGTATCGAAATCGTTGTTCCTGTCAAAGAGGATGACATTGAAGAATTTGTCACGAAAGGTAAAAAACTTTTCGAGTGGTTCAATGTTCGCCCAATCGTAAAAGGCACATCTCAGTTTGAGTATAAAGAGGATAAGGTTTTGTTTAGCGGCGATGGTTGGAAATGGATTGATTGCACCCTAGACAGATATGATCGCAACCATAGCCTTACGGTTGTTATGGGTAACATTGGCTACCCTGTTGACACTGGAGATTTAAACCTCTCTTACGAGGACAAGTATCGGGATTTACTTACCGACAACCTTGTGCTTGAAATGCCTATTGGTGATTTAGAAATCTCTGCTTCTCGCGAGAAACTTCAGTTCACTGACTTCACAAAGAACAAGCTCAAAGAAACCCTTGTGCGTGTGCAGAAGGAACTTTCCGAGGCGGTGAGTAAAGAGTTCAATGGCGCGGATAGTTTGTTCGCTGCGAAATGTCTTTATGGTAGTGTGTTCCGTACTGATGGGGGTTTGTACGCACTCAAGGATATTGTGAAGGAAAACCTCAAGTGGAAAGGTCAGGTTGTTGACGGTTCCACGTTCCAGACCTACAATACTACTGGCGTGGAGTTGAGGCAATTCAAAAAGACTTACAGGAGCAACAAGTACCGTCCAGATGAGTGTCATAGCATCCATTGTGAGCGCGGTGCAATCGTTATCGAGAACGACTTGGGTCATCGCAGAGGCTTGATGGGTAGAGTTCTTGGCCCGATTCTGGAAGAAGGTCAAACGCCTTTCCTACTAGACTTCAAGAGTCATTACGACGAAGATGCCAAGAAGAATGTATCCAGTGCCGCTGTTAAGAAACAATGGCTTAAAGATAGTAAGTTCGATGGTGAATTGATTAAGTTGTCGGACTTGCCCCAACGCAAGTTGAGTGAGTTCGCTGGCTATGCTCCTGCAAGTGCTGGTTCAAGTGGCGATTACTCTAAAGACGCAAAGCACTCTGCTAAATGTTTTGAGTTCGACTTTGACTTCAAGGGGAGCAGTTGGCACGTTAAAAAGTCAGACTTCTTTAAGGTCGCTCAAGTGGATGTAGAGAATGATAGTGGAGTGTTTGTTATTATCGACAAATTCCAAATCGAAGGCATCAACGATTACTCGATGATTGATCCGAAGCGTATCAGTCACCTCAAAGATTCCTTTGAAGCGGTCAAGATTCCTTTTCCGAAAAAGGTTCACGCTTTCAAGGTCGGTCAGCGAAGCAAGATCGAAGGTAAAGACGGTTGGGTTTCTCTTAATCAGTGGGTTAAGCAGACTCTTGAGGATGTAATCGAGAAGAATGACCTGCACCAAGCGTGGTTGAATCTGCAAAAGGTGGATGCGCTACGCAATGAACCATACGAGGGTGAGCGTTACTATAACTTTAATTGCGGGAACGTCATTGATGCGTTGCGTAAGTTGAAACTTGCTGATGCGAGTGGGACTTGTGCAGACTTCCGACTCAAGTATTCTGACATGGTAGGTAGTGATTTGAACCGCAAGAAAATTGAAGCGATTAACGCGATTGCTTCTGATTGGAATGTTGAGTTCTCTTGCCCGAAGGGTGTGACTCCTACCCATGATTTAAACGAAGCACTTGGAGCAGTCAAGGAAAAGTATTCCATGTTGGGTTTGGTTGGTCGTAGCGTTTTTAGTTACGATTTCGACAATAAATCTAACGAGACAATCTCTAATTACATAAACGTGATTGATTTGTGTAATGGCTAGAACTTGAGGCATACGGTTAAGTAGGTTGTCCGTGTGCCTTTTGAGGTATCCTCCCTCCGCGATTGGAGGGGGGATGCCTTTAACCAGATGAGGATATATTAAAGTTTATTTATCCTTTCCTTCTCTACGAGAAGAAAACATTTAAATTTATTATGAAAGAAAATAACGATAAAAAAGAGGAGCTTCATGGAGAACAGTTCGACAAAGGCGGCTGGGAAGAACAAAGAAAAAAACTTGTTGAAGAAGCTGAAACCCAAAATCAAGAAAAGTATTACGATGATACACCCGCTTTTGAAGAAGAAAAAGCCGAGGAGACTATTGTAGTAGGCGAGCTAGAGGATGAAGTGATCCGCTTGGGCTGCGAAGGAGACAAACCAGCCTTCCTTAATCAAGCTGCTGCAAATTGGGCGGTTAGAGTTTACGAAAACGGTAACTCAGAGATAGAACGCTCCTTGAGAAACGAGGAGTTTGAGATTAAGCAAGAGCTTGTAAACTTGTATCAACTGTTAACAGATAGCCTACTGTATGCACCAACAAACGATGAGGTTATCAAATACATTGCAGAGACTATCATCGAGGTAGCAGACGAAGAAGATGATGAAGATGATAAAGTTCATGTGCAAGTCAAACAAGAAGATGAGTTAACAAAAGAAGAATTAGATGAGTGGCAAGACAAAAACAAACCACTTCCATCTAGTGATGGCGATGAAGGTAAAAACAAACCACAATTAAATCAAGAAAATTTCCTTGACGAAGATGGAAATTTAACCTAAAATTAGAAAAGAGTTAAGTTAAACACAAAACACAGACATGATACCATATATCCTAACAGAGCAATCCTTGACAGTAGTAATCGAGGGCAAAGCTCAAACAATGAACAACGACCATCCCGCTTGGGAGCAAGCCAAACAGGCTCTCTCCGACTCAGAGTGGGACAGGTTGCAAAGTTTGTTCGATGTGGAATCCGCTGTTCAAGACTATCTTGACGAGGATGCCTCAATCGAAGTCAAGGATGGTGCTGTATTCTATCGGGGTGAATCCGTTCATAACCAAGTGGTTGAGCGCATCCTCGATTTCATGCGCCAAGACCTACCGTACCAACCTCTTGTCAAATTCCTTGGCAAGTTGATGGATAACCCCTCACGCCGCGCCGTGGACGAATTATATGCCTTCTTGGAGCATAAGAATATGCCCCTAACACCAGAAGGCAACTTCCTTGCCTATAAGGGGGTGAACAGTGACTTCACCGACAAATACAGTGGCAAGTTCAGCAATGCTGTTGGAGAAGTCCTTGAGATGCGCCGTAACGGTGTGTGTGACGATGCCAATGTGGGTTGCTCAAGCGGCTTTCATGCTGGTTCCTACGAGTATGCCAAAGGCTATGCCAGCGGCGGTGGAAACCTCATGGTCGTGGAGATTGACCCCTCTGACGTTGTGAGTGTGCCTTTTGACTGCGATTGTCAGAAGTTGCGTACTGCAAAGTATAAGGTTGTAGCTCATTACGAGACTATTGATGCCCCGCCTTTGGAGCATGACCTCTACGATTCTGGCTACGATGTAGACTATGACGATGATGAAGATTATCGTGATGACGAGAATGAGTCTTGGTTCGCTGGGTACAAACAAGCCCAAGAGGACATGAAGAATCACCTCAATAATTAAGCAACACGGGGGCGGTCAAGGTTGTTAGTTACTTGGCCGCTCCCACTTCCTAAAATATATTAAAATTTAAAAAAAGATGCCCTTCAAAGCCAAGCCAGTTGTGACCGTAGGAAAAAATGATTGGGCCGTGCGTGTGCCTCGTCCACCAAAACACGCCACACACGCCCGTCTAACGCTCCGAGATGATTATATGGAGAACGGTAAGGCAAAGCAATCAACTCTCCCCATACAGGATTTTGGATGCTTTAAAGGGGTCGCTGGTACTTTCTCTTACCTGAGAATGGATAAGAAAGGCAAGGTTAGTCAAGAATATGATGGGCAATGGGTGTGGAATGGATGGGAAGTAGAAGGAATTGAGGAGCTAGAAAATCATGGATAAAAATTCACTACATCCAAGCGCACAAGAAGTGGCTAAAATGGTGCTTGATAAATATAAAGATAGCCAATTCAATATCGCCTCTGAGGTAGGTCGAGAGATGATCGCAGAGGAAATCGGGGATGAGGTAAACCACTGGGTTCGCAACCTCTGGAAAGAGGATGTTGGCGGCAAATACCAGCCAAAAAATAGTGGAAAAAAATACCCCAATCTCACATAATATGATGACTTTATTACGGACTACAAGCCAAGGGAGAACCTTGGATGGGCTGGGCAGCTACGAGTCCCTCCCTCGATGTGCCGAGGCCGTGTTGAACACCGTAATGCCGAGTCATGGTAGATGGAATAGTGGGCAGGGAGAGCCTGTCACACCCTTCTTACCTCACTGTCTTTGCTTGTTGTGGCATTGAGGATTCTGGGGTTCATTGAACACCATCTATCATGGCTCATTTTCTTTTACACTCCCTTTTCAACCAGAGAACTGCTATTATTTACATATAAACAGCAACTTATTCATATACAAACCAACCATAACATGAAAGAACATAGACAAATTGAAACTATTATTAACAATTTATTTTGGCGCACCAATTTTTGCCAGTGGTAATGATTATACAGCAGGAGAAAGCCTTTTATTCTTATTTTTCTTTGGTTTAATGATGTTATACTGGCATATTAAGAAACAAGAGGAGGATTAATAGCAAGTGTATTGAAGTGGGTTATAGTGTGTTAGAGTGTGGCACATTTATTTATATTTAAATATAGTATCTTTTCTATCTTATTTATTTATATGTCAAGCAATAAAAGCATACATAGCACACAAAAAACAAGTAAATTTATTACTATTTTTTTAATTACTAAATAATATACTATAATTACAAATGAAGTAAAGCCAAATATAATCAGTGCCGCCGATTTATTAAAGAATTAATATAAAATATATTAAAATTTTTTTATGCGCGGCCCAGCCTCCACCATTTTCGGCTCGAAATATAACCTTGTCCATTTGTCAAGCCAAATATTGGCCTCGTCCAGCCCCAGAGCCAAATATAACTGGCCCTGTCCATTTAAAAAGCGAAAATAATTACAATTAAATATAGTGCAAATAAAGCAGCCTCGGCCCCCTAATAAAGAATATAAGTAGCAAAAAAATAGGCCCAAAAAGAATGTTACTTTTAAATATATTTAAGTTTTTTTAAATCTTTTTAGCCCTCATAAAGATTATTACAATCATTTGCGCTTATATTAAAGTTTTTTTATATGCTTGACTGTCCCGTAATTTTTTGTGATAATTAGGAATGGCTAGAAAGAAAGGAAGTGGACGTACCAAGGGAGCAACATCATGTGTGCGCGTCTCTCTTAAAGACCTATGTAACGTCCTCAGTTCGGAGGAGGCAACAGTCGTGGTAAGCCGCCGCTGGGCCTTGCAAGTGGGTATCAATGCTCGTTATGAGATTACTGATATGGACTGCAAGCCTATGTACGCAGATACCAAGACCATCGAGGCACTCGGTTCAGCAGTAGACATGAACATTGAGGGTGATGTGGAACTCAAGGTGAGCAACCTTGAAACAGAAGAAGAAGAAGTTCTTGACTGGTAAGTAAAATTAGTTTAGTATTAAGAAACAACCTATGAAAACAGAATACTTTGAGGGAATTATTGGACAAGACCGCGCTAAAAAGAAACTAAAGTTCTTATGTGACGGTCAACAGGATTCGGGTATATGCCCGACCATGATGTTTGTTGCGCCGAAAGGGTGTGGCAAAACCACGCTTGCAAAAGCAGTAGGCTCGAAGCTGATTAACCGCATCGAGAATGTCGGTAAGTCCAAGACGTTCCTAGAGATTAACTGTTCGACGCTCAAGAGCCTCAAGCAGTTCTTCAATCAGATTGTCATACCGCACATACATGGTAAAGAATGTACCGTTCTTTTCGATGAGGCATCTGAACTGCCCAAGGACTTGACGATGGCATTGCTTACCATCCTCAACCCTAACCCAGAGAACCGCACCACGTTCTCTTACGAAGATTATACTGTTGATTTTGACTTCCGTATGCAGTCGTTCATGTTTGCCACTACTGAAGCTCAACAGATTTTCCATGCTCTCATGGATCGCTGCGAGCGTATTGACCTAGAGGAATATACATACGGTGAGTTGGCAGAGATTGTGTCTCGCAACTTACAGGGCGCGAAGTGGGAGAAGGGTGTGCTAGAGGAAATCTCCACGGTGCTGCGAGGCAATGCCCGTGCTGCCCAGAAGATTGCTACTCACATCAAGGTATATCTCAAGCGCGAGAAGCGTAAGAACTTCACCAACAAGGATTGGGGTATCCTCAAAGATGCTCTCGGCATTCTCCCCCTCGGCCTATCTCCTATCGAGGTGCAAGTCCTCGGCATCCTGCAAGAGCAGAAGGAGTGCAGCCTGACTCGCCTCTCTGCCAAGACGGGCCTTACCAAGTCGTGCATCCAGCGAGACTTTGAGTTGTACCTTCAGAAGCATGACCTCATGGAGATTTCCACCTCTGGTCGCGCTCTCACCAAGAAGGGCCAAGAATACCTCAAGGCTCTCAATGAAAACGCTTGATTCAATAGCCAAGCTGGAGTACGACAAGCTAGAAATAGAGTGTCTTACCCAAGTAGGCAAAGGCGAATGGCATGGAGAGACTAAATGCGGCCTTTACATAGCAGTATCAAATAAGGGTAAAGTAATAACAATATCATCATCTGAAACTCTATATGAGCTAGGAGAATATCAACAAATAGTAGCTAAATCAAAAGATAAAATAAATATACATGAAATAATAAAATATTTTTCTTGGCAAATAAATAAAGATGATATATTAAATAATTGGCACTAGATAGGATGGGGGCACAAATAACAAATAAGAAATAAATAAATAACAAATAATGATGTTGACAAATAAGCAAATAAGTGCGCGCCGCCTCCGCCGCAAAGACAAGAGAGCATTGAACTGGTACGTTTTGAGATTCAGTCGCATTAAAAAAGAATCCGAGAAAGAGCCTGAAAACTAGG
>MDSZ01129092.1_pt1 | contig 10144 bp, 6 predicted proteins | sample 811201 | NCBI WGS metagenome assembly MDSZ01 (sample SAMN05326647, study PRJNA326480) | marine metagenome | isolation source: seawater | place: Indian Ocean: North | collected 2010 | reverse complement strand
GCTCACACTCGCGGTGTCCATCAGCCCGACCCCGCACCGCGCCATACCCCCGCTCTCTGTGGTGGCTCTATATATATCGACCGTGTACACAAACGCAATTCGACCGGAGCGGGCTTTTATTGGTGCTCTTCTCGCGCTCGGCTACGTCAACTAAGCATCAGCCATATGCCGGGGGGAATCGAGATGGATTGCGCGGTAGATTTGCTCATGCCCACGGTCAGGATGGCCTTGGAGCCGCTCAGGCGCTGGACCAGCTTCTCCGCCGACTCGCCGATCGAAATCTTGCCCTCCGTGTTGAGCTGAAACTTGCCGCGCTTGGTCGGCCGGAGAATGCCGTCAATCGTGGCGTCCTTGTCTCCCTCAAGATCCACGGATCGCCCGATGCACAGGTCTTTCGCGGGTCGCTTCACTTCCAGCAGAGCCCCGGGCGGCAGACGGAGCGGCTTGAACGAAATCTTGACGCGGGTCGGCGCTTTCCCAACGGGCGTGCTGTTTGGAACAACTATGCCGCCGATGCTGCACTCCATCACCATCCCCGGGCGTCCCCAGACTTCCTCAAACGAGAGCAGCACCCCAGACGCGTGCTCGTAAGTCATCATCTTGTCGCCCACCAGCACGCAGACCGAAGCCCACGCGTTCACATCGATCAGTTTCGGCAGGCTTCTGCTCAGAATGGCTGGCCTCGTGATCCACTTGCCGTCGCAGAGGTAGTGCCGGCCGTCGGGGAACTCGGCGATCGCAACAGGCTTGCTCGGGCGGCGGGGGGTGGCGGGCATCATGGCACGGAACGGTTGTAACGAATTTCGTCGTCGGGGACGGGACCAGCGACAACCCCTACAGTACAGACCTTACAAAATAGTATAGGCCCTACAAAATAGTATAGGCCTTACACTACAGTACACAGCGTGGCCGTTGGGAGGACTCTACAGTGTAAAAGTTACTGTAAAAAATTACACTAGAAATTCCGTTGACACAGTACAGTACAGAATGGCCACGGTTGTTGAGATGGAGTACGCGGTGGACTGGGACGCCAACGACTTCTCGGGGCTGTACACGGCGGCCACGGAGGATGACTTTGAAAAGGCCGAGAAGATCATCGTGCGACAGAAACCCGAAGTGACCGCCCCCACCAAACTGCCTACGTTTTGGGGCCTCTCGGAGTGCGTCGACGTTGAATATATCGGGCCCGGGGCGTACAGGGAAAAGGACGGGTACGTGTGTCTTCTCTTTGGTAGGAAGCAAGTTAGACTCCTGCGCGTATTTCCTAAGGGTAGTTGGACTTTCTCAAACTGAAGCATATAAAACAGAATCCTTCATTTACGTGCATGAACCTCTGCGAGAATTGGCCGCCCCCGCCGCTTGACCCCTTAGAGCACAATCACGCGCCCGGCGAGGAGTTTCAATTTCGCTGGAAGTCCATTTCGGGGGGATGGCGCAGGCTCAAGTGGATCGGGATGGGCACTGACTGTGAGAAAATTAACGCCATGGTAGAAAACGCCGCCCTCGCCACAGAGCACTACAACAAGGCCCGCGGTTTCAGCTTTGGCTCGAGCGATGCAATGAAGAGCCTTGCCTCAATGTGGAAAGCCCTGAAAGCCGTCGACATCCCGGATCCGTACATGCCCCCGGTCTGCGGCTTGGTGAACGGGGTGGCGGCTTTGATCGAGCTGCACGCCATCAACCGGCTGCACCACCTGCCCCCGGTAACCAAGGACCCGGAGAAGCTGCTGCAAACCGTGGGTCGCCTTTGCAGGGTCATCGAACGCCTCCAAAATCAGTCGGGTGGGTGGTTTTCAAGGCTGCACAAGAACACAATCACAAATCTGGGGCTCGTCGAAATTGCATTCATGGAGCACGGCAGCCGCTTGCCAATCGCAGAGATTCCGGCAATCTCGGTCAAAGACTTGGCGGTCGTGTTCAGGGCGGCATCCGAGATTGGGCAGACCATCTCGAGGCCGGCGTCGTATGCTAACATGATGCTGGCCGCGGGGTACAACTGCGAATCCGCTGCATCTTCGAGCTACGATTTCAAACGGACAATACCCCTAAAAGCCAGCCGTGCCCCAAAAGAAACCGTCGAGCTTATATGCTCAAGTTCACCTGAAGCGGCAGCCAAAGAGCCATAGTATTAGCCGCCCCCCTGCCGTGTACGCGCCCAGAAATGCCAACGGAGAAGCAGGCAAGAGTTTCAAATGACGTTTTTGAACTGGCCGCAAACGCGAAGAGCTGGGCGATCGCTTCCGAGCTGCTCTGGGCGGCCGTTCCGGAAAAAATGTTCCTCTACGCCCAGATCTACGAGACAAACTGGTACGCGCGTAGATTTTCGGCTTCGTACATTCAGTGAAGCACATCCTCTGCCTAATATATGCGGTCCGCGCTCCAAAATAAAATGCTGGTGGTACTGCTGTCGGCGATCGGGCTGCTGTGTGATAACGTAGACCCGTGCCCCCCTGGGTGTGCCGTGAATGATCAAGGCATCTGCGAGAACCCGCCCCCTACCACCGCTGCCCCGACTGCCGCCCCAACTATATCTTTGAGTGCAGCTTGCCTAGTCGGTTCAGTGCCGGCAACAGGCTTCTCCGGTAACCTCTCGCTGGTCGAACCATCCGGAACCAGCCTGTGCGCGGCGCGATTCGATCAGAATGGCAACATCAATCTCTTCTCTATAGATGACGCGGCGTACCCGGGGGGATACTGCTGGACTTCAGACGAAGCCTTTTCTGGCTCAAACGAACGCGTCCTGCTCTGCGTCTTTTCTGGCTCAAACGAAGCGGCAGTGTCTGTTCGGAATGCAGACTTGAACGGCGGCTTGTTCAGGCTCAGGCCGAGCGAAGTGCTGCCGCTTGACAACCCGCTGTACATACCGCGCCGAACATACCCCACGCCGCAGGTCCACAATTACTTTTTAGACAATGAATATAATAACGTATACGATTACACTGTCGCCGAGTGGGTCGAGGGCACCCGGACGCCTGTAGTGTACGATCAATTCAATTACCCGTCTGCGGAATTTAGTTTTACAGTGCGCTGGCAGAACTACTCGCTCGCCATCGACACGATATCCAGGACGGCGACGCTGTGCGACTCGGGGGCCTCCTGCGCGAGCCAGCCGATGCCCGACTTGGCGCTCCGGGAGTGGAACACGTCTGTGCCGCTCGTCGAACTCGCTTGGGATGAATTCGCTGTCCTGAGTCAACCGCTCCTGGACTACGCCGGCCTTGCTCTCGAGTTCTCGCTCGGCGGCCAACACAATGGCACGCGGCTGCTCGACCTCGCGACCGAAGATCTGCCGACGTCTGTCTTCTTCAACGAACCATTCATTGGCCTCTCCACGGTGCTCTCGGTCGTCAGCTTGGTTCAAAGTGGCCAGACCATTGTGACCTACAACAACCGGGACTGGACGGGGCAGGTCCGCATCGTGCTCGCGACTTCAGCCGACGGTGTCCACAACGCCGTGCTCGGGACAACCGACAGCTGTGACGAGTTTGCGTGGCACAACTGCTCCGACGGCCCGCTCACCACCCCCTTTGCGCTGCCGGTCAACGCGCTCCTGACGGCTCCGGGGCTTTTGGGTACGGTCCAGAGCGTCGGTTCACTTTTCCCGGATGACGAGGTCTTCCCCGCGTGCTTGGTGGGGACGGTGCCTGCGACGGGGCTCTCCGGTCATCTCGAGAACGTTGTGCCGGATCCGGGTAGCCTGTGCGCGGCGCGGTTCCATGCTGACGGCGATATTGAGCTCTTTTCTTTCGATGGCGGTGAAGAGACGTACCATGGCGGTTACTGCTGGGTCACCCCGGACAACACCCTGTTCTGCGTCTTTGCTGGTACAAACGAGGGTGCCGTTTCAGTCCGCCGCACCGACATGAACCAGGGCGTGTTCCGGCAGCGCCCGAGCCAGGTCTCAGAATTCGAATCGGATTTGGTCTACATACCGCGCAGGACGTACCCAAAGTTCGTCGCAAGTGGAACCGCTTTCGACTACACCGTGAGCAACTGGATCGACGGCACCATTACTCCCGTCACGTACGATCAATACAACTACCCGTCGTTCCAGTTCAGCTTCACGATTCGGTGGCAAAACCACTCGCTGGCAATCAATACCATATCCAGGACGGCAACGCTGTGCGAACTGACCGAGTGCGTCGACCAACCCATGCCGGACCTCGCGCTTCGAGAGTGGAGCTCGCGTTCACCAACGGTAGACATCCACTGGAACGAAGGGGCCAACCTCGACCACACCCTCCTCGAGTACGCCGGGCGGGACCTCGAGTACTCGCTCGGCGGCCAGCACAACTCGACCCGGCTGCTCGACTTTCTCAATGAAGACCTCCCCACCGAAGTCTTCTTCAGCGAGCCCAATATCGGGTTGTCACGATTCCACTCAATCAGCAGGCAGAGTGCCCAGGCGGTTATCACCTATGTCGACCTGGACTCCACATTTCTGGTCAGAATCGCGCTCGCTACCTCGGACGCCGGTGTTCTCAATGCGCTGATTGGCACGGTCGAAAGCTGCGGGGGACTCTTGCTCCAAAACTGCACCGAAGACGAAGACGCTGTGCGCGCGGGAGAGACCGTGTTCCCTCCGTTTGCGGTGCCGGTGAACAACTTGCTTATTGCTCCGGGGGTCTTTGGCCGGGTCACGAAAGTCGGCTCGCTCATGCCGTTCCTCAGCAGCCCGCTGGACGCAACCGGGTGCCTCGTGCAGGACGCAGGGAAGATGCGGTCCGGTCAGTGCCCTCCGCCCCTCTTTGACGACAATGCTTCGTTAATCGTGACGTGGGGAACGTCCGGGTCTTTTGTTGACATGCTCAACGACCCAGATGTTCCTCCTGCGTGGCGCCTGTCTCCGGCATTCTACCATGGCCTCAGTGGGAGGAGCAGCTCTTTGTTTCCGACGGTCGGCATGTGGTCCTTCTCCGGCGTCCTTCGCAATTTCAGCATTTTTGATGAGACAGGTGCTACTAGGATTAGCTGGGATGAATCGATTGGCAGCTTCCAGCGCACTTCGACCTTTAACGGCACGAATATTGTAGTGGGCGACGGTGGTATAAATACCGACGATGATTTTACGATATACCTCTTGGCGCCTGATCTTAGGCCGACTACCCCGTGCCCAAATGGAATTTACCTACGCACTGACTCTGTAGTCTACAGCAGGCCAAATGGTGACGTCACGGTATATTTCAATGGAAGTGTAGTGACAGACACAGCTTTTTATGCATTTGAATTGACGGTCGCTCCGGAGAGCTGCGCGGACGTGAAGGTGGCGGGTCAGCCGGTCCCTCCGAACGCCTGCGATCCCCACGCCCTCGCCGCGCTGGAAGAGTCCGGGTGCATCGATGGAAACACCACCTTCTTTCGAAACTGCTCTGCGTGTCCCGTCGAGCTTGCCATGTTTGCCGAGAGCTGCGGCTACGGCTGCGTCCTGACCGAACCTTCGCCGCCGACCCTCTTTGCGATCTTCACCCCCTCGACCAACCAAACAACAATCCTAGACATCGCCGGCAACGCGTCCTTTGTGAGCCAGGTCGGCGAGACTGTTTTCGACACCGCCAGCTGCTTTGGATTCGATGTGCACGAAAACTGGACCGAGTGGCGGGCTGCTCCTTCAATCGGGCCGTGCAACTTCAACGAGACCATAAATCAACAGAATCTCACGAACGCTGAGCGGCAGGCGATCTGTGAGAATACCTTTGTGGAGGGCGAGCGGTGTGTCTTCAACTTTGGCCTTCCGTTCGACCCGAACCTCGTCGACACCGCCGCAACCGACTACGGACTCGCCGCTGATCCCCGCGACTGCTCGCTGCCAACCTGCACCGGCGACATCTGCGGCCCGACTGTCTCGGCGGAGAGCTCCAAGGGGTACGCGGTGGTGGCCGGCCTCGACGCGGTGACCATTGTCGGGCTGGACCAACCGTTCGAATTCCCTGTTGACCGGGCCACCCACATCGAGCTCATGTGCACACCGAAGCACCCGCCGTACGTCGTCACGAGCTACATCGACCATGGAAAACCGAGCATCTGCGTGTACGACCTGGGGTGGCCGACCGACCTCGAGTACAAAGGTCCAGACTCGCCCGTCCCGTGCCAAGCCACCATGGGGAGTCACCTGTCCTTGCACGATTCCGATACTGTGCTGCCTGCCGACGCAACCGCAATCACCAGCATGGACTCTATATCGAATGAGCTCGTCTTCTCGTACAATACCGGGGCGGTGTACGGCTTCACCATCAGGGAACCGGAGCACACGTACGAATCAATCCGAGACGCAAACGGCATCAATCCAAGCGCGTTCTGCACTTACCATAATGCTTTCAACAACATTGGTAGCTGCGACGTGGTGCCATCGTCCACCGTGTACCACGACTTTTTCAACGTCAAGAAGATCTTTGACCCCGTTGACACGATCGATGACAAGGTCGCGGTCGAGCTAATGGTGCACGGTGATGAAATTCTTCTCCTCCGCAGCTTCTCCGTCGGGTTCGAGGTGCGGTCTCTTCGCGGCAGAAACCCATGCCCCCCTGGCTACTTTGACACGGCGGGCTGGACCTCGCTGATGGCTGGGGAACACGAAAAGTGGGTCGTCGGCATGCCGGTCCCGTACTTTTGCCGGCCGTGGACTGTCTGCGCGGGTCCTTCGGAGTTTGTTGCGGCCCGCGGGACTCCGGTGTCCGACCGCGTGTGCAGCCCGATTGAAGACTGCCCCCCGGGAAAGCTCGCCTTGACACCCCACTTCGACGCAGAGGCAAATGCAGCGTCTGGCCGACCGCTCTGCGCCAATGTTTCGGAAGTGTGCGATACCGGGATCATCCGCGGCGCCTTCTGCATCGACCCAAACAAGGCGTGCAGGGCCGACCAGATGACGCTCCAGATCGCAAGCTCGGGCTCCGACACCGCCTGCACCTCCATTGTGGACTGCTCGGGGCCCAAGGTTCACGTCCCGGCCACATCAGCTTGGCCAGGCGGCCTCACCATGTGCCAGATCACCCCCGTGTGCAACCCGCTCACCCAGAGAGTCCGGTTCCAGAACAACACCGCCGCGTGCGACCCGCTTGTCATGTGCCAGTTCGGCGATCCAGTCAGCCCAGAGTACCAGTCGGCTGTTCCAAAGTTCAAGAACGGCAACCGCGTGAACGACAATGTGTGCGCTCCGATCAGCATCTGCGGAAGTTACACGGGCAAAAGGGCAGTCAGCGGCACCACGGTTTCCCCTGGGCAAGACAGCGTGTGCCTCAACATATCGCTGTGCGTGCCGGATGCAGAGACCGCCGAGGGCTACAGAAAAGTCAGCGTTGAGCCTTTCTGCCCCGCCCACTGCGCCTCGAGTCCAAGCGGCACGACTTTGACGCAGCTCACGGACCTTGGGTTTGGAGATTGCCTCGACATTGAGCTGTGCGATCCCGGCATTGCGTACGTCGGCTCGGACACCGCCAACTGCCACCCGCTCACGCTGTGTGAACCGCACCAGTACGAGGCCACCCCGCCAACTCGGTACTCGGATCGCTCGTGCGTCGACTTTGGGATTTGCAGCCAAGCGGGATCGTACGAGGCCGCCGCGGGAACCATGACGTCCGACAGAGTCTGTAGGGCCCTCACCGACTGCACCGACACTGAGTTCGAGCACGCTCCGCCCACGCCGACTACAAACCGGGTCTGCGTCGCTCACGCCCAGTGCACCGACGAGGAGTACGAAACGACGGCCCCGACTGCCTCCTCCGACCGGAACTGCACCCAGGCGACCATCTGCGTCTCCACCGCGAATGTGTGGGAGGGCGAGTTCGAGGCTAGCCCGCTCACTGCTTCGACCGACCGGCTGTGTGGCCAGTGCGCAACCAACTGCCCCGCGGGACACAAGGTCGTCGCCTGTGAGACAAACGCTTCGTCGGCGGTCTGCGAGGCGTGCAGCTCCAGTGCGATCTCAAACAGGTCTCACTGCGTCTTGCTGGGGCCGCTTATTAATGGCACCAGTTGCAACGAAGTCGTTTTTGACGCGCTGACGCCTCTAGGTCGACGCCTCAAGTACATTGATCTGAACATTGCCGCCCAGGGAAACGAAACGGGGGTGGTGCCGCCTCTGTCCGAGCTGTGCGTCGACTGCCGAGAGAGATGCCCGGCGGGGTTCTACATGGAGCAGCCGTGCACCAACGTCAGCGATTCCGTGTGCGCCGCATGCCCTCCCGGAACCTACAAAGCGGAGCCTTCAAGAGACACCAGCTGCACGCCTTGGTCGAGTTGCAGCGGCAGCGGGGCATCCTCTACTAGCGACAGGACGTGCGACGGGATGGCCAACGTCGAGGTCATTGTTGTGATGGTGCTCGGGCTCACGTACGCAGCCGTCGGCCCCATCACCCGCGCCGCCCTTGACCAAAATAAAAAAGAAAAGTGATTTTTACTGGGGGCGGTAGCCAAGGTCAATGGGCACTTTCACCGTGTACGGGCCGTCAATGTTGCTGTCGGTGTACGTAATGTTGATGCCTCCTTCGTGCGCGCCAACAGACGACACTAGAAACCACCCCAGATCGAAAGGCAGCCGCAGAATCTCGGTCACTTCCAGCTCTGAGTGACTGGCCCGAAAGAAGGTGATGTGCCGGCGTATTGAAACTGCCGCAAAAATGTTGACGTCGCCATCCAGAAAGAGGGGGTACACGTCGGTAATCTCCGTCTTGAGGCAAACGTATTCGGTGGGCGCGCTGTACGTTCTGTGCCACACGTGTATGCTTTCGTCATCTACACAGACCTTCCAGCCAGCGCCTCCAAACGCCCCAGAGAAGTTGTGTCCGGGGTGCTCGGGCATGTCAATCGGGAAGTACGACTTGACAAACATGTGGGCATCGTAGTGCACGTGCGTTATGTTGCCATTGATGTCGCAAACGTTGATGGCATCCGTGGCCGTCACCGAAACAATCAGCTCCGTCCCGAGCGACACTTGGTGGACTACCGTCGGAAAATTGGTGTCAAAGATGTACATCATGCGCCGATCGTTGTAAATGCTGTGCATGACACACACCGCAACCTTATTGTTGACCATCACAATGTCGCTGTCGTAGGCGCACAGCGAAAAAAAATTCACCGACGATTTCTCGGTCACAAACTCGATGTAGCCCATGTCGGTGACAAAACACACGATCTTATCGCTGATGGCGTGCATGTTGACTTTGCGCATGTCAATCAGTAGGGGTCCCGAGAAAAGGGGTGCCTCAAGCCTGCAGCTCAACGGGTCAAGCCTGCCAATGCTCCCGGATGGCGTCACCATGGCATACTTGTGCGACTCCGAAGCCAAAAGGGACCACAGAGGCCACGTCATGGGGACGGGGTCGGGGGGGGCCTCGCTGTCAAAGAGCTTCGCCGTGCATGCCAGCTGCCCAGAGAGCGCCTGCTTCGATGGGGGGTTGAGCGGCATCGCGCGCGCAAGGTAAATCTCAACCGCCTCAAGGCACTTGCGCGATGTCTTGGCAAAGTTGACCAGATCGGCCCTGCCTCGCGTCATCATGAACCCCGGGACCAGATGCGCTTTCACGAGCTCGCGCGCCACATGCACCAGCATCTCTATCGGGAGACCCTCCATAACCGTCGGTTTGCCCGGTTTTCCTGTACTGTAGGCCCCCTTACAAGTTTGTAATTTTTAGCCTACATCCTATACTGTATAACCGTTTTTTGTCCCCAGAACCGCCGGAGCATGTCGGGACCCGTGGCGCAGCTCAAGCAGAAGTCCACCGCTACCAAAAAGCAACCGAAGCGCATCGACTTTCCTCTGTTGAAGTCAAAATTGACCAAGCAGGCTGAGAGCATCCGGCAGCTGGCAGCACTGCACACCCGGCTCGAGGGGGAGCACGCGGAAGCGGTTGCGCAGGTACGGGAAACGCAGGAAACCGTGATTCGGGCCATCGAGAGCGGTTCCAGAATTTCCTCGGATCACCGCATCGAAAGGTCAAGAAAGAAGCTCGAATCCCAGCGCGCTAAATTTGCTGCCGAAAAGGAGGAGCTGATCAAAGCGCACCAGGAAGAGATGGCAGCGAAAATCCAGAACGCCGAGCTCACCCTTACCGAGACGTTCATGATAGAGCGAAACTGTTTACTTGAAAGGGAGCTGGGCCTAATTGAGCAGCGCGACCAACTCCAGAGGCTGCTTGATGCGGCGGAAGTG
>MDSZ01247614.1_pt1 | contig 10145 bp, 8 predicted proteins | sample 811201 | NCBI WGS metagenome assembly MDSZ01 (sample SAMN05326647, study PRJNA326480) | marine metagenome | isolation source: seawater | place: Indian Ocean: North | collected 2010 | reverse complement strand
GCCAGCCTATTGATTGTGAATTTGCTATCTCAAAAAGTCAGGGGCAAGACAAACTCTGGCTTCTGCAGGCACGTCCCTTACTGATCAAAAAAAATTCAATATCAGAAAACAAACATCGTAAAGTCCTGCAACGACTTGAGAACTTTATAAGAAATGCTTCAGCTAATGACCCTTTCTTACTTGGGAATAACGCCCTTTTTGGAGTGATGCCAGACTGGAACCCTGCCGAAATCATAGGTGTTTGCCCAAAACCACTTTCAATGTCTTTATATAAAGAGCTAATCACCGACGCAACTTGGGCATACCAAAGAGATAATTATGGTTATCGCAACCTGAGAAGCTTTCCCTTGATGCTCAATTTTTCGGGGCGACCTTATATTGATATCCGAGTGTCTTTCAATTCGTTTGTTCCTGCAGACCTAAGCGATCAACTTGGAGCCAAATTAGTAGATCATTACATCCAAAAACTCGCCAACTATCCAGCGCTTCACGACAAGGTAGAGTTTGAAATAATTGAGTCCTGTTACAATTTCAAAACACCAGAAAACCTTCAAAAGCTGAAAGAAAATGGCTTCTCAAAAGAAGAATGCTTTTGCATTGAGGCTAGTCTAAAAAAACTGACTAAAGCCATTGTTGATCCTAGAGACGGATTATGGCTAAAGGATCGAGATAAAATTCTAAAGCTTCAGGAGCGATATTCGGCCCTGCACGCATCCTCCCTCTGTCTAACAGACAAAATTTATTGGCTTCTTGAAGACACCAAGCGGTACGGAACACTCCCATTTGCTGGGCTTGCAAGAGCAGGCTTCATTGCGATGCAGCTCTTACAATCAATTAGAGACGTTGGTATTTTTTCCGAGACGGACTACGAGAATTTTCTAAAAAGCCTGGACACGGTCGGCAGCCGAATAGCTAGAGACAAGGACGAGCTTGAACGCGCAGAATTCTTGTCAATTTACGGTCACCTTAGGCCAGGCACGTACGATATTACATCTCCAAGATACGACGAACGTCCAGAGCTCTATTTCAATTGGGATAAAAGTGCTGATGTCCAAAGTAGTGCCACTGAGTTTTCAGTTACAATTGAACAAATGAGCTCGCTGCGCGACTTGTTACAGTCCCACGATATGAATCTTGATGTAATTGAATTACTGGAATTTATCCGTTCAGGTATCGAGCTACGAGAATGGGCAAAATTCAATTTTTCCAAAAACCTTTCGGATGCAATTGAACTTATTGGAAGTTTGGGTGCGCAGTTTCATCTGTCGAAAGATGATCTTGCATTTCTTGACATTCAAACAATTAAAACACTTCGTGCAAATTCATTTGATCCTGAAGATGAATTAAAGAGATCAATTCAAATTGGAAAACAACAATACGAAATAGCAACAACGATAAAGTTGCCACCAGTTGTTGCGCAGCCATTAGACATTTGGGGCTTTGAACTTCCAGACACAGCTCCAAACTTTGTTACTTCAAAAGACATAACCGGCAAAGTTCGTTTTGCTGAGAATATCAAGGATACGAGGGATGCAATTGCCTTCATTCCAAATGCGGATCCAGGATTCGACTGGTTATTTTCGCAAGACATCGCAGGCTTTGTGACCGAATGGGGCGGAGCAAATTCTCATATGGCAATTAGAGCACATGAATTGGGTATTCCAGCTGTAATTGGTGCGGGGGAAAAGCTTTATTCGAGATGGTCCCAAGCCCAGCAAATTCGAATAGATTGCTTGAATCATAAGGTCCAAACCCTATGAAAAAGAAGGTTGCTGTAACTCAACGTCTCGAAAAAAACATAGAATATGGTGAAACTCGTGACGCACTTGATTTTGAGATTTGCAAACTTTTAGTCGAATGCGACGCAGTACCAATACCCGTGCCAAATGCCCTTAATACAGAAAAAAGAGTTAAGGAATGGTTGTTAGCGATAGAGCCCGAAGCATTTCTTTTTTCTGGTGGGTCTAATTTTGGTGTGTCTCCAAATCGGGATCTACTTGAATCAAATCTTTATGAATACGTTTTGGCACGAGGCATCCCATCAGTCGGGATATGTCGAGGAATGCAACTCTTTATCACTCAGTCTGGCGGAAGTTTAAAGAAAGTGAATGGTCACATTAAAACGAGCCATCGGCTCACTGGGACTTACACTCATAGGGTAAATAGCTACCACGAATATGCACCAGATCAACTTCCTGGATGCATGGACCCCATTGCTGTTGCCGAAGATGGCAACGTCGAAGCAATAAAGCATAAGGTTATGCCTATCGAAGGCTGGATGTGGCACCCAGAAAGATCAGAAGAGAACCGAGGGCTTCACAGTTGCTTGATTAAATCAAAACTCCAAATCTAGACTTTCTTTTATCCAATAATTATTGCGAGTCAGCAGGCGGACAGAAATATGAGAGGAATAATCCTGGCAGCAGGGCGCGGTAGCAGAATGAAAGAAGCGACTCGCTCAAAGCCAAAAGCTCTTGTCTGTGTTCGTGGAAAGCCACTGATCAAATACCAAATCGAAGCTCTTCAAAGTGCTGCAATAAGTGAAATTGCGATTGTCACGGGGTACATGTCTGAAAAATTCGATTGTTTTCCAAATACTAAATTTCATAATCCAGACTGGATGCAAACGAATATGGCCTATAGCTTGACTTTAGCTGCAAGTTGGTTGCGGCAAGGTCCGTGTATCGTAAGTTATTCAGACATTTTTTACGGCACAGATATTTTATCTCGTCTCATAGCATCTCCTAAAACCATTGCTGTCGGCTTTGATCCAAACTGGCATGAGCTTTGGTCAAGCAGGTTTAAAAACGTACTTGATGATGCAGAAACATTCAGTGTTGATGATCGCAATATGCTGATCGACATTGGTCAAAAAGCAAATTCCATCAGTGAAATTCATGGGCAGTATATGGGCCTAATAAAACTAGAGCCTTCCGGTTGGAATAAAATCGAAGAACTCACAAGAACTAAACTTGCTCAAAGCATCAGAAATTGTCACCTGACCGATGTCCTTCAAGCACTGGTAAAACTACGCACAGACATTGAAGCCGTGCCTAATATCGAAGAGTGGGGAGAGGTGGACAGTATGGATGATCTAAATTTTTATAACACAAACTAATAATAAGGGCCTCCGGACATATTTGGCCGAAGGGTAGGTTGGAATTGCGTCTGCCCTCCTAGTGTAAATATTTGAATCACAAACGGCAGAGGTGATGGGTTACGCGTAATAAAGGAGCCAGTCGTCCTTCCAAGTGGACAAAAAAGACGTTATTTTTGTGTGATGCGAAAACAAGTTTTTAAGTAGTGTATCTCAAACGAAAAGTTGGCAATGATGTTGCACTTCGCCGTGTGACTGCTGATATTCGATTTATGGAACCAAGCGTGTTTTCAAGAACTAAAAAAAGCAAAAATATGTCTGTTGATCCAGGCATCGAATCAAAGGATTTGCCATTTGTCGAGACGCAGGCATACCGCGAAAGTTACATAGCAGCAAAAGAAAAAAAATTCAAAAAATACAGTGATGAACTAAACAAAAATGGCTTTTGCATAGTCGACTTGAAAGTCGACAAAAATTTAATCAATCAAGCAAACGAAGACATTGACAGCGCAATAAGAGAAAATAGCATTAAGCTAAATTCGAGAGCTTACCATTACAATGAAAATCCAAGAATTGTTGAGGCTTGGAAGTTCAGTAAGTCAATTAAAGAACTTGCAGTTAACAAAACCATCCTAGATATCCTGCGTTTCAGCTATAAAAGTGAACCAATCCCTTTTTCAACTATCAATTTTATAAAGGGTACCGAACAACCTCTTCATAGCGACGAATTGCATTTTGGCAGCATTCCACATCGATACTTAACTGGTTGCTGGATCGCTCTCGAGGATATCCATCCAGATAGCGGTCCTCTTTCAATCGCAGTTGGGTCACACAAATTGCCGATATTCAGTTTTGAACAAATTGGCTTGAACATCCCAAGGACTGAAGAAGATTTTAAGAAAAATTATTCAGCCTATGAGGAATGGGTCAAGGAAGCTATCAATGACAATGACTTGGAAGTGGTGACGCCAAAACTCAGAAAGGGGCAATGCCTCATCTGGCTGTCGAACACGTTGCACGGAGCCTACGCTATCAAAAACCAACGATTGACAAGAAAAAGTTTAGTTGTGCACTACCATTATTCTGCTTGTAGGAAGCTTTTTTATCCCAGTTATTCAAATCTTAAGACTGGAAAACTTGTCCCTAGGCCTTCAAACAATATCGACATCCGAACACATACTCCCGAGTGACGAAAGGAGAGGTGAAATGAACAAGGCACAGGCTATAGAAATGATTTCTTCCAAGATTAAGGATGATCTTGAGCTAAATAACGTAAACCCAAATATCCAACACGATACTCCGATTATTGGCAGCAAAAGTCCCATAGATTCAATGGGATTGGTTCAATTGTGTCTGTCTTTGGAAGAGAAGGCTGAAGAATTGGGATTTGAGTTTGATTGGACAACTGAAACAGCAATGTCGCGGTCGCGGGGAATGTTTCGATCAATTGAAAGTCTTTCTGAAGAATTCCTAGCTCAATATCATGAAAAAAAATGATAATCGTAACAGGCGCTAGTAGAGGTCTAGGGAACCATATTTGCAAAAGGTTGCTTGAACAGGGAGAGGAAGTTGTTGGCCTTTCCCGAGAAGTAAGAGGCTTGGAGTTTGAAAGTTATGACTGCGACGTCACCTCTTACGACCAAATCAAAAGCGTTACCAAAAAAATAAAACAAAAACACAGTAAAGCCAGGGCGCTCATCAATGCTGCTGGCGTCGCATCTATGAATTTGGCATTAACAACTCCAGCAGACATTACAGAACGATTGGTACGCACAAACCTCGTTGGGACCATTTATTGTTGCCAGCTCTTTGCCCCGTTTTTGATTAAAAACAAAAGCGGATCTATCATAAATTTTTCGACTATAGCTGTTCCTATTGGCCTCCGGGGGGAGTCGGTGTACGTCGCGTCAAAAGCAGGAGTTGAGGGTTTTTCGAAGTCTTTTGCGCGTGAAATGTCTGACTTTGATGTTCGGGTTAATTGTATCGCCCCCGGCCCTATAGACACAGGTCTGATAAAAGGTGTTGAAAAAAGATTGATCGAAAAAGTCATATCAAATCAAATCATACAAAAGCAATTTGAGCCTGATGATGTAAGCGATTTGGTGGATTTGTTAATCAGCCCCAAGGCAAAATCCCTGTCAGGTCTTGTTTTATCTGTGGGCGGGGTTTGATGGTTTTATTGGCGAGTCTCTCAAAAGTATGGGAGCAAGAGACAAAACCATTATTAGTTTTTAATGACCAGGAAATTTACTTCCAAGACGTTCGGAAGTTTGAATGTGAAAACCTAGAAGAAGTCAAAAAGGGTAACGTAGTAGCGCTTATTGGTGACTACGACCCAATAACCATAGCCTACCTTCTCAGATTGATTGATCTCAAGTCGATAATCGTACCTCTTACAGATTTGACGATCCAGCAGCATGAGCAATTTTTTGATATAGCGTGCGTAGATTTTATCGTTCGAAATGGTGATTTGAAGAAAAGGGTCCACAACAATAGAAATGCCAAGATCGAAAAATTACGAAAATTAAACCATGCAGGTCTCATAGCTTTTTCAAGTGGATCCACTTCCGAACCAAAGGGGATATTGCACGATTTATCAATCTTTTTGAGCAAATTTTCAGCACCTAAAAAGTCGCTGAAAACGCTGAACTTTCTATTATTTGATCATGTAGGTGGTTTGAACACGCTTTTTTATTCGTTATTCAACAAAGCAACCTCAATAATTCCCAAGGTACGCACAGTCGAGAGCGTCATAGCAACCTGTGCAAAACATGAGGTGCAATTGCTCCCTACTACACCGACCTTTTTAAGAATGCTGTTGATGAGTGGCTACGTTCCAGAAAAAGTCACACCTGCGTTAAAAATGATAACGTATGGAACAGAGATCATGGACGAGTTAACGCTTAGGTCTTTATGTGAATTATTGCCAAACGTTGATTTCCGTCAAACATACGGTGTTTCAGAGCTGGGAGTCTTGAGTATAAAATCAGAGAGCCGATCAAGTGTTTTTTTCAAAATTGGTGGTGACGGTGTAGAAACCAGAATTAAAAACGATGTCTTACAAATAAAAACAACCTATAGGATGGTTGGTTATTTGAATTATCCGTCTCCTTTCGATGAAAATGATTGGTACGACACTAAAGACCTGGTTCAAGAAAAAAATGGGTTCTTCAAGATCATTGGCCGTGATAGCGAGATAATCAATGTAAGCGGATTAAAATTCATGGCTTCAGATGTGGAGCGAGTTCTTATGAGGTACCGAGATATTTTATTGGTGAAAGTGCAAGGAAAAGAAAATCCAATTACCGGACAACATTGTGAAGTTAAGATCCAGCCTGTGGATAAACAGAGGTTTGACCTAAACGATTTTAAAAAATTTATGTCCAGGAATTTACAAGTGCACATGATACCAAAGAGAATATTAATCGAAGACACCATGATTGGACATCGATTGAAAAAAAGATGAAATTTAATAATCGTTTACAGTACAACTAGACCAGAATGCCTGTGGCATTATTCATGCTTGGTGGCACTTCCTGAGTTGTTTGAAAAGAGTCGTAAATGAAAACCGCGTCATCCACAAATCAGAATATTGAGGACAGTTGGAGATTCAACGGATCGTTCAACCCAAAATCAAAGTTCAATAAAGAGAACTATGAAAGCATTGACGGCAATTGGATACACAAAACAGCAATTATCAACTGGGAGAGAGTTAAATTAGGAAAGGGAAATGCAATAGGACCTTACTCTTGTATAGGCACGGAGCCACCGAATGTTTCTGAAGTTTCAAATGGGTTTGTCGAGATCGGCGATGCAAACAATATATGTGAATATGTGACAATCCATCTACCCACCCAAAAAGAAACAGGAACAGTTTTAGGTAACAACAACATTTTGATGTCATCAGCTCACATTGGCCACGACTGTATTCTTGAGGACAACATCGTTCTTTGTAACAATGCAGCTGTGGCAGGGAATGCGCGAATTATGTCAGGCGCCACACTGGCGTTGAATGCATCAGTTCATCAGTTCAAATTAATCGGCTCTTGGGCAATTGTTGGAATGAACTCTTGCGTTAACAAGTCGACGAGAGCCGAGCCGGGCAGGATATATTTTGGGGTGCCTGCTAGAGATATGGGTTGGAACGTTGTTGGCCTAAATAGAAATAATATTTCCAAAGGTACATTAAACGAGGAAATTGCAAGGTATGAATCAATGATTGGAGTTTCATGTTTGTCATGAGCCAGCATCAATTTTACTAGAAAGCACTTAAGCAGGGTGCAACAGCCACTGCATGGTCACTGCGAGTTATTGTGTTCTGGTATTTCGAATTACGGCTAATTAATACAGACACATCTGGATGAAATTAGTTAAAGCATCGTGTTTTTCTGGATAAGCAAAATTTTAATAATTCCTGACGGTAACCTTTGCTGAAAATTACACTTGCATAAAATGCCCCCTTAAGCCGCCAAAGCTTCTCGCAACGCACTAACGAATTGGGCATCGTGCTGCTGGCGTGCCATCAATGATTTAGTTTTTTGGATGCACGAATCTCTAAAGCTAGCGTCATTTATAAGCATACAAAGTAATTCAACCATTTCGACGTCTGTCGAGCAAAGCAACTCAGGCAGTCTCTGTCTCCAATTGCCTTCAATGCCTTCGTCATTCATGGAAACGACAGGCACGTTTTTCGCCATTAGCTCAAGCATTGAGAAACCAGAATGAAGAGGAAAAGTATCAACTGCTATATCTACACAGCGCCCAAGAAGGTGAACGTCCGCTTCCCCTAACACTAAAGCACGGTTGTCATCACAATATGGCCTGATTGACTGCTTTATTCTGGTTTTGTCATTGGGTCCCGCTAGTAGAACCTTCGCATTTGGACACCGATCAAGGACCGATTTAAGGACACCCCCGAAGGAAACACTGAACTTTTCCATCCTTGCGAACGAACCAATGATGACATCATCATCAGCCAAACCCAATTTATTCATCACATTTTTTACTCGGCCGAGTTCGATGTGTGGATCCAGCAGTTCACGGGATACATAGGTCGGTATGGTAAAAAAATCGTCGCAACGCTGACCAACAGGCGAGTCCGCTAGCGTATCAGTTAATCCAATCTTGGTGTACCAGGGCAGGTTATAAAATCCAGCAGAGAGCAAAACTGTTGGAAATTGTGGTTTAAGGATCGCCAAGATGGACACAATATCGAATTCAACTTCAGTCATTACAGCTTTTGGCCTGAGATGTGAAAGCAAAGCAATTAAGGCTTCAAACCTTTCCTTGACAGTTTTTGCAGTCAAACTTGCCAAAGTGAAGTTTTTAGAGCTGCGACTGAGAGCCTTAAATTCATCATCCACCAGCCCCAGTGCTACAAGCGTCACTTTTTCCCCAGCGTCAAGTAATGCCTTAATAAAGGTGTAGGTAGATTTCCCTGGGGCATACATCCCTTGGGTCACAGCGTGCCTGCAAATAAAAACCATTTCTTCGCCAACACCGATCCCCTTTACAACATCCCGATATGCTGCCCAACGGGCTCGGACCCAATCTAAGTAAGGTTGCGCTACGTCTCCTTCAATTCGAATTTGAGCCTGCTTATATTCTGTTTCTGTAAGGGTATAGGCAAAGAGAAAATATTGTGATGCAAACAGAACCCCCTCTTCGTTGCCAAATTGCTGTAAAATTTGTCCAAATTTGGGAGACAGGGCAAGGTCGGCCTCTCGAAAGCACTGGTCCCTTTTAAACTCACTGAAATATCGATTAATGGAATGGAATACAAACTCAGCATTTGGTCTGTTGCAATCGCCAGAACTAGCTATTTTTATCAGATCTTTAGCGCACATTTGTTGGCGCGCAGAACTCTCTTTGGATAAGGACGGAAGTGGGTTCATGTCAGCTTACAAACAACCTGCTTTGTGAAAAGGGACACTGCCACAACCTCAAAGCCAAAGCCATTAGTTTCACAAAACTCATTCAGCGCCTTAAACTCGTCTACCTCCCAGTTGTTGTTCACAATAAACTCGTCGAACACCAGCATGGTGCGTTCATCTATCACCGGTTTTGCATTGGACAGCGCCGTAATGGTTGATGAATAGAGATCAGCGTCAAAGTTGATCAAGCCTGCCATCGGCCGCTTGCTTCCGAAGAATTCCGGCAGGGTGCCGGCAAATTCTCCGACAATAAACTCGGAGTTCTTGATATCCGGAACGCGGCCCCTGCTTGAATAGGCGCCTTTCGGAACAACGCCCCAATCCTCGGGAAGCCCCTGAAAACTGTCGAAACCGTAGCCCGTGGCAAAATGTGGGACTATGTATTTGAAGGAATCACCCATCCAGACACCAAATTCATAGAATGAACGGTCCGGATCTGAAAGTTCGATTGCGCGATCATAGATTGACCATCTGTTGAAATGAATTTCTGGCATCGTCGGAAGCGATAGGATCCAGTCTATGGAACGGACCAATGGTTCATTTGCGAAGCCGTATTTCAGCAGCTCTTCGAAGCCGTGTCTGTCACCATTGAATGCGCGCAGTCCGGCAAGCGTGAACACGGCGATTTCGTCAGTCGGGGACTTGGAGATACATGCCTCGATGATGGACTGGGCTTCGGCCATATTGTTGGAGGTCGCATGCAGGTTCCAATAGGCAATATGGTCGTCGGGATTGATTTCGATGGCGCGGACGAAGCACTTCCGTGCTTCGGACAACCGTGCCTTGTCATTCAGCAGATTGCCGTAATTGTTGTATGCGGCGGCAAATTCGGCATCCAGGCGCAGAGCTTCCTTGAATTCCATCTCGGCCTGATCAAGGAAACCCAATGTTTTCAGTGAAACGGCGAGATTATTATGAACCGTGGCCAGATTGTCCGACCTGAATTTCTCGTCGCATGGCAAAGGCTTTATTTCGAGAAAGCGCCGGCAATGATAAACGGCCCGTTCATTCTGGCCGATCTTTGAAAAGGCCGTTCCCAGAGCATAGTGCGGATAAACGGAATCCGGAGCTTCCTCGAGAAGCTCTTCGGCCATCGAGATAATGGCATCGAAGTT
>MDSZ01225553.1_pt1 | contig 10145 bp, 9 predicted proteins | sample 811201 | NCBI WGS metagenome assembly MDSZ01 (sample SAMN05326647, study PRJNA326480) | marine metagenome | isolation source: seawater | place: Indian Ocean: North | collected 2010 | reverse complement strand
GAATTTGTTTATCAGTTAATTCTTTTCCGTCACGTTTTGCACGAATTATATCCTCAAATAACATTGATAAAACTCTTTCCATGGTCCATTGGTGGCAAATCAAAATATGTCGCCAAACTTTGACCAATGTCAGCAAATGAATCTCTTTTTCCTAGCGACCCAGAACCAACACCGGCACCTAATGCCAATATAGGAACATGCTCACGTGTATGATCGGTACCTGGCCAAGTTGGGTCACAACCATGATCTGCACATATGATAAGCAAATCGTCCTTTTTCATTAAATCTAAAACTTCCGGTAATCGCGAATCAAAATATTCTAGCGCATTTGCATAACCTTCCACATCACGACGGTGTCCAAATAATGTGTCAAAATCAACAAAATTTGTGAAAACTATTGAGCGATCACTTGCTTCTCTTACTGCAGAAAGGGTGGCATTAAATAATGCCTCATTGCCATTAGCCTTGATCGTCTTTGTTATGCCTTTTTTAGCAAAAATATCTGAAATCTTACCAATAGCAATGACATTACCACCACTTTCTACTAATTTATCTAACACTGTAGCCGCATGCGGAGGAGTAGTTAGATCCCGACGATTTCCAGTCCTTTTATACCCTTTAAATTCATCACCAATGAATGGTCTCGCAATAACTCTACCGATATTATAATCATCAACTAATTCACGAGCGATATTGCTAAGTTCATAGAGTTTATTTAGGCCAAATGTTTCTTCATGGCAAGCTATTTGAAATACACTATCTGAGGAGGTATAAATAATTGGCTTGCCACTCTCGACATGTTTTTTACCTAAATCATTGATAATGGTAGTTCCAGAAGCATGACAATTGCCAAGAATTCCAGATAAAGCTCCATGCTGAATTAGATCATTAATTAACGCATCTGGAAAAGTGTTAGTTTGCTTAGTAAAGTAACCCCAATCGAATAAAACAGGGACTCCAGTTATTTCCCAATGTCCACTAGGAGTATCTTTTCCGCTGCTTGTTTCAGCAGCATGGCCATAGGCTCCAATTACTTTTATTTTAGGATCATATCCAGGTACAAATTTACCAGTGCTTCCTTTACTGGCATGAAATAGTCCGAGTTTAGATAAGTTTGGTAAATGCAAGGGGCCTGAACTTGAAATAGATCTCTCAAAAGCTATGTGGCCAAATGTATCAGCTCCATCATCTCCAAATTTGACTGCGTCTTCTGTTGATCCAATACCTAAAGAATCAAGTACTAGGACGAAAGCTCTGGAAAAATTAGTTTTTTTTGGCATTGGTTGAGAAAAAATTTCAAAAGAATCATTCTAAAATTAGAAAAAGAATTTCTAATGATGGTGAGGTGTTACAACCTCCATTGTGCTCTCACCGTAATTTTCAATTCTAGAGTCTTCCACATAATCACCCTCTATAGCCATTAGGTAAATAAGTACAATAATTGCAATAGGCGGACCTAATATAGTGATTTTCATTGCCAAACGTTCCCAACCTAGATGCATGAAGATCCAGGTAATTCCAGCAGCTTTTACAAACATAAAAAGCAAAATTAAAAATGTTCTTAAGGCACCTCTTTCCATAAAATCCGTAGCATAAGAAAGTGTACTCAGAACAAACAGAGCAATCCACATGATCCAATAGATTTTTAATGGGTGTTGTCCATCATCTGACATAGCGGTTATCCTTATTCTTTACCATAAGTAAAAGAATGCAAAAATAAATACCCAAACAAGATCAACAAAATGCCAATACAGGCCAGTAATCTCAACGATTTTATAACCATCTGGAACGTTTTCATAAAAGCCTCTTCTGACACGAAAAGCTACTACCAAAAGATAAATTACGCCTGCGGTAACATGCATTCCATGAAAGCCAGTTATCATAAAAAAGCTTGAGCCAAATTGAGCAGCGCCAAATGGGTTGAACCATGGTCGCACGCCCTCTTCTATTAATTTAGACCACTCAAAAACTTGCATACCAACAAATGAAGCACCAAGTATAGCTGTAACTAACATTAGCCAAAATGTCGCTTTACGATTTTTGCGATACCCCATATTTACTGCCATAGCCATCGTGCCTGACGACGTAATGAGAATAAAAGTCATTATTGCAATCAAAAGTAATGGCACGGGATAACCAAAAGCTTCTAAAGCAAAGACTTCTGATGGATTAGGCCATGGATCAGTTGTCGCCATTCTGACAGACATGTAACCTACAAGAAAACAACTGAATATAAAGGTATCAGAAAGAAGGAAAATCCACATCATGGCCTTGCCCCATGGCATTTCATAGACTTGCTTGTCTTTAGACCAATCTTCTACAAGACCTTCTTTTCCATGTAATTCTATTTCTACACTAGGTGACATTGTGTCTGACATATCTATCCCTTTAAAAATAAATAAATCATGTTGATATCATTAAACCAAAAAGTATTAGCCAAACTATCAGCAGAAAGTGCCAATAAATAGAACACAATTCAATACTTCGATTTATTCCTTTTATATCCTCATTGCCAGAAAGAATTTTGACCATGGCTCTTGCCCAAACATACAAACCACCGAGAATATGGGCAGCATGAGTTCCTGTTAAAAAATAAAAGAATGCGTTTGAAGGGTTAACAAAAACAAACTCACCCAAGCTATGCAACTGTTGCCAGGCAACAAGCTGTCCAACAACAAATCCCCAAGTAAGAATACCGGTTATCACCATGCCGGGCTTTAACCGCTGGAGTTGATTATTTATGGCAGCATTTCGCGTCCATTGGAAAACGACACTTGCGATAATTAGCATTAGTGTGTTTGCCCACAGAAGCTGGGGCTCTGTTAAAGGAATCCAATCTCCTAATTCCATTCTCAGTGCATAAGCACTAAGGATTAAACCAAAAAATGAGGCAATTACGGCCAAGAATGCTAATAATGCAATTAGTTTACTTTTGTCTCCGGTTCCACCCAAAGGACCATGATGAGCCGTTTCACCTACTGCCTCCATCTCCCAGGGAGCAGCATTAAATGTCTGCTTCAATAGCCAACCTAAGAGGGTCGCAAGAATAAGCGCAAGAAAAACTAAAGCAATTGTCACTTAATGCTCCTCACCTTTTGGTGCTTGATCCGCAGAAAAGTGTTGTGGAATAAAATCATCTTCATAACCTGGCACACTATAGTCATAAGCCCAACGATGCACCTCTGGTAATTCATGTCCCCAGTTACCATGCTTAGGTGGGTGATCTGGTGTAAACCACTCAAGAGAGGTAGCTTCCCATGGATTCGGATCTGATTTTGGGCCCCTCACAAGACTCAATATGACATTAACGAAGAATAAAAGCTGCGATAGGGCTAAAAATATTGCTGATAAAGTGATCACTGCATTCAGATCTTGTGCTGAATCAGGAAGGAAATCAGTATTACCCATTGAGAAGTAGCGACGTGGAACCCCTGCAAAACCAAGATAATGCATTGGCAGATAAACTGCATAGGCGCCAAGAAATGTCGTCCAAAAATGCCATTTTCCTAAAGTCTCGTTATACATTCTTCCGGTTATTTTTGGCCACCAATGGTAAATAGCAGCATAAATAACCAATACTGGAGATACACCCATAACCATGTGAAAATGAGCTACAACAAAGTAAGTATCTGATAATGGTAAATCAATTGTTACATTACCCAAGAAAAGCCCTGTCAAACCACCATGGATAAAAGTGAAAATAAACCCAATGGAGAATAGCATTGGAGTTCTAAGATGGATATTTCCTTGCCATAGAGTTAATACCCAATTGTAAACTTTTATTGCTGTTGGAACTGCAATTATCAATGTAGTTGTTGCAAAAAAGAACCCGAAATAAGGATTCATACCACTGACATACATGTGGTGAGCCCATACTATGAAACTCAAGCCACCAATCATAATGATTGCCCAAACCATCATACGATAGCCAAATATATTTTTTCGAGCATGAATGCTTATTATGTCAGATACAATTCCAAATGCCGGCAGGGCTACAATATAAACTTCAGGGTGCCCAAAAAACCAAAACAAATGCTGAAATAAAATCGGACTTCCCCCAGAGTATCCAGGATCAATTCCCATAGAACTTACAGCAGGCATAAAAAAACTGGTCATTAATGTTTTATCAAAAATCATCATGATCGCACTAACGAGCAAAGCTGGGAAAGCTAACAACCCAAGAACTGTTGCTATAAAAATACCCCAGACTGACAGTGGCATACGCATTAGTGTCATACCTTTACATCGTGCTTGTAAGATTGTGGTCACGTAATTTAATCCACCCATCGTAAAAGCAACAATGAACACAGCCAATGATGCAAGCATTAAAAGTATTCCTGCATCAGCACCTGGTGTACCTTCACTAATAGCTTGTGGTGGATAAAGAGTCCAACCAGCACCCGTCGATCCTCCATCGACAAAGAAGCTGATAACCAAAATTATTACAGAAAGAAAGTACGTCCAAACACTCAGCATGTTTAGAAATGGAAATACCATATCTCGAGCACCACACATCAGTGGAATCAGATAGTTACCAAACCCTCCGAGCAAGAGCGCAGTCAAAAAATAAATCACCATTATAACGCCGTGCATGGTTACAAATTGGTAATAGTTTTCAGGATTTATATAACTGTATTCATTTGGAAATCCAAGCTGTAATCGCATCATCACTGAAAGACCAAGTGCTATTAAACCAACTAAAATTGCAATAATGAAATATTGAATAGCAATGACCTTATGGTCTTGACTCCAAATGTATTTAGTAAGAAATGTATCTGGATCGTGATGTTCTAATTCATGATCGCGATCCGCATATGCAAGGTAAGACATAAAATATTAACCTATAAAGTATTAATGTAAGCGATGATGTCATCAATGGCTTGATCAGTGTTTAATGTTTGACTGAAAAGTCCCATTTGATAACCATAATAATCTTGCTTGTGAGTACCTCGTATACCCTCTTTCCAGTTCTGAAGCTGACGCTTCATATACCAATCTGAAAGACCAGCTATTCGAGGTGCATTTGTCGCCTGTATCCCCATGCCATCACGGCCATGGCAATAAGCACATGTAGCATATCTTTTTTCACCACGCTCAATATCACCAACTATAGTTGATTGTGTTGAGCTCACAGGAAAATTATTAATATGTGCAACTACATTATCAACAGCAGCCTCATTCACCAAAGTTGCTGCCATGGCAACCATTTGCATTCCATACATGTCTTTTTTATGGGTTCCTCGGAGTCCAGTCTTGTAATTCATAAGTTGACGCTTCAAGTACCAATCAGATTGACCCGCCAAATTTGGAGCACTTAAATTCTGATTTCCTTCACCTTGCATACCATGACAAGCAGCACACGGAGCATATTGTGCGGCCCCTAAAACTACGTCACCTTTTGATTTTGCCATAACCTCACTGAAGGTAGGTTGCTTTGCTAACCACGAATCAAAATCTTTTTGTTCATCAACTACGACAGCGCCTCGCATTGCAAAATGACCAACGCCACAAAGCTCCTCACAAAGTAATTCAAAACGACCTGTCTTAGTTGGTTGCAGCCACATAAAAGAAGTCATACCTGGGACCATATCCATCTTCACGCGAAACTGAGCAATGGTAAAATTATGTAATACATCTTTTGATCGTAATAGGAATTTTACCGGCTGATCGATGGGAATGTGTGCCTCGGCATTGTAAACAATAATGTCGTCTTGACCATTTGGGTCTTCCGGATCAATTCCAAACGGATTTTCCTCTGAAATTCGCTCTGCATCTACTTCACCAAGTTTTCCATCCTCACCGGGATAACGGTAAGTCCAATGCCATTGTTGACCTACTGCCTCAACGATATGAGCATCTTCAGGAACATCAACAAATTTGTCCCAAACAAATAGCCCAGGGGCCAGCATGGCAACAATGCCGATTGTTGTTAACCCTGTTAACCAATATTCAAGTTTTTTGTTTTCAGGCTCATAATCTGCTCTTGCATTCTTTTTATAGCGATATTTTATAACGCAGTAAGCCAAGAACAAATTTATCGCGGCAAAAACAAAACTTGTAACTACAAATGTTACATCAATTGTAAAATCAATCATTTCCCAGTTGGAAGCCAACTCGGTAAAAGTCCACGGACTTAAGAAATGAAAAATAAATGAACCAACTACAAGTATAATTAAAGCTATAGCTATAGCCATACTTCATGCATCCTTTGAAGGTATACGATATATGATTTTTGAAATTTACAGGACACTTAGAGACATCCGATTGAACTCACAACACCTAAGTAATCTTATCAAATTTACATTTTTCAAGCTTTAATTTTAACCATAAGTTCGCTTTATGAGAACTGCATAAAATAAATTTTTGACAATGTAAATTTAACTGTGCGAAGGATAGTTGAAACGGTGACTATTTTCCATACGTTTTGTGCATATTTTAATGGATTTTTCTCTGTTTTTTACAACTTGTCAGCCAACTAACACCAAAAGTTAAAAGTAAGCCCATAATAAATCCAGGAATTGCTTCATAAAGACCGTAGTATTCTTCCTTAAACCAGGTTACCCATATGGTACTTGCAAGAAAACCGCCACTCATGCCTACAATAACTCCTTCCCATGTGATTTTTTTATTATATAAAATTCCTATGATAACTGGTCCAAAAGCAGAGCCTAGGCCAGACCATGACAACAAGACAAAGTCAAATATTACACGTGGTTCCTGAATAGCAATAAAAACGGCCAACAAACCAATAAGAATTGTTATGTATTTACCGTATCTTGATAATACCCTCTCATTTTTGTTGGATTTAAAAATTTTTTGATAGGTATCTCTAATCACTGAAGAAGAGACAAGTAATAGCAATGAATCAACTGTAGACATGATTGCTGACAAAACAACTATTAGTAACAATCCTGAAATTATTTGTGGAAATAGATTATTGGAAATCACAGGAAATATTGTTTCTGGATCCTCAAGACCTGGGAATAAAGCGCGTCCAGCCACTCCTGCTGTAACAGCACCTAAAGTGAGCATTAATAAAACTGATGTCGAGACAACTCTAGCTTTTTTTAATTCACCATCATCTCTTGCAGAGATGAATCTTACCAATAATTGTGGCATCCCAAGCAATGGCAGTCCTATTGCAAGAAAGCTTGCAATGATGATTAAGGATGGCTCGCCATTTGCTGAAGCAGCAAATAAATCAATCAAATGTGGATCTTGAGTTGCAAGGTTAGACAATACCTCTCCCCAACCACCTGAAGCATAAATTGCCGCTGCAGGAACTATTATAAGGCCGAGCAACATTAGAGAGCCCTGAAAGACATCTGTATAGGATGAAGCTTTATAACCACCAACAAATGTATAACCAATTATAAATATTGAACCTAAAATGACACCAAAAGCATAGTCCATTCCGAGAAAACTATTAAATGCCTTCCCCGTTGCAACCATTTGAGCTGTTACATAAGTTATTGACATTGATACTATTATAAAGACAGCAACTCCACGTATTAAGGTCGCTTTATCTTTAAAATTATTGGCCAATACATCCGGTATAGTAATCGCATCTGATTTATCACTAGATTTTTTTAATCGTCTTGCAACAATCCACCATGCAGCTACAAGTCCCAAAACTTCTCCAATGACAATCCAGTAAGCCTGAAAACCTATTGCGTAACCGACACCTGATAGTCCGAGCAATAACCAACCGCTCTCGCCAGTAGCATTCGTACTAAAAGCGACGACCCAAAATGGTAGTTTCTTACCTGCTAGATAATACCCACTTAGATTATTAGTCTCATGACGACTCCATATAGCTAGTCCAGCTAAAATAGATAGATATGCAAATAAGATAATAATGATTGTTAACAAACTATCGCCTAATGTAAGACATTAATCTAAAAAAATTGGGATTAGAGGTTTTTTATTTCCTATTTTTCGTTATTTGACCTGCAATTATTCCTGCAAGCAATAGAAATAAACCCATAGCGAATAAATACTCAGGGTAAGTACGGGTTATTCCGCAATAGTAAATTCCAAAAATTGCAAAGATTTGAAAAGCATTTATAAAAATGCTTTTTCTTCTTGTAGCTTTTGGAAAACGAATACTTGAGATCATCAAGATAGATAAGAAAATCATCAATAAAGGAAAATATAAGTTTAATTTTATTGATGAAGATAGCTCTACATTATGAATTAAGACAAGAATAAGGGGTGCTAACAGGCCTCCTCCAGTTGCAGTAATTGGAACTCCTGCAAACCATCCTTTAGATGTTTCCTCTGCAGTAAGATTAAATCGAGCTAAACGCATTGCACCAGTTAGTACAAAAATGGCAACCGATGCGAGCAAAAGCCAGAAGAAATCTGAATCAAATTTTATACCCGCAATCTGAAGACCTGCATTAAGAACTAGTACTGCTGGAGCAACCCCAAAAGAAACAAGGTCAGCCATAGAATCGAATTCAGCACCAAAGTTAGAAGTAGCTTTAAGCATTCTTGCTGATACACCATCTAATACATCAAGCAGACCGCACCAAACTATAATCCAAGCCGCTAGCTCAAGATCACCTAGTTGTGTCATAACAATTGATGCAATGCCAAGCAATAAACTTAATGCTGTAAAACTGTTAGGTATTGTGTATCGCAGAATACTCAAAGAATAGTCTCCTAAAATTTAAAACTCATTTAAAATGATGGGGTATTTTATTTGGAAAAATTCAATCTTCCGAAGAATTTTTCTCCTTTAATTCATTATGGGCATCTAATTCATAATTGGCATCACGCTCAGAGCCGATCAATATAGCAATCCATTTGGTTCTAGTATCACTTTCAAATACCAATTTGAGAGCCATAGTTAACGGCACTGAAAATAGCATGCCAACTGGGCCAAAAACCCAACCCCAAAAAACTAAACTAATAAAAACTACTAATGGAGATATTCCGACACCATAACCCATTAAACGTGGCTCAATTACACTTCCAATAACAATATTGATCAAACCAAATCCCAAAGCTGTTGCAACCGCAATACCTGGTCCAAATTGAATAAGCCCCAGTAAAATTGCAGGAACTGCAGCAATAATAGAACCGATAGTAGGAATATAATTTAGAAGAAAAGCAAGCATTGCCCATAGAAGTGGAAAATCAAGCCCAAGAGACCAGGTGAGAACGCCAGTACAAAAACCAGTTGCAGCGCTCACTGCTGTTTTTATACCAAGATAACGACCCAGACTTTCTATAAATATTTGTGGTCTTTTCAATAAATCTTTATTGCTACTAAAAGCAACTTTAAATTTTGTGCTAAGACTTGTTGCTTCTAGAAGCATAAAAACCATTGTAAAAATAATTAGAAAAGCATTTGTAAGAGCATCTTTTAGGCTGTTTAAAATGAGTGCCACAAGCTCCATAGCCCATCCTGGATCAATCATCTCGCTTAAGTTCTCTATAGATTTATTTAAATTAAAAAATTTCATAGCGAACTCTACAAGCCCTGCTTTCATAACTTCAAGTCTCTGCTGGTATTCAGGCAATGCGGCTGTAAAATCACCGATAGAGTTACCAAGTATCCCCCCGATAATTGCCAACAAAACCATCATCAAAAATACAATAATTAGCGCTGGAAAAAAAATTGGAAGGTTTCTATGAAAATAAATATCTAATCTATTCTGCAGCCAAGTCATTGGTCGATAGGCCAAAAGTGTAAGAAAAGAAGCGATAATAAAAGGCACTAGCAGCTCTTTTGCCATCTGTAACCCATAAATTACAACAATAAATGCTGCAAAACTTAATAAAGCGCTACTTTTTTTATCGCCTTCATTCTTCATATTACTGATAATCGCACAAGATCGCTTGTCTTGCATACTTAAATCAAGGTCAAAAACTTTTTATCTAAAAGGGTTATTCTTTTTTAACTCGGATTCTTTTGGTGTATACAATTCTTTTTCTTCTGGTTTTATTTGTTTAATTTTTAGAGTCCAGCGAGCCAATGTGGAACTTACTCTAAGTTGATAACGACCCGAATAATCAAAAAGCTTAAGTCCAATGGCTACAAATGTCATGATATGAGTAGCAATGAAATGGCTAAACTTCATGTTAGATATATGGTCGGTGGAATTTGTAATGAGATTAATGATGAGAGAATTTAT
>MDSZ01270566.1_pt1 | contig 10146 bp, 8 predicted proteins | sample 811201 | NCBI WGS metagenome assembly MDSZ01 (sample SAMN05326647, study PRJNA326480) | marine metagenome | isolation source: seawater | place: Indian Ocean: North | collected 2010 | reverse complement strand
GATCAAGTTGTGGGCACTGGCGCAGAACAATTTATGAGGCAAAGAAATATCTATTTTGATGCGGCAAATATTAAACCATTAACAAGAACATATCATTTCTTAGATAATAATGGTAATCTTGATTTTATTCCCAAATTATTAGAGATTTGTAAAACAAAAGAAGGAGATCCTGGTTCTGTAGGAACATTCCAAGTTGGAGAAACCGTTATTTCTTACGATGATTCAGGTGCAGAGAGAGGTAGATTTAGAATTTGTACTGGAAATCATAAAAAAGGTGCATTTAATAATCCAACCAAGACATATAATATAAATCCATACATTAAAACCGAAAATCTCTCTTCAATTTATAGTGAATCCACTAAAGTATTGAATGTAGATGTTCGTTCAATGGCAGCACATTCTCAAGGAAGTTATTGGGGATATGTTAAGAAGAACCACAAACTAGTTGGGCAGACAAGTGGTGCAGTAGCATTTATTAAAGATTTAAGATCTATTAGTGATAATTATGGAGATCTTATAGGATCAGTTTTCATTAGAAATCCACATACCCCAACACCACCACCAGAAAGAATCAGCACTGGAACAAAGGCATTTAAGTTGACAACAAGCCCAACAAATGCAACTCCTCTTCCAGGAAGTAAGTTAATTTCTTCTGCGGAAACAACTTATACCGCAACTGGTACGTGGCAAATGAGACGGACTGTCACTACCACAACAATTATTTGGAGAAGATATGATCCTATTGCACAGTCATTCACTGTAGGACAAACAATCCAGGCTCCAAGTGGAACAGTGAATCCAAATGATGTTAATGATGATACTAGTGGAGCATTCCTGACTGCTGTTGATTTATTCTTTGCACACAAACCTGAAGGTGATGAGGCAGTTAGAGTCGAAATTAGAACACTTGAATTGGGTACACCTACGTTGTCAATTGTTGGAGAACCAGTAACATTAACTCCAGAAGAGGTTAATGTTTCTAGAACAGGAGAAACACCAACACATGTTAAATTCCAATATCCTATTTGGTTAGAACCAGGTCAAGAATATGCTGTCACTCTTGTCGCAGAAAATACTGACCAATATGAAGTTTGGGTTGCTGAAATGGGAGAAAAGACGGTAAATACCAAGTCTCTTCCAAATGCAGAAGCTGTAAGATATACTAAGCAATTTGCTCTGGGTAGTTTGTTCTTATCACAGAACGGATCTATTTGGACCGCAAATCAATATGAAGATATGAAGTTTAAGTTATACAAAGCTAAGTTTACTGCTAATTCCGGTACTGCTTTCTATTATAATCCAGTTCTTGATGAAGGTAATGGGTATAAACCAACTTTATTTGAAAATTCGTTGCAACCAATTTCGCATGGTGGAAGACTTGGAATTACAACAATTGAAGCTTCTGATGGACTGATTTCGGTTCTTTCTGAAGGAAGAAAGATTGCGGCAACTTCTGGACAAGAAGGATTTGCGACTATTATTGGGACAGGTAGTTCTGTCACCGGAAGTTTGACTGTCACTTCTGCCGGAAATGATTACCCCGCTAATGGAACATTTAGCAATGTTACAACAACAGCACTGACCGGTCAAGGTCAAGGATTAACTATTGACGTTACAATTCATCCTAATGGAAGAGTCAATACAGTTGCTGCAAACGCAAGTGGTAATGGTTATAGAAAAGGTGATATTGTTCAGATAGCATCAGGTATTTCTACCGGAGGTGGTGGAAGATTTACTATTGATAATTGTGAAGGAATTGATACTCTTTATCTTGATCTCATTCAAGGTCAAAATGATCTATTCACACCAAGTACACAATTAAGATACTATGATAATACTGCCACTATTGTTGGATTAGCAAATACTACTATTAATTCATATGTATCTGGAACCGGTGTTAATGATGGTAAGCACATTTCCGTACTTCAATATGATCACGGAATGTATAGTGGTCTCGATTTTGTAGAAATTGATGGTGTTGAAGGCAATTTACCTGGAGAACCAATTACTTCAGCAATTTCTAAAGATGCAACTACTGGACAATTTATTGGAATTGCACAAACTGCAAATTTTGCTAACTTTGAAGGTATTCCAGTAGATGGAACTAATTTGGGTTATGTAAAAATTGGTCCAGAGGTTATATCATATAGTGAGGTTACAAATGCTGGCCTTAAGATTCAAAGTAGAGGTGTAATTGGATTTGAGCAACCACATGATAGTAATGTTTTGGCACACAAATATGAACTAAATGGCGTATCTTTGATGAGAATTAATAAAACTCATCAAGTTCAATCTACTGAAAATACTATCGATGACTATACAATTCAAGTTGATATGGGCAGTTCCACAAATGCAATTGATAGGACATCTTCTTCCGCAGGAAAACCAGCACTAAGATTCAATTCTTCTGATTTTGGTGGAGGATCTAGCATTATAGCTAGTGAAAATATTCAGTTTGGTGAAATTGAGATGGACTTTGGAATATTGAATCCAAGTGCTGCTACAGAAGTTAGTGGTTCTATTAGAACTGTTAGTGGTAGAAGTGTTGATGGCAATGAAGTCGCATTTGTCGATCAAGGATTCGAACCAGTCGAACTGGGAACAACCACGCAATTATCTTCTCTAAGAATGGTTGGATCTAAGGTCAATGAAGATGCAAAACTCAGTGGAATGCCAAGAAACAAATCATTAACAATGGCTCTCCGGTTAGCTACAAAAGATCAAAATCTTTCTCCAATGATCTTTACTGACTTATCCTCCGTATCTCTTACTAGTAGTAGATTGAATAGTCCAGTTGCTGACTATTCAACTAATGCCGATGTAAAATCAGTAGACTTTGATCCACATAGAACAATTTATGTATCAAATCCAATCAATTTGACGCAACAGGCAGATTCTCTGAAGGTTATCTTGGATGCATATAGACATGATACCGCAGACTTTAGAGTACTGTATAGTTTAATCAGAGCAGATTCTGATGGGGTTCCTCAGCAATATGAATTGTTCCCAGGATATGACAACCTTGAAATTTTTGATCAAGCAGGATTTGGCGTCATTGATTCTTCTAAGAATAGTGGAAGACCAGATACTGCTGTAAGATCAAGTTTGAGAGATGAATTCCTCGAATATGAATTCACTGCAAACGATTTAGATCTTTTTGATGGATTTATAATCAAGATAGTTATGTCTGGAACAAGTCAGGCAACTCCACCAAGAATTAAAAACCTTAGAGCTATAGCAACAAGATGATAAGAGTAGAAGGTCACAATCATCTTTATCGAGATGAAAAAAGTGGTGCAATTCTCAATTGTGACACTAAAGAATATGAAAATTATGTGAAGTCTCGCAATCAAAGAAAACTACAAAAAAGTGAAATTGAGATTATGAAAAATGAAATTACTGAAATTAAGTCTCTTTTAGTAGACTTAGCAAATAGAATAAAATAGTCACAATATAAATATCTAAAGGTAATCTATTTAAATAATGGCAATATATGTATCCAACATTGTAATAGAGCAGGGATTTGATTTTGACACATCCTTTCAACTGGAGGATACTCGCACTAAAGAATTGCTAGATTTGACTGATGTTATTCCTGAATCAAAGATGAGAAAAACGTATTCGAGTTCGAATGCGGTTTCATTTGCTTCAACCATAACTAGTCCTGAGCTTGGTTTGGTCCAGATATCATTAACAGCCGCACAAACGACTGCGATAAAACCTGGTAGATATGTATACGACGTAAAGTTGTATAGTGGAGATCCAGTTAAAGAGTATAAGGCTGTAGAAGGAACTGTATTAGTACGAGCAGGAGTTACTAGATAAAATGCCTAGCATTAACGACAGGATTGGATCCCAAAACGTAGTCCGCGTACTATCAAACGCATCTTCTCCACCAACCAAATTAATTAGACTTACTGATGTAGAGTCTACACGAAAGACGGAAGATGGAATGCTTCTTGTCTGGGATTTAGATACTGAAAAATTTGTAATGACAGATGTCCTGGATAGTTCAGGACTCAGGATATCTGGAATTGTATCTTTTACAAATGAAACTCAGTCCACATCTACAACTACTGGTGCTTTAGTAATTTCTGGCGGAGTTGGTCTTGCTAAGAATTTGAATGTTGGTGGGAATCTAAGTATTGCTGGATTTTCTACATTTTCTCTCCCAGTAGACATAAACTCCAGTGTAGATATTGAACAAACATTGCGTGTTGGTTCTGGAGTAACATTTGAGGGTGATTTAAGGGTAGAGCAAAATTTCTATGTTGGTGGGTCTTCAGAATTTGTAGGTGTTGTCACCTTTAGAGGTGGCACGATTAATATTGGTGATCAGAATACGGATGACATTAATATTTCTGGTGAATTTATATCAAATTTAGTTCCAAATACTGATGCAACTTATGATATTGGTATCAGTACCCAAAGATGGAGAAATGCTAGATTTTCTGGATTAACAACAACAGGAACTCTTGATGTTAACGGAGTTTCTACATTAAGAGATAATGTATTCATTACAGGATTCGCAACTGTAACTGAAGGAATTTATTATGATGTTGGAGATTATAATGGCCCAAATGGAGTTGCATATTTCGATAATACAGGAAAGTTGATTAGTGGAAATAATACTTCTGCAGGAATAACTACTTCCAATTCAATATTAACTGTCAACGCATCTGGCATTCCCACATGGACATCGACAATTGATGGAGGAGCGTACTGATGGCAAAACCAACAAGTAGACAAGAATTAATTGACTATTGTCTTAGGAGACTTGGGGCACCGGTATTAGAAATTAACGTAGACGACGACCAAATTGATGATTTAGTTGATGATGCCTTACAGTACTTTCAAGAAAGACACTTTGATGGTGTCGAAAGAATGTTCCTAAAGTACAAAATAACCCAAGAAGATATTGATCGTGGTCGTGGAGCAAATACTGATGGTGTTGGAATTGTAACAACAACAGCTAATTCTGTAGGAGTTGGGTCAACATCATTTAATTTTTACGAATCATCCAATTTTATTCAAGTACCAGATTCTGTTATTGGGATAGAAAAAATATTTAAATTTGATACTAGTTCCATTTCTGGAGGAATGTTTAGTATAAAGTATCAATTGTTCTTGAATGATCTTTACTATTTTAATTCTGTAGAATTGCTACAATATTCTATGGTCAAGTCTTATCTAGAAGACATTGATCATTTATTAACTACAGATAAACAAGTAAGATTTAATAAGAGACAAAATAGATTATATTTAGATATTGATTGGGCATCACAGACTCCAGATCAATATATTGTTATTGATTGCTACCGCATCTTAGATCCAGATACATTTACGGGAGTATACAACGATAGTTTCCTCAAAAAATATTTGACAGCTTTGATCAAGAGGCAGTGGGGTGCAAATATGATCAAATTTAGTGGAACACGACTTCCGGGTGGAATCGAATTAAATGGTAGACAATATTATGAGGATGGAGAAAGGGAGTTAGAACAAATAAAACAAAGTATGTCTATGGAGTATGAACTTCCTCCATTGGACTTTATCGGGTGATTAATTATGGCATTAAATCCATTTTTCTTGCAAGGTACTTATAATGAACAATACCTTGTTCAAGATTTAATAAACGAGCAACTAAAGATATTTGGTGTAGAAGTATACTACTTACCAAGAAAAATATTCAAAACTGATGATATCATAAAAGAAGTCCAATCTTCGAAATTTGATGATAGTTTTCTCATTGAAGCATACCTCAACAATTATGAGGGTTATGCTCCTGGTAGTGATTTGATGACCAAATTTGGCCTTCAATTAAAAAATGAAATATCATTAACAATCTCTAGAGAAAGATATGAAGAGTTTATTGCGCCGTTTTTAGAAGGTATTGCGACTGGTATTAGAGAAGGTGCAACTGATGATGGAGCATATACGTTTGAATTGGTGAGTAGGCCAAAGGAAGGTGATTTGGTATATTTTCCTTTGGGAGAAAGATTATTTGAGATCAAAAGAGTAGAGTCAGAAAAACCATTTTACCAACTAGGTAAAAACTATGTTTATGAATTGCAGTGCGAACTCTATGAATATGAGAACGAACTTGTCGATACCACAATTGAAGAAGTTGATAATACTGTAGAAGATGAAGGATATATCACCACATTAATGCTAAAAGCAACTGCAAGACAAGCAACGGCAGAAGCAATATTTTATGATAGTGGATTTGTTGGTCAGATTGTATTAAATGATGATGGTTCTGGATATACATCTATACCAACGGTAACAGTAGAAGATCCACCAAATATGCCATATGGCGTTCCTGCTAAGGCTGTCGCCGTGATGAATGGATCATCAATTAAAGAGATTCTTATAACAGAAGCAGGTGATGGTTATACTGATATTCCTTTAGTAACTATAAGTGGGGGTGGTGGAGTTGGCGCAGCTGCGACTGCTTCAGTCATAACTAATGGTGGTGTTGGTAGAGTAAAAATTACTGATTCTGGAAAGGGTTATTATGACATACCAACTGTAACTGTTGATGGTCCAGGAGTAGGCCAAACTGCAATATTAAAACCTGTAATAACAAATAATGTAATCTCAGAAATCCAAATATCAAATACTGGTTATGGATATACTGAGGCACCAACTGTAGGAATATCTACTGCAGTATTTGTTGGAATTGGTACATATGTATATAATGAAATTGTTACCGGAGAAACTTCTGGAACTACTGCATATGTTAGAGACTATAAGAGGAGAACAGATATCAGTCAATTTGATCCGCCAATAGAACTTAGGGTAGCACTAAATACAGGTAAGTTCACTCCGGGAGAAACAATTGTCGGAGGAATATCTTCAGCAAGATTTACTCTAGAATCACACGATTTGGATAGTTTTGACGATCCATATGATACAAATGAGGAAATTGAGTTTGAAGCAGATAACATATTAGATTTTACAGAATCTAATCCATTTGGAGACTACTGATGCTCGGTACATATTTTTATCACGAAATTATAAGAAAAACTATTATTGGTTTCGGAACGCTTTTTAATTCCATTCATATCAAACACACTGATAGTGATGGAAAAATTTTAGACGATACTAAGGTAGGGTTATCTTATGGCCCAATGCAAAAGTTCTTGGCTAAGATCCAAGAACAAGCACAGTTATCCAAAGCAATTGCAATAACTCTTCCGAGAATGTCATTTGAAATGACTGATATTAGTTATGATACTACTAGAAAATCTGGTATTACTCAGACATTTAAGGCAGTAGATGGAAAGAACATGAAAAAAGTGTTCATGCCAGTTCCATACAATATTGGATTTGAACTGAATATTTTATCAAAGTTGAATGATGATGCACTGCAGATTATTGAACAGATTCTTCCCTTTTTCCAACCATCTTTCAATTTGACTATAGATCTGGTGAATTCAATAGGCGAAAAAAGAGATGTACCTATAGTTTTGGATAGTATTACAATGCAAGATGATTATGAGGGAGATTTTTCTACTAGAAGAGCATTGATATATACTTTAAGGTTTACAGCAAAGACTTATCTCTTTGGACCTATTGCAGATTCTTCCGATGGCCTTATTCGTAAGGTTCAGGTCGATACTTATAGTAATACAGATACCGCAAATTCTACAAGGGAGATGAGATATACAGTAACTCCAAAAGCACTTAAAGATTATAATGATGATAAGGTCATCAACACTCTCGATGATGCCTTAGTTGAACCTGGAGATGATTTTGGATTTAATGATAGTTGGGAATTCTTCCAAGATTCTAAGAACTATAGTCAAACACAACAAAAAGATATTTGATTATGTCAGATAATTATGATTCTATAGACGAAGCTCTTAATACTGAGAGTAGTATCGTGGAGGCTACTCCGAATCCCAAAGAGATTCAAGTATCTAAGAAAAAAGATGGGGATATTCAAAAGGATTATGAATATACTAGGGCAAACCTGTATTCCCTTATAGAGAAGGGTCAGGAGGCAATTAATGGTATTATGGAGGTTGCTGAAGAAGGATCCAGTCCAAGGGCATATGAGGTCGCTGGCCAGTTGATTAAGAGTGTTGCTGACACTACTGATAAATTAATAGATCTCCAAAAGAAAATAAAAGATGTTGAAGATGAAACAACAAAAACCACAAACAATGTGACAAACAATGCCGTCTTTGTTGGGTCAACAACAGATCTTCAGAAAATGCTCAAGCAAGGTTTTCTAAATAATAATAAGGATTAAATATAAAAAATGAATAACTGTAAGAGTGGTTATTATTATTGTTATACTGATAAAAAGTGTAAACCTATTTCTAAGGGCATGAAAGTAACTGCCAAATATTTTGGTAGTGGTAAAGATCCAGAGGAAGTTGGTATTGATAAACCACTCAATGATAATGGTGAAAATGGAGGTGATGTAAGTGAATCGAAAAGTGGTGATAGTTCTTTGCGTGACTGGTTTGGCAAGAGTCGCTCTTCTGATGGCACCCCTGGTTGGGTTCAGTTGGGTGGCAAATATGCAGGAAAACCCTGTGCAAAGCAACCAGGTCAAACCACTAAACCAAAGTGTGGATCTTCAAAAATGAAGAGAAACCTTGATAAGGATGAAGAACAGTCGGCATTTCGTCGCAAGCAACGTCAAGATCCAAATCCAGATAGAAAAGGGAAGGCAATTAACGTGAAAACAGAAGAAAAATCTTGTGCCCATAATGGTAAGGGTGAAAAGTGCGAAGTTCATGGTATGAAATGTTGCCCATCCGTAGTGTCTGAAGAGGGTAAAAAGGATGCTTGCTACCATAAGGTTAAGTCTCGTTATTCTGTATGGCCTTCTGCTTATGCCTCAGGTGCTCTGGTTAAGTGCCGTAAGAAAGGTGCTGCCAACTGGGGAAACAAAACAAAGAAAGAAGGATATGACTATTCAAATTGGAGAGATGATTTTAGAGCCACAGAATATGAATTCATCGATTTAATTACTGCAGATCCTCTGAAAAAAGAAACTATTGAAGAAGGTCAAAAGTGCTGGAAGGGTTATGAAAAGAAAGGCACCAAAAAAATGTTTGGCAAGACCTACAACAACTGCGTAAAGAAAGAAGAAACTGAAAACTTTGAAAATTTCGAAATTGAAGTACCTTCAAAAAATATTAAAAACCTTACAAAAAAGGCAGTAAAAAGAATTGATAGAGATGCTGATGGTGATGTAGATAGTGGAGATAAGGGTGGTGGAAAGTATGGGGAATTTATCCCATCTGCAGATGGTAAAAAGAAGTTAAAAACAACCGTTAATAATGAAGGTTATTCTGATTGGAGATCTGAGATTGATGAAGGTGCTGCTTGGACCAAAAAAGCAGGAAAAAACAAAGAGGGTGGATTAAATGAAAAAGGAAGAAAGAGCTATGAAAAAGAAAATCCAGGAAGCGATCTTAAGAGACCTTCAAAGGAAGTTGGGAACCCTCGTAGAAAGAGCTTTTGTGCGAGAATGAAAGGCATGAAGAAGAAACTGACTTCTTCTAAAACTGCTAATGACCCAGATAGCAGAATCAATAAGTCTTTGAGGGCTTGGAATTGTTGAGTTGATTTATTATGAGTGAAGTATATCTTGGTAATCCTAATCTAAAAAAAGCAAATACTCAGATTGAGTTTACAGAGGAACAAATTATTGAGTTTCTCAGATGTAAAGAAGATCCTGTATATTTTGCCAGAAATTATATAAAAATTGTTTCTCTTGATGAAGGACTTGTTCCTTTTGACATGTATAAGTTTCAAGAGAAACTTATACAAAATTTCCATGACAATAGATTTAATATCTGCAAGATGCCACGTCAGACTGGTAAGTCTACTACGTGTGTATCATATCTGTTACACTATGCGGTTTTCAACGATAATGTCAATATAGCTATATTAGCTAACAAAGCATCGACTGCTCGCGATCTTCTTGGAAGATTGCAACTTGCTTATGAAAACTTGCCGAAGTGGATGCAGCAGGGTATCATATCATGGAATAAAGGTTCACTAGAACTAGAAAATGGCTCCAAAATTTCAGCAAACTCTACATCTTCATCTGCTGTCCGAGGTGGCTCCTATAATGTCATCTTTCTTGACGAGTTCGCGTTCATCCCGAATCACATTGCT
>MDSZ01266166.1_pt1 | contig 10146 bp, 12 predicted proteins | sample 811201 | NCBI WGS metagenome assembly MDSZ01 (sample SAMN05326647, study PRJNA326480) | marine metagenome | isolation source: seawater | place: Indian Ocean: North | collected 2010 | reverse complement strand
TCAGCAATGAACTGCACGGCATCGTCGGTAATAGCCGAATTAGTGATGGCGAGGGATGTGAGCAACGATGAACTCGTTAACATTCGCGTTGTTGTGTCATCAAAACTACGGCAATTGAGAATGTGGAGTTTTTCAAGTTTGGTCAGGCTGTTGAGAAGCAGGATGTCATCACCTGCAATATCTGATGCATCCTGCATCATAATTGCTTGGACAAAGCCATCGTTATCACAGGTTACTTCCGCACCGAGGGACTCCATTCGCTTCAGTACAGCGGAATCATTCGCTAGCACTGCATGCGCATCGTGCTGCGAGCACAGAACGCTCATACATGCAGCGAGGATAAATCCCAGGCCACGAAAGAATGAATAAGACATCATGTTTAGTCGAGACGATAACCAGGTGAGTAGTTTGGCTTGATGAGATCTGCAACACGCGGTGTTTTGAGTTCACTGAGATTTGTCACCTTCAGATTTTTAGCATCCCAAGCGACTTTCTCTCCCCAGTCACCCATGGAGCCATCTGGCCCACCTTTGGCTGCTGCCCAGACGGCAAGGTTTCCTAGAAGGATCGTTTCTGTAAGGGGACCAGCTCGGTGAATAAAGTTGCTTCTTGCAATCATTGGATCACCAGCCTGTTTGGCCCGGAACAATTCCCACATGTTGTTGACATCATTTCCTTTGCGTTTGTCTTCCGCTTTCTCATATTGGACAGAAGCTTTCTCAACGCCACGAAGTTCATATTTTCCGCAGTAATCGTCTGAACTGTAGAAGGCTCCCTTGTCACCCACAATGAGTACGCCACTGTTGGCAACCTTATCAATTCCCCACTTAGCAAAGACTTCCATCGGAGGCTTGTTGCCTTTTCGGTCGTACCACCAGAATGGGATAGCTGGTCGCTCATCGGTTTCTGGGAATTGGAACTCAATGATAGAACTCGCTGGGAAGCTATCAAAGTCGTGGCCGGTGGTTTTGGCAACTACGGAAACAGGATCACGTAAGCCACAGGCAGCAAATGGCACAGTTAGCATGTGACAGGCCATATCACCAAGGGCACCGGTGCCAAAATCCCACCATCCACGATGCTGGAATGAATGATACAGTCCAGGCCAAAACTCACGCGTAGGCGCGACACCGAGCCACGATTTCCAGTCAACCCGTTCGAGTGCCCTCGAAATTTCTTTTTGCTTTGCTTTGACAAGAGACTCTGCAATTTCTTCAATCTCCTTTGGCGAAGCATCTTTTCCTTCCTGGCTCTTTACTTCTTCAAGGGCCTGTTTTTTGTACTTTGCAAGAGTCATGCGGCGACCGGGGCCTTGCGCCCATACTGGACGGTTTGACCATGCGTACACCTCTTTGAGTGTTCCCAGTACACCTGACTTAAGTTGTGCAATGGCCTCGCGGGAACTATCAAGCGCTGTACCTTGATTTCCCATTTGTGTACAGACTCCCGTTTCTTCAGCAACTTTTGCTAACAAGCGCGCTTCATAAATCGTTCTTGTTAAAGGCTTTTGGGTGTAGCAGCTAATCCCTAACCGCATCGCGTTGAGGGTGACTGGGCCATGCATGTGATCGGGGGTACTGATAGTGCAGATATCAATGTTTTTGCCATGCTTATCAAGCAACTCACGGTAATCAGTAAACTGTTCTGCTTGTGTGAATCGTTCGGCTTGCCCTTTGCTCTGAAGTGTTTTGCGATCGACATCACAAATGGCAATCACATTGCCAAACAACGATGCGTTGTTGGAATCACTGCCACCTTTTCCACCGACACCAATGCTTGCAACGTTGAGTTGCTCATTTGCTGAGTTACTCCACGCTGGACGGCTGCCCGCCGCGACAAAGTAACCCGCTCCAGCGAGTGAAGTGTTCCGAATGAATGAACGTCGATTGGTTTTCGGCATGGATATTCCTTTCAGAAGGGGAAAGAAAAATATATACCGAAATCAGCAATCAGGCCAATCGTTGCACTGCCGCTGCAATAATTGCCCGAAGTTTTGGCTCTGCAGACCGAGCAACAGCAAGAATTTTTTCAACCGTTGCAACTTCAAGTGCATCTGGTAGGCACATGTCCGTGATGACTGATATGCCGAGTGTTTCTAATCCAGCGTGGACGGCAACAATCACCTCTGGCACGGTGGACATTCCAACAACATCCGCACCAATTGTTCGAAGAAAACGGTATTCCGCTCGTGTTTCAAGATTTGGGCCACAGACTGCAACATAGACTCCACGATGTGCTGTGAAGTTTTCCTTTCGAGCGACTTCTAGTGCGGCATCGATGAGTGCAGGTGCGTAGGGCATTGACATGTCAGGGAAACGTGGCCCCAGCCGTTCATCATTTATACCGATGAGCGGATTATCGTTGAGAAGATTGATGTGATCATCAATCACCATAAGGTCACCCGCTTGATACGTGGGATTCATGCCTCCACATGCGTTTGTCACAATGAGCAGGCGGGCCCCAAGGTGCTTAATAACGCGAACCGGAAAGGTGATTTGAGCCAGGGAATATCCCTCATACGCATGCATCCGTCCTTCAAGGACGATTACTGGAACACCATGGAGGATCCCGCAGACAAGTTGTCCGGTGTGTCCGTGTGCTGTGGACTTTACAAAATGGGGAATGTCCTCATAGGGAATGGTCAGCGTTTCAGTGATTGCTTCAGCGGCTCCGCCGAGTCCGCTTCCGAGAATAATTCCGGCAGCAGGAGCATGCGGCCACTGTTTGGATATATACGCACATGCTTCCTGAATTTTGTCAAACTGATCAAGCATTCGTGTCGTTCCCTTTGTGAGGTCAATCTCGCCCAAGCAGGGCCTGAAAGTCCGGAAGATCACGTAGCGAGTCTAAATCTGGATCGACATCCATATGAGCGAGGTCGTCATATCCAAGCAGGATCGACTGAGACAATGAATCAATTGCCTCATCCGATTTGCCTGCTCTCGCCAGTGAACAGGCAAGATTGTACCGAGCAAGAAAGTCTTCGGGTAAAAGTTCAACAATTTTTCTGTCGAGCTCAATAGCCCGGGACATCACTCCTTTTTTTGACACCAACTCAGCGAGAATCCGTAGAACTTCGAGTGATTCACCATTCTTGGTCAGAAGTTTCTCATAGAAGTCGATGTCGAAATCAAGCTGGTTGAGGCGGCCGAACCACTTTGATGGTTTGGCAGGCTGAGGAGTGTTGATGCCAGTCATGTAGAACCTTTCAAAACACTATTTCTTCCGGGTACGCCCCTTCGCCGGAGGTGGAGTATCGCCATCATTGTCTTCAGGATGATCCCAGTCAGGATCATTTTCCTCTTCCTCAAAATCATCATCAAATTCATCATCAAAGTCATCAAAAGTGGATTCTTCCTCGACCTCGGTCTCTGGAGTAGACAAATCATCTCCATTGTCTTCATCCAGCTCCTCATCTTCCTCTGTATCGTCTTCGCATGAGATCTGGATTGAGCAGATCTCATGCGTTCGTTCGTTCCTGCGGCCTCGCCAGAATGAACCCCACGAAAGGATCGGAGCGCTTGATGTCTCGAAACGTTGAATAGTGCTAAGCATGACTTCTGTGACAAAAGGGACAAAAACTTTCTCAGAAGAGACAGATTTCTGTCTCTGGCGTCAAGGTGGAATATTAGAACTGGGCGGATCGCCCTCTCGATGCTCGGCTTGGCAACAACCTCGTTCCAGTGGTCGGTGGGGCTGTTTAGGTGTGATAATCGGCATTGAGACGGACATATTCTGCGGTCAGATCACTTGAATAAAAGCGGATATGGTCAGTGCCAGATTGCAGGTCGAGTTCGATGAGTGTTTCCCGAGTATCTCGTATCGAGGCAGAAACCTTTTCGTCGTTAAAGGAAACAGGGCCCCCGTTTTCAAAAAGCAAGAATCCATTGAGGTGGAGAACAAGTTTGTTCGGGTCAAATGCGATGCCTGAGTAGCCAGCGGCAGACACGATTCGTCCCCAGTTTGGATCAGCACCGTGCACAGCGGTTTTGACCAACGGACTGTCGGCAATCGCTTTTGCAATCTCATGAGCATCCTGTTCATTCGCACAGCCGCGTACTTCAATTCGAATCACGTGTGTTGCGCCTTCACCGTCATCAATAATATCTCTTGCCAACGAGTCGCAACATTGCAGCAGCGTGTCCTGGAATGATGAGAGTGCCGTGGTGTGGAGTGGTTCTTCTGCGTCCCCGCCATTTGCAAGAAGGAGAACAGTATCATTCGTACTTGTATGGCCATCAACGCTGATACAATTGAATGTTTTGGTGACCACATGCTCTAGAATTCGCTGGGCATCATCAGGATTCAATGCAACATCCGTCAGCACGACACCCAGCATGGTTGCCATGTTGGGGCCAATCATGGCGGCCCCCTTTGCAAGACCAAGTAGAGAATGTGATTTTTTTGCATGCATGAACTGAGACGTAAACATTTTTGGTCGAGTGTCTGTTGTCATCATGCCTCGAGCAGCCGCAACAACTGACGGAGCGTCATCGCCAAGATTCGCATGCGCCTGGCCAAGGCCGGAGATAACACGGTCCATGGGAAGGAATTCACCGATGATGCCAGTTGAAAGCACGAGCACACTGTCTTGAGAAGTACCGAGCGCGGTTGCTGTCGTCGAAGCCATCTTCTTTGCATCAAGGAGTCCACGGTCTCCGGTACAGGCATTTGCATTTCCTGAATTGATTGCCACTGCGCGGAAACCCTCCCCGGGAGTCAGGGCTCGATCGATGACGACGGGCGCCGCACACACCCGATTCGTTGTATAGACGCCAGCCGCCGTTGCTGGTGAGTCAGAAACCAGAAGGGATATATCCTCCCGGTCCGTTTCGTGCTTAATGCCAGCACAGATTCCCGAAAAACGAAAGCCCCTCGGGAGGGTTGATAAATCTACGTGATGGCTAGGATCTGGCGAGGACATGACTATCTATATCTTTTCTTTCAAATCGCAATGGATGAGAAAATTAGAGGAGCCCCATTGTCTCTGGTAAACCAAAAAGAACATTGAAGTTTTGAACCGCTGCGCCAGCAGCTCCTTTTACAAGATTGTCCAAACAACTGATGAGCAGTATTCGATCACCAACCACTCGGACTGTAATATCACAAAAATTTGACCCCGCAGTATCTTTCGTTCCAGGCAGATGATCAACAATGCGAATAAATGGCTCTTCTTTGTAGAACGTATCCAAGATCGATAGTACGTCGGCCTCAGACATTGATTGCTTAGGACGGAGATAAATGGTCGACAGAATTCCTCGATCCATGGGGGTCAACTGAGGCGTAAAAATAACCCGTGGTCGAGAGTGAGTGAAACGATTTATGATTTGCTCAATTTCGGGAGTGTGCCGATGTCGTCCCACATTGTAGGGCACGATACTCTCATTACACTCAGGAAAGTGTGTCATGAGCTTTGGGTTGCGACCTGCGCCGCTCACGCCACTTTTTGAGTCAACAATGATATCATCTAACTCAACACAATTTGCTTTGATGAGCGGAGCAATTGGAAGGATTGCCGAACTTGCATAACACCCCGGGTTCGCAACCAGTTGAGCCTTTGCAATCTCATCACGAAAAAGCTCAGGAATTCCATACGCAGTCGAGCCCAGTCGCTCTTTGTCTGGATGGTCATGGTCGTACCATTCCTGATAGGTCTCTGCATCATCGAGTCGATAGTCAGCACTGAAATCTATCACTTTTGTGTCTGTGGCAAGAAGGCGTGGCAGGATCTCTGCGCTCGCGCAGTGAGGAAGGCATCCAAAGATACAATCGGCTCGTTCGCCCAGAGACTCCGCAGCAACATTTTCGAGCAGGAGATCTGTCCGGCCGACAAGGCTTGGGTGGACACTCGATAGAGGAGTGTTTTCTTTCTGGCGGCTGGTAGCAGCAACAAGCGTTACTTCCGGATGACGAAGCAAAAGCTTTATTGCCTCAAGAGCTGTATAGCCTGTGGCTCCTAAAACGGCGACTTTTATCATTGTGGTTTCAATCTCCAGCAGACCTCTATTATGCAAATAGCTGTATTGTCTAGCATGTCATGAGTTTGGTTTCGATCAAGTGAAGGAGCCACATGGCAACGGTTTTTTTCGAGCCTTTTTTCGCTCCGATATGTTCGTGTTCAGAATTGTAAACCTCTATTGCATTCGTGCTCGATTCTAGTGCCGTCAAATCATTCACAACAATGAGGTCGCATTGCTTGGATGTCACCTTTTCGCACGCACGCTGTTTATCAGCATCTGGCTCAAGCGCAAAGGCAACAAACCACTTCGCAGCGACGTCACTTTCCGAGTTGTTTTTTGAGTGTGAGGCCAGTGTGGCAATTACGTCAGGTGTCGGTTTGAAGTCCACTGTCAGTCCATTTCCTTGACGAGGGATCTTACCACTGTTTTTCGTTACGGGTTCAAAATCACATGGGGCAGCTGCTGCAATGACGCCATCGCACTGTTTGAGTTCTCGAAGCGAATGGGTGAGCATTTCAGCCGTTGTAACCACGGGAATCACCCGCGCGAGTTTTGGATATTGGAGGGCAACGGGACCACTGACAATCGTCACATCATGACCACGTGCAATTGCCGATGTTGCCAGCGCATAAGCCATCTGGCCACTTGAGGCATTTGTGATATAGCGAACATCATCAATATATGACCGTGTTGGGCCGGCCGTGAGCAGAATGTGTGCCATGCGTGGCTACCCACGTGTGAGGGCTGAGGTGATGGCGTCCATGATATCCGTTGGCTCTGCCATCCGGCCAGCACCAGTTTGGCGGCATGACAGCCAGCCTGTTCCAGGAGGAATGATCGTTGCTCCATCACGATGAAGCATGTCAACATTACGCTGCACACTCGATTTGGCCCACATGGCTGCGTTCATAGCCGGCGCGTACAGTACGGGACATTCTGCGCAGAGGAGAAGCGTTGAGAGTACATCATCCGCCATTCCGTGAGCGGCCTTCGCAAGGAGGTCTGCTGTTGCCGGAGCCACAATGATGACGTGTGCTTTTGCTGCCAATTCAATATGGGCTCCTAATGGGTAGGCAGCATCAAAACTGCGGCTGACAACGGGCCGTCCGGTCAAAGCTGCAAATGTCGACGTGCCAATGAATCGTTTCCCATTTCGTGTGAGGACGGCTGTGACGCGAGCCCCCTGTTGGACGAGTTGGCTCGTGAGAGCAGCAGCTTTGTAGGCGGCAATTCCTCCTGCAACACCTATGACTATTTCGTAATTCTTCAGCATGGGAGTTGTTGTCGCCATGACACACATTTGGAGAAGGGAGGACACCTCGTGCTTACTACACGTCTAGGCTGTTGAGCACGTGACTCTGCAGACAGTAACCAATGAAACGACCGGGGACTAGAGAATTGACGGGTCGAAGTCGAGCGGGCTACCAGCTTCTGGAGATTCACCAGTGATCTGCAGATTCATTGATGTGTCAAGGAAAATCTTATCTTGCTTAATTTCCTCAATCACAATCTGCATCTTGTCCTCACTGTCGGTGTCCACAAGAGGTCGACCTCCTGCATTCAATGCGACAAGGCGCTTTTGAATAAGCGTGGAGAGTTTAAATCGACCGCCGACTTTATTGACAATCTCTTCTTCTCTTAGGTCATCAATCATGCATTTACTCCTGAAGGGGTTTTTGTATCTGGGGAAGGTGAATTGGAATGTATTGATGAAAACCCTGCATCAAGCAGGATCTTCTTTATTGTTTCAACAGCATCGTCAACATGCTCGTTGACGACGCGATATTTATAGTGGTGAGCTTGATGGAGTTCTCTTCGTGCAACTTCGAGCCGGCGAGCCATTGCGTCCGGTGATTCTGTTCCACGACCTTGCAATCGTTGATGCAGTTGATCCGGGTGCGAGGGCTCAACAAATATAGTAACAGCCTCTGGATAGCGATCCAGCACCGAAAGTGTACCTTCTACATCGATTTCAAGCACTACCCATGATCCTGCAGAAAGGCGTGGCGCAACTTCATCGACCAATGTGCCGTACCAGTGCTGGCGGCCGTAGACCTGGCAGGATTCGAGAAAATCGCCCTGTTGCTTGCGACGAGCAAATTCATCAGAGGAGAGGAAGTGGTAGTCCACGCCGTTTTTTTCACCCGTTCGCGGAGGACGAGTTGTGGCTGAAATACTTGGGATTAGGTCAGGTACATCACGGAGCAGGTGTCTCAAGACAGTCGTTTTCCCAACCCCCGAGGGGCCTGACACAACAACGAGTTGACCTGGTACAGGAGCCATTGTGGTATGCGACGAAATTTTCCAGCGTTCTGGGCACGGTGCAAACCGTAATCGTACCAAGCGAATCGACGTCAAGAAAGGCGACTCTGCGATGTTCGCTGAGTTTCAGCGACTCACCATCGCCACGTGAACCGGTAATGAGGTTACATTGGATTGTAGGGTGTATGCATGGCACCCCCGAATCGTCGCACCGGGCTCAATATATCCAGCGGGAATGACGACTCTCGTAACCTGTGTTCTTGCATTGCAGGCAGATGTCCAAATCGAAAGCCACGTCTGTCTGCCATATTGGTTGCAATCATCACACCTCTAAAGACGCCTTGTTTGACAGGTTAGCACGGCACGGTGAAGGTGCAGTTGTCCACAATGGTTCTTTGGAAAGCACACTGCCTGACTACTCAATATTTTGGACCTGTTCTCGAAACCTCTCGATCTGTGCTTTCATGTCAATCACGGCGCGAGCAATGATCACATCAGAAGACTTTGAGGAAATTGTATTTGCCTCTCTGGAAAGTTCCTGAGCGAGAAAGTCCAGTTTCCGTCCAGGTGTTGTCTCATCGAGCAGTTTTCCAGCCTGTGCTAAATGGCTTTCAAGCCGAACCAGTTCTTCAGCAACATCAGATCGGTCTGCAAGAATAGCAATTTCACGGGCGAGATCGGCAGGTTCGAGAGTATTCCCTCGTGATTCAAGAAGTTTCTCGACTCGTTCTCTGATGCGAATGTGGTGTTCATTGACCGCATCAGGAACGCGTGACTGGATGGTCTGAGCAAGTGAACGAATGTTTTCACAGATGGCTCGTAGGTCGGATGCGAGTGCCTCACCTTCCGTCTGGCGCATTGCATTGAGTTTATCGAGAGCACGTCCTAAGGCGTGGCTGATCAGCGGCCATGCCTGGGGAAGTGTGTCATGTGAAGCATCTTCATCGATATACACTCCCGGCAATGAAAGCAATCCATCGATCGATCGTGGCTCAGGAAGGTTGCGATCTGCACAAAACGATTCGAGATCATCGCAATATTGTGAAAGTTGTCGTGTGTCGATTCGGCGCAGACCCACTGCCAGAGGACCAGTCATGTCTAATGACATGTGTACAGATCCGCGATGCACTTGTTTGCGAATAACGGATTCGATCTGGTGCTCAAGGGGGCTATATCCCTCGCGAGAGCGAAGAGACAGTTTGAAAAAGCGATTATTGACCGTTCGAAGTTCAATTTGGCAGGAGTTTGGACCATCAACTGATGCTCCGCTTCCACATCCAGTCATACTCAGCGCCATAGTATCTCCAATGATCCAGTGCGTGGGCGCAACCAAATAACCACCGACCAATGGTCACTCTTCGTTCTGCGTCGGCGTGTTGCTCTCGCTTTCGGATGTTTCAGCTGGAGGAGTGTCGGCTGGTGCATTGTCAGTTGCTGATTGTTTCGGTGGATCGGGCTGTGTCGGTGGTTCGGTAGAGTCGACTGGAGGAGCATCTCCGGCATTTGTGTCACCAGATGCCGGGGGTGTTGCGTTTTCATCAGTCCCTTCTGGAGGAGTAATTGTACTTTCAGCTGGTGTCATGGGAGCAATTGATTGAGGCGCGGAGCTTCCGAGGTCGTCATTGATCAATGATCGCTGTCGCCCCAACACATTGGTGGCAACGATGCATAACACAATCCAGAAACCTGCAACGGCAACAGTGATTTTTGTAAACACATCACCCGCTTTGGTCCCAAAGGCACTTTGTCCCCCAGCGCCTCCAAAGGCACCCGACAACCCGCCACCGCGTCCACGCTGAATCAGCACGAGTAAAATGAGAAACAAACCTGTTGATGCAAGGCCAAAGCCAAGCAGGAAACGAATAAAAAATTCCATGGAAAGTTGTCAGACTCCAAACGAGTATTGATGTGAATCACATGTTTT
>MDSZ01144271.1_pt1 | contig 10146 bp, 8 predicted proteins | sample 811201 | NCBI WGS metagenome assembly MDSZ01 (sample SAMN05326647, study PRJNA326480) | marine metagenome | isolation source: seawater | place: Indian Ocean: North | collected 2010 | reverse complement strand
TTTGTTAACAGTTGAAATAGATTTTTTGCTGATATGATCAAGTAAATTTTTATCACTTAAAAGTTTGTTGATTGTATTTGTCCAATTTTCAGTACTATTGTTTTCGATAAACACAATATTTTCCATATGACTGAATTTATCAATATCCCAAAATCCTCTTGTTCGTGTAATTGCTACTGGAATTCCTAATGACATTGACTGCAAAGCTACACTCTGTCCAGATGGTTGATAAGTTTCTTTTATTGGTAAAAATGTTAAAAGTGCATTTTCATAGTACTCTTTTAATTTTTGATCACTTATTGCAGACTTATGCCAATTACCGTAAATAACTTCAACATTTTCATTTTTAATTTTATTTGATATTTCTTGACTGGTAATTATTTTGATTTCTATATTTTTTAAATTATTACAAATGTCTACAACTTGTTCAAAATCTCTATTGCCGTCGTTTCCAACAAAAAGTAAGTATTCATTTTGTTTAGGATCGTATACTTTTTCCGAGTTCCAAAAATCTAAATTAATTCCAAATGGGATAAATCTAAACTTGTCCTTAAATTTAGGAAACATTTCAATTGCCAATTGATACTCTCCTTTTCCTAAAAAAATAAAAAAATTAATTTTTTTAATTATGAAATTTAAAAAAAATTTTTGCAAATATGCAACAATCTTTCTATCTCTTTTCTTAGAAAATAGACCCATTACAATAACTAAAAAATTATTATTTAAGGTTCTTAATTTAGAGTACAAAATCATTGGCATCGCCGAAATTGCAAGTCTGTCATTTGTAGAGATTATTAAATCTGATTGTTTTATTTTAGATAAGTTATTTTTTGAGAACATTAAATGAATATAGAATGGAAGATTAGTAAGTTTTCTTAATACTTTGTCAATAAACTCTAAGAATAATTGATGTTTTTTTAGTTCAAATCCGTTTGGTAGCATCTCAATAGAATCTATGTTTTTAAATTTGGCTTTCATGTGGAAATATCCGTAGAAAAACTCAGAAGAATCTAAATTATTTTGAAGAATCTTCTCTTTCCTGCCACTCCCAAATATGTACAAAATATTACTATAAGAGCTCACGTCAGCATTTTAGTATTAATAGATTATAAAATTCTAAAACAGTGCTTAAAATGAACCTATGAAATTGAGTATTTTTACTTTAAGAGAAAACCAGATAAAAGATATGTTACTCGAAAAGAATCTATGTAATGCTACAAAGACTTTGTCGATGAAGTTATTGTTTTAATGGAGAAGTATTTAATGATTGAATTTAAAAATGTTATCACTTAAAAATAAATACATAAAAATTATTGTTTTAATCTTTATTGTTTTGTTATTCACAAAAATAGATTTCAGATTCAAAACTGATATAACCTGTTGCAGTGATGATTACGATTACTTTATACACGCTGAGACCATTGCACAAGATTTTGATTTTGATTATACCAATCAACTTGAGGGATTTGAAGAAGAAAGATTTAATAAAGTAAAAACTGCTCCAAAAGGTTTTATTGGAAGTGGCCTTTTGGCATCGCCTTTTATTTTTATAGGAAACCAATTAGATTCTATTTTTGGGGAAATAAGCAATAATCATGTTAATTTCAAAATACTATTTTATTCTTTTTCTTCGTACTTCTATTTTCTTTTATCGATATTTCTGATATATAAAAGCACTCTTCATCTTGATTTTAAAATAACAACTTTTAAAACTCTTCTTTATATTTCTGGATCAGGTGTAATTTATTATTTTTTTGAAAGATATAGTATGACACATGCCTATGAAGTTTTTGCAAGCTCATTAATTATTTATTTTTCTGCTGCTTTTTATTCAACTAATCGAAATATGTATGCTTTTATGATACCTCTTTCAGTCTTTATAGGTTTTGAAATTAAATGGATTCATTTTTATTTCTTTGCATTACCCTTTCTTATCAAATGTATCAAAAAAAGTGAATTCAAATTATATAAAAATACTTTCTTTAAAGCATCTTCTGCACTATTTTTGTTTGCTCATTTCCTTTCTACAAAACTGATATATGGGGTTTACACAATAAATTGGCATTATGTTTACTACAACTATGAAAACAACGATGTTCAAAACTATTTCAATAATGGTTTTACTTCTCCCATGTTTTATATAACGAATATCAAGAATGTATTCATTCATTTTTATACTCAAGAATTTGGGCTATTTTATTTTCAACCAATAACCTTTGTTATTATTTTTGGATCCTTAATTTATTTAATGTATTCGATTTTGACTAAAAGAAATGTGTTAATTGCTTCTTTGTTCTTTTTACTTAGCTGGCAGGAGTTCGCAATTTCTTTAATTTGGACATCACCGGCTTCTTCCTATGGTTTTAGATATTTAATGAATCTTGCTCCACTAGGTTTAGTTTTCTTTTGTTATATTCTTAAAAATTATAAATTTAAATATCTAGATTACTACTTACTTACTTTTTCTTTATTTTCAATATTATCTGTTCTATTCTTTGAAACAACTGAATATACGCAATTGAGCTTAGATGCTACATTAAATTCGTTTGGTGATTATTCAAAATATACTCAAAGATATTATCTTTCTGGAATATTTGAATCTTTACTTATTCTTGATTCATATTTAAAAATTTTTACTACCAGTTTTCTTGGAATGTTTGTATTCAAAGCTTTAGTTGATATTTTATCTTTAGAGGGTTTGAATTCAACCCTAAATTCACTCGGCTTACCTATATCAAATGAAAAATTTCAAATTTTACTTATTAGACTAGATGAGACTGAGTTAATATTTTTTGGAATATCCTTCATGCTTTGTACTTTATTTGCATATCTAATTTTTAGATTTTTGAATATTCAGGATAATATAAAAAATTAAAATGTTTATCCAAGAAAAAAATCTAAATATAAGAGAAACCATTATTACATGAACAGCAACTAATCCATGATATAAGTTTGAAATAATTAATAAACTTTCATTTATTCCAAAATTACCAGGTGTAAATTTAATTATATTTGCTAATCCTGAGATACAAACAAAAGAAATTATTTGAAGATTATTTATTTGGATGTTTAATAAATTAAATAAATATACGTGGCTAACAATATTTACCGAAATTAAGAGAATTGTAAGACAAAACAACCTAATTATTTTTGGGCCAGAAAGGTTTAATGAATTTAATGAGAAGGAATTCAAAACTTTAAAATACTTAAATTTATAATCTTTTGATGAAGCATACAATATTACAATGCCACTTAAGAATACAAGCAACCATAAATAAATAAAATTTATAAATATTGAATCTACGTAAATATAATTTATAAACGTTGTAATTAGAATAATTAAAATAAAAATCAAATTTGTAAATAAAGAATAATATATGTTGATATTCAAATTTTGAGTATAAGTTAGTCCATAAGTTTTTTTCAAATAATGAAATTTATATCCAGTACCTAAACTAAAAGGAGTTGATAGATTACCCGCCGTAGAATTAATTATCAATTTCAGAGTTTCATTAAATGACATATCTATATTCTTTGTTGAATATATGTATTGGTTTAGTTTTGTTTTTATCAAATAAATAATTAAGAAAAAAATACTTAATAAGAATAAATTTAGAAAATTGAAATTAAATAAATCAATTAATTCATCTTGATTATTAAAAATAAATATTGAGAAAACAATTATAAAAAAAATAAACAATAAATTACTTAAATTTTTTTTAAAAATTTTGAATATTTTTATCAACCTTAAACTCCAAAGTAAATTTATGTTTCCCTTAAGAATTATAAGGTTATTTAAAGTATTTGAATTTGCTATTATTATTTTATTTGATAATGTTCGAAGATAATGATTAAGAAGCTTTACAGAAAAACACAACAGCTTTTCGTCTCAAAAAGTATAAAAAAAAATTTTATCGAAATATCTGAAAAAAATAAAACTATTTTAAGTGATAAAATTAAATACACTTATATTCCTACTATCTCAGATAATATTTCACCTAAGAAACTAGAAGAAGAAATTAATGAGCACTTAGAAGATAGAATTTTTGTAGACAGAGTAAGAGTTGTTCCATGGTTGTCTAAAAACATTATTCTAAACAATCTTTCAATATTAGAAATAGGTTGTGGAACAGGTTCCTCTTCAATTACTTTGGCAGAACAAGGTGCAAATGTTACTGGTATAGATATTCACAAGGAATCACTTGAAATAGGTAAATTAAGAGCAGATCTTTATGGTCTTAATATAAAATTTTTAGAAATGTCGTCTGTTAACACTGATGAGTTAAAACAAGATTTTGATGCAGTTATTTTATATGCAACTCTTGAGCATCTTACAGTTGAGGAAAGATTAGTTACTTTACGAAATTGTAAAAATATTTTAAAAAAAGGTGGATATTTAATAACCATTGAAGCTCCAAACAGGCTTTGGTATTTTGATTCTCATACTTCAGAATTACCCTTTTTCCAATGGCTTCCAGACAATCTTGCATATAGATATTCGAAATATAGTCCTAAACAATCTTTCCGTAAAAATTATCTAGACACCGAATATGATAATTTAACTGCTTTTCTTAGAAGGGGAAGGGGTGTAAGTTATCATGAATTTGAATTAGTTTTCAATGATCTTAGTGAATTAAATATTGTTTCTAGGTTGAAACGGTTAGTTTTTACCAAAGGGTATATTAATACATTTTTCGTTAAACCAATTTATAAATTTTTCCTAAAAAAACAGATTAAGGTTCCAAAAGCATTTTATGATGAGTATCTAGATTTTATAATAAAACTTTGATTTTATTTGTAATTACTAATTATTGCTTCTTGGACAAAATCTGAAACATCAAATACCATGCTATTTATTTTTCCAAAAGCAAGATAGTTTTTAACTTCCAACAATTGAAAATTGTCTAAACTATTACAATTTATAAAATATATAAATGTGTTTACAGTTTCACTAAGCTTTACATTTTCATTTTTACATTTACTTTCAAGGTTTGAGACAGAAAATGTACTGTATCTATTAAGAACCTGATTAATTGATAAGTCCTCAATATTTGTAAGCTCCATTTTTTCATAATTAGGCCCATGATCTGATTGAATGAATATGATATCATTTTCTAAATCAAGTAATTTAATCAAATTACTAATTTTTAAATAAGCACAATCTAGAGATTCTCTGTATGAATCAATATTTGTAATTGGTAGATCATAAATTGGTTCACTTAGTAGTGCGCAATCTTTTCCTAAGAGGTAAGGACCGTGTGTATCCATAAAATGTAAAAAAACTGCTTTTGGTTTCACTTCACTATCAATATGTTGGAATATTTCATCTAATTCTGGATCACTACACCTTTCATTACAACTAATTGAAAATACTTCATCTATATTTAAAAATCCTTTTTCAACTAATATTTTTAGAGGTGTTCGCATGATTAAATCGTAATATACAGAGTCTTTTTCGCTATAATCATTTAAATCTGTTGTTATACAATTATCATTTTTAACTAAATTACAATTGAAAGCCAGCCCAAATTTATATAATGAGTAATTGTTACTTCTTAAAATATTTTCAAACAAAGAATTTCCCTCACGATAGTTTTTTGACAAATTACGTCTTTCTGAAAATGCAACATCTCCATCTTTAAAAATGTAGTTCATATTAAATAAAGTTGACATTGTATAAGTTGTTCTTCCGTATGAAGAGGTTGCAAGTCTATAATTATTTAACTCATTGTTGTTAAATAAAGTTTTAAAATTAGATGTATCATAATCGTAAAATTTTTCCATTGTGGATAAGCTCGGTAGACCATCATATATAACAAAATATATGTCAGGTTTTTTTTCAAAAACAATATTGTTGTACTCATTTATTTCAAAATTATCAGCTGAATTTTCAGATGATGAATTTAAGTTAGCTGAATTAAACCCAATAATTATCAAGAAAACAAAGTATGTTAGTGTTGAAAATTCAAATAATCTATTAAAGAAATCTACCCTTGATACAACCAGCATGAGCAGTAATAAAACCACAAACAAAAAAAAGCTATAATTTGGTATAAATTTTATAAAATCAAATGCTTCAAAATAAATAAAAATTGTTATATTTGAATAATTGAAAGAAAGATAAAATAAAATTAACATAAAATATTCTGAATTATTTATATGTACAAATCTTTTAAACAGGAACCTACAAATGTTAAATAATATTAGATACAAGAAGGCAAAAACTAATAGCTTGTAAGTCTCATTTCTTCTTACTTGAAATAAATTAATTAAAAATAATTGAATAAAGGGAAACATAAGAAATAGATTTTGTAAGAGCAGTTTCTTTGTTTTCATAAATGAATTCTAGCGAATTAATTTATGATGAATATATAATTCGACAGTGAAAGTTATTAATTTATCAATAATGAATATAAAAAAAATTGAAAAAGTTATAAATTCTTTTAATTATATTTCAGAATGCTAGATAACAAGAATAACAAAAAATTTTTTAAAAATTTAAAAAGATTTAGACCAAGAATTAGTTTCATTATAAATAAATTCATTCCAACAAAAAACTACTCCTTAACTCATTTCACAGGAGATCATGAGAACATGGTTTCATTTTCTACGCATGTTCAACAACTTACACTTGGCGCATTGTATTCAAATTTTAATAATTTTAATTTTTACTCTATTGAGCATCCGTACATTGACGATTTTCAGATAATCAACAACAAATTCAATTCTTATTTCTCTTTCTTAAAAAAAAGATATCGTTTCTTTTACTTCGATAGGCCTGAAACAAATTACTTTAAACGAAAAAATTATTTTTCTAATGATGAAAATGATTTTCCAATAAAAGATGAAGAAAAACAAAATTATATCGATAATTTTCATAGTTTTAATAAAGAATATTTATTTGAAAAGTTATTAATTAAAAGGGACATAAAAATCGATGATGACACTTTAGTCCTTCACATAAGGACCGGAGATATATTTTATGGTGACTGGCATAGCCTGTACAACCAGAATCCACTAAGTTATTATTTAAAGATTTCAGAAAATTTTAAAAAAGTACTTGTTATTTCCGGAAAAGAAAATAACAACCCTGTTCTTAAGTTACTTAGAAATTATAAAAAATTTTCTTTTCAAAGTTCAAACTTTATTGATGATTTCAACGTATTACTAAATGCTAAAAATTTAGCAACTTCCGGTGTAAGTGGGTTTCCCCTATCTGCAGCCTTAATGTCTCAAAAACTTCAAAACTTTTATCATTCTGATCTTTATTTAAAAGAGCATTTAAATCCTGAAATGTTGAATAAGGAAATGCTTAATGTTCATTCATATAAAATACTTGACTATATACCTTTAAAAAACTTTGTAAAAAATGATGTAAATCTATCAAAACTTACAAGCGACGATAAATCGAAAATAATTAAAGTTAATTAGAAATTAGTTCTCAAATTTTTGATCAGATTTTTCAAAAGTCTCTTTGGATACTTTATCTTTTTAAAATGTAAATATGTATTAGTAATATTGAAATAATTTTTTATTTTATTAAGCATATTGAAATTAATATTTTTGATATTGGTTTTCACATAAAATGCATCCCCAAAATAATTAAAACAGTCAATATTTGTATAAATTCTTACAAAATTGTATTTGTTTAAATATTCATCAATCTCAGAAACCAACGCATTATTTTTATACAGATATTTTGTATTTATTTCAGTAAAAATAAAATTTACATTTTCTAATTCCCTTCCAAATCCTTTAAGTACTTCGAGTTCTAAACCCTGAACATCCAAAGTTAAAAAATTAAGAGTTTCTATCTCTAACGAATCAAATCTTTTTATTTCTACTTCCTCAGAATCTTCAAAGCTTATGTCTGGTTGGGTTACTAAATGAAGTTTTGGAGTAAGTATCGAAGAACTTAGTCCATCATTACCTTTTGATTTATTTAGTCTACTTATCTCATTTTTTGATCCTAGAGCAAAGTTGTAGCAGTTTATATTGTTTAAATTGTCCACTTTTTTAATTAAATCTGCAAAAATTTCTTTTTGTGGTTCAAATAGAACAACTTTTTTATTGTATTCTATGTATTTTCTAACTTCTTGACCTCTATGAGCACCAACATGAATTATTCCATTTATTTCTTTAATAAACTGATCTATAAAATTTGGCAACATGTCCAAATTCTAACATTTGAAATATCAAACTTTTATATAATATTAGAATTCATAATATGATTTATTGTTTTGATATTGATGGTACATTATGCTCTAAAGACAATCCTGATTACAATTTTGCAGAACCCTATACTGACAGAATTGCTTTAGTCAATAATCTATACGATGAGGGAAATAAAATCATTTTATTTACTGCAAGAGGTGCAGCTACTGGTATTGACTGGAAAGAATTAACTAAAAAACAGATAAAAATTTGGGGTTTAAAGTATCATGAGTTGAGATTTGGTAAGCCACATGCAGATGTTTTTATAGACGATAGAGCAAAAGATTTATTTAACTGGTTTAATGATTAATATATTTTTTCAGTAACGAATCGTTTTTCATTTTATCTCTTACAAAATCAAGATCTTCCTGAACATCTACTGATCTAGAATCATTTTTAATTTTAAATTCATAAATTGAAAAGTTGTTCTCAGAACAACGTTGTAACTCATGTTTCTCAAGTCTCTCAAGGTGAGTTTCTTCTGTCTGGATGTATCTATTTATAGATTTTAAGTCGAATACTACTAGTCCTTTTGTAATTGTTAACTTTTCTGATCCAAACGGAATATCCTGTCTGCTAAAGTAAATAATTTTCCCATCTTCATTTGTTGCAACTTTAACTGTATTTTTATTTTCAAAATTGTTTGTTTGAATAGTCGATACAACAATTTCAAAATCATTTTTTAAGTAAAAATTTAATATATTATTTATATCATCTGGATCAATTAGAGGCTCGTCACCTTGAATATCAACAATAACATCGCTTTCTTCAAGCCCTAGTATTTGAGCTCCTTCATGACATCTTTCCGTCCCATTTTTATGTTCAGATCTTGTAATTAAAGTAGGAATTTTGTAGGAGTTTGCAATCTTTTTTATCTTCTCACTGTCCGTTAGTAGGTAAATTTCTTCAAGCAGTGACATCTTAGCTCTAAAGTAAACATGGGCAAACATTGGCATACCCTCTATTAATTCGAGTGACTTTTCTGGTAGCCTATTGCTATTTAATCTACTTGGTACTAGCCCTACTTTTTTAACCATATTATCATTATAAAAAATCATGAATTTTAACTTATTAGAGTGCACTTTAAGAGATGGTGGCTACCAAGTCAATTGGGACTTCGATGAAACATTTGTAAATGATTATCTAAATCTTTGTTCTAACCTAGGCCTTAAGAATATTGAATTTGGTTTTCGTTTTTTTGATAATTCTGTCTGGAGGGGAGAATTTGCTTTTACAACAGAAGAGGTTATTAGAAAATATGATATAAATCAAGATGTAAATCTTGGAGTTATGTTGTTTTCAGGACAAGTTGTCTCTGATAAAAAATTTGACTTAAGTAAATTAGATTACCTATTTCCATTAGACAATAACAAATCACGAATTGATTTTGTAAGAATAGCCACTTATTTAGATGGTATAGATGATTCATATTTGATAGCAGAAGAACTTTTAAAAAAAGGTTTTGAGGTCTCTATAAACCTTATGCAAATTCAAAATGCAGACAAAAAAATATTAAAGGAATTTGGTGAAACTTCAAAAGATTTAGGACTTAAGAGTATTTATTTTGCGGATAGTGTTGGGTGTCTATTTCCAAATGATGTCAAAGATATTGTTAATCAGATGAAATCTTCCTTCAATGGAGATGTAGGTATCCATGCTCATAACAACTTAGGACTAGCATTCATTAACTCTGTTTCAGCAATAGAGGCTGGTGCTACATGGGTTGATGGAACTCTAACTGGAATAGGAAGAGGTCCAGGAAATACATTAACTGAAGATATGTTTTTAAACTATTTTCAAAATGAGAATACAAATTATCAAGATTTAATTCAATTTAATTCAAAACATTTGGATAAATTAAAATATGAAAAAAAATGGGGTAGTAATCCATATTATTTCTTATCAGGTAAAAATAGAATTCACCCATCATAT
>MDSZ01139697.1_pt1 | contig 10146 bp, 12 predicted proteins | sample 811201 | NCBI WGS metagenome assembly MDSZ01 (sample SAMN05326647, study PRJNA326480) | marine metagenome | isolation source: seawater | place: Indian Ocean: North | collected 2010 | reverse complement strand
GTTCCATTTCCCTCAATGAAAGTCAAACGAAAAACATTGGTTGGCTGGCTAAATACTTGATATTCAGCGTTTAGGCGAAATAGCTCAGTCGGTAGAGCAGAGGACTGAAAATCCTTGTGTCCCCAGTTCGATTCTGGGTTTCGCCACCACCAAGAAAATCTTATTCTCTAACTCACTCAATGGCTTTTGATGACATAATTCCTATCGATGCACTTTTGGGGAAACCAAAAGATCCACAATATGAAGACAATACAGGTGGAAATAAGAAGAAAAAGAAGATCGACAGGGAAGCCATGCAGTCGGCAATTATGCGCATTCCACGCATGGATGTGCGTGTTGCCCGAGATCTTATTGATATTGGTATTCGGGAGATTTACGAATTGCAGGGAAGGTCTGCAGAGAGCTTGATGGAGGAGATAAAAGATTTGCGTCCTGAGACTCCTGAATATCGCCTGTCTTACTTAAGGATGGGTATTTATTTTGCTGAAAATGATCCCCCTGAAGCCAGTCAGTTGCACCCTAGCATTTGGCAGAATGTTTAATTAAGATCAGTTTCCACCTTGGTCAAGGCGTTGACGGGCTTTTTTTGTCTGCCAAACCATAAAAAGACCATAACCAAAAAAGAGGACACCGTTTATTAAAATTAGTGGCATTTCGGTATTTTCGGCCCCAACTCCGAAAAGAATTGCACCAACTACAGCGAATACCCAGCCAAAATAAGAACGAAATTTAATTACCCTTCGAAAATGAGCCACTTTTTTTGCCATCTGTTCGGGGCTCGGTTGATGAGTGCTCACGCCTGTAAGTTAGTTTTCTTCAGAACCGTCTTCTTCGGACTGACTCATCATTTGCCTTATAGTTGCAAGACGATCATTTTCCCGATGAAGATCCGTCAATAACATGGAGGCTCGCTTGTCAAGTTGCTGAACCTCCAGCATCGCCTGCTTTCTTAATGTGTGTTTGCAAAGAGTAAATGCAGCAAGATCAATAAAGGCATCATCATCATCAAGTGGATTTAGGAAATCAAGAATTTCATCGGTCACATCGCCCCCTAAAAGTTTGTTTTGCTCGAGAGCTTCCTCAATTTGTTTACGGATCTGGCCACATGAATCATCGAGGATCGAATCCATTTCTTCAGTTTCAATGATCCGATACGGCATTTCACGAACAATCTTACAAACCTTAACCCTCTTTATTCCCTGAAGGAGAACAAAAGATGTTCCATCTTGGTGTTTTTTGGAAACCCGGATCAAACCAGCTGTGGCGACACTGTATGGATGTTCCAAATGTACCTCGTCTTGAGAGACGTTTTCTCTTTCGCAGACTATTCCAAAAATGCGCGTGGTACTCAAAACATCATCTAACATTTCTCTGTACCTTTCCTCAAAAATCCGAAGTGGCATCATTGCCTTGGGAAAAAGAACGACACCACGCAATGTCATTATGGGAAGTTCTTTAGGAATTTCTAGGGAATCGGAAGACATCTTAGTTAATTGTGTCGGTAAGAGCTCAAAGGTCAAATCGTTGCTTTCTGTTTTTCTAATCCAAGCCCTACCCTAAATGAAAAAGCCCGCTATGGTGGAAGACAGTAGGCTTGCCAGCGTACCGCCAACTAGGGCTTTCAATCCAAGCCCGGCAAGCTCTGATCTTCGACTCGGCGCGAGAGCGCCAATACCTCCGATTTGAATTCCAATAGACATGAAATTGGCAAATCCACAAAGAGCAAAGGTTGACAAGAAAACAGAGCGCTCACTCATTCCATTGGCCTTAAGAACTGCAAGATCAGCAAAGGCAAAAAATTCAGTGGCGAATAATTTTGTTCCAATCAGTTGACCAACCAGAAGAATTTCGTGGGATGAGATACCTATCAGCCAAGCAAGTGGGGCAAAAAGAAAACCGAAAATGGCCTGCAAACTAAGTTCTGCAAAGCGTCCTTCCGTGACTTGGTTCAACCAATTGTTAAGTTCATATCCGAAAAAGGAAATAGAACCGAAATAAGATAGAAAATGGTTGGTCAAAAGAATCAAAGCATAAAATGAAATCAGCATGGCTGCCACATTAAGAGCGAGTTTCAGACCCTGTGTTGTGCCATTTGCCAGTGCATCGATCGGGTTACGACCAATTTCCTGACGGCTAACAAACAAATTTTCATCAATCTCTTCGGTCTCCGGCATCAGTATCTTTGCAAAAAGCAGAGCGGCAGGAGCATTCATGGCAGATGCGCAAAGTAAGAACTTACCAAAAACGAGACAGGAAGCTTCGTCCTCCCCACCAAGCATACTCATGTAGATGGCGAATACTGAGCCTGCTATCGTTGCCATTCCTCCAACCATCAAAGCGAGCATTTCAGATCGGGTCATTTTGGGAATATAGGGCTTTACGATAAGCGGCGCTTCGGTTTGCCCCACAAAAACGTTTGCGGCTGCGGCCAAACTTTCCGCTCCCGATAATCTCATCACCCGAATCATCATCCAAGCCATTAGTTTCACCAAAACCTGAAGTATTCCAAAATAATAGAGCAAAGAGGAAATGGCCGAAAAAAACAGGATGCTAGGTAAGGCCATGAATGCAAATACAAAACCTTGATTGGAAAAAATCTGATTCATCATTCCGATATCTGCCAATGGTCCAAAAACGAAGGCTGATGCATCCACAGAAACTTCAAGGGCAATTGCAAAAAGTTGTGCAATCATACCGAAGAGGGATGCAATCCATTCGACCCGTAAAACTCCAAATGCAATTACGATTTGTAGCAATAGTCCACCAACAATCACTCGCGGATTAATTTTTGCCCGGTTACTGCTTATTAGCCAAGCCAGTGTCAAGAGTCCCGCAACTCCAATCAACGGACGGAAGAACCAAGCAAGTGAATCAATGGTAGCAATACAATACATCAGGTTGTTTCCCATGTTAGGTTGGATTTGATCTTGGGGTCAATCCTTAGCTTTCCAATCTTCTCTCAATTGATCAAACGATAATGTTTGCTGAAAACGAATCCTTACTCCATCAATTCAGCATGGAAGCGATGAACGACTTATCCGACAAGAATGTTCTCATTACGGGCGGAGGCTCGGGAATGGGAATGGCGTCTGCGTGGACACTTGCTCGAAAAGGGGCCAAGGTTGCCATAACCGGCAGAAGAAGCGAAAAACTAACAGATACTGTATCCGCTGCACCTGAAAACAGTGAGATTTTGATCAAAGAGTCGGATGTTACCGATCGTAAATCGTTGGAAGAGCTCTTTCAGTGGTTTGATCATAAATTCGGGAGCTTGGATTGTTTGGTTCATGCAGCAGGAATAAATGTGGTCATGCGATCGATGGAAGAACTGCCCCCGAAGGATTGGGACAAACTAATTCAAACCAATCTGACCGGAAGCTACAATGTTATGCGACTTGCTCTGGAAAGAATGCGAATTCAAAAAAAAGGACTTATCATTTTGATCAACTCGGTCGCAGGAAAAAGGTCTGTGCCTCTAGGCGGTATTGGATACAATGCATCAAAATTTGGAATGAGTGGTCTGGGAATGGGCGTGGCCGAAGAGGTAAAAGATCATGGAATTCGAATTACCAACTTATATCCGGGAGAGGTGAACACTCCCATTTTGGACAATCGCAAACAACCGCCAAGCAAAGAACACCGGGAGAGCATACTGCAAGCCGAGGATGTGGCTGCCGTTGTCCAGTACATATGTGAACTTCCCGAAAGAGTACACATTCCGGAACTTGTAATTAAACCCACGCAACAGTCATTTGTCTGAATGGGGGAAAACAGAAGGACACTCTGAAAGGGCCAAATCTTGCTAAATCTGAAGTTTTCCCCTAATGGAGGAAACTGCCGCTTCGACATTCTCCCGGTGACCAAATGCACTAAGACGGAAAAAACCCTCACCTGCGGGACCAAAACCGGAACCAGGAGTTCCAACCACATGACATTCGTTAAGCAATTTGTCGAAAAAGTCCCAGGAGCTTAGTTCACCTGGAGTCTTCAGCCAGACATACGGAGCATTCCCTCCCCCATATGTTCTTATGCCAAGTGACTGAAGTCCTTCATTGATAATTCGGGCGTTTTCAAGATAGAACGAAACCTGGGCATCAGTTTGGCTGCGCCCTTGCGGACTCAAGGCAGCCACACCTCCGGCTTGTACGATGTTTGCTGCACCGTTGAAGAAGGTGTTTTGCCGGCGCGACCAGAGTGCATGTAACTTGCCAGTTCCTGAATCTTCTGTCCTGCATGCCTTGGGCACGATGGTCCAAGCTAATCTGACTCCGGTAAAACCAGCTGTTTTCGAAAAACTATTAAATTCAATTGCACAGGTTTCAGCTCCATCGACTTCATAAATCGAACGAGGCAGGTCCGGGTCGGTTATAAAAGATGCATAGGCAGAGTCATAAAAAATAATCGCACTATGCTCGTTGGCATAATCGACAAAGGTCTTTAACTGTTTCTTAGTGGCAACGGCTCCAGTAGGATTGTTTGGACTGCAAATGTAGATTAGATCAACCTTTCGGTCGGGGAGATCAGGGAAAAAACCATTTTCCTCCGTACATGGCATGTAGACCAAGCCCTCGTAACCGGAATCGGTTGCATTACCAGTTCGGCCAGAGATGACATTGCTGTCAACGTAAACGGGATAAGCGGGATCCTGAACGGCGACTACGCAATCATCCGAAAAGATACCCTGAATATTCGCTGAGTCAGATTTGGCACCATCGCTCACAAAGAATTCCGAGGGATCCAAATTAAGACCGCGCTCTGCATAGAGATTTGCCAATCCTTCCCTCAGTGGATTGATGCCCTCAGACGGTCCATATCCTGAATATGACTCAACATTACCGAGGGCATCGACTCCTGCCCTCAATCCATCAAGCACAGCAGGAACAATCGGTTCTGTGGTATCTCCAATTCCCAGACGGAGGACTTGGGCTCCCGAATTTTTCTCGAGAAAAGCGTTGGTGCGGCGGGCAATCTCAGGAAAAAGATAACCCGCTGCCAATTTGTCGTAGTTCGTATTTATTCTGGCCATAAAAATTTTCTAAATTGATTGTTATTTTAAATTTGGCAACTTGTAATCCCGAATCTATTCACCGGACTGCAAAAGCAAGCCATGTCTTCTGGCTGCCTGAAAGGATACAAAAAAAGAAATAAGTCCGAAGATTAGATAGACTGAATTGAGCGCAAATCCCTTCAACATTAGCTCTGGCTCAAAACTACCCCCCAATAAGAGAGCTCTCATTCCTTCAAACACATATGTTGTTGGTATGAAAACGGCAATTGACTGCATCCAATCGGGAAGGGTCGATAATGGATAGTAAATGCAGGAGAAAGGGGCTATTAGAAAGGGAAGCACCCAGGTCAAACTTTCTGCTCCAAGTCCATAACGGATAAGAATTCCTGTAACAAATTGAGATATCGCCCACCCGGTAAGCACAAGATTCAGGAAAAAACCAAGAAGTGGAAGCCCCATTTGAAAGACGGAAACGTCAAAAAAAGGAATCGCCAGGATGGCAGCGGGAATCATCCCGATTAATGTTCTCATCATCGAAATGCTGGCAAGAGCCATAATCATTTCTCTTGGACGCAAGGGAGAAACAAAAAGATTACCCAGATTACGGGACCACAATTCCTCCAAGAAAGATAAGGTGTAGCTTATGTGGGAGCGAAACAAGCAATCCCAAACCAAAACAACTGAGATAAGAATTCCACCAGCAGTCAGTTCCGGACTCGATCTGGAAAAGTGCTGTGAGACAAAACCCCAAATTATCATTTGCATAGTTGGCCAGTACGCGATCTCGATGATTCTGGGCCATGAGCTTCTGAGCAAATAAAGATAACGTAAAACAAGTGCGGTAATTCGTCCGACTGAACTTCCCTTTTGCATTAGGCTTCCTCCTCCCTGGAAACATCAAGAAAAACCTGTTCAAGATCATCTTTCCCGTGTTTAAGAAGAAGTTCCTGCGGGGAACCCTCCTCCACAATCTTACCTCGCTTCATCAGTAAAACTTCATCGCACAATAACTGCACCTCTCTCATGTCGTGGCTCGCAAAGAGGATAGTGGCCTTGTAAGTGTCGCGATAGTTTTTGAGAAAGTCTCGGATCCAAACTGTTGTGTCAGGGTCAAGACTGGCCGTTGGCTCGTCCAAAAGCAAAAATTCAGGTCGATTAATTAAAGACTTGGCCAGGGAAACTCGAGTCTTTTGACCGGATGATAATCTGCGTACCCTCCGGTCCAAAAGGTCCTGCAGTCGAAATTCACTACTTACTGTTTCTATTCTTTCCCGAACGTTGGCAACGCCATAAAGTCTGGCATAGACCGTAAGGTTTTCGCGAACAGTAAGTCTTTGGGGCAAATCAACGTAAGGTGATGAAAAATTCATCCGTCCAAGGACATTATAGCGATTCCTTATAAAATCCTGACCAAAGAGACTTATTTTTCCAGAGGTGGGTTCAAGCAGTCCCAAAAGCATGGAAAGGGTTGTCGTCTTACCTGCACCATTTCCGCCCAAGAGCGCAGTTATCGAACCTTGACGCAAAGCAAAACTGAGCGAGTCTACAGCCAAAACGGATGAGAATCTTTTTGTCAGTTTTTCAGTCTGAAGGATATCATTCATGAATGGATGCAAATGGTTTTTCAAAGACCTCTAATCGGCAGTGATCTCCATTAGTGCTTTCTGAGCAAAAGAAACTGCCGATTCCTGATCGGTATGTCCGGTTATCAGATCATTTTCCAAAAGACGTGTTTGTACGATTACCTTTGAAAATGGATACGGAACAACAAAATTATCCCAAGATTTAAGTCTTAGGCAATGGGAATACTCAAAGGACAAAAGCAATATTGGGGCTTTCGTTATTCGGGCCAATGCAACTACTCCCTCTTTTGCCTGATATTTGGGACCTCGTGACCCGTCAGGCGTTATCCCGACATCACTCCCTTCTCTTACGGCCTTAATTAATGCACGCATCGCCTGGTAGCTACGGCGATTCTGAGAACCCCGTATTGCCCTGATTCCCGCCCACCCATAGAAAGTTTCCAGCCATGAACCATCTCTGCTTCCACTGATTAGTCCGTAACAATTTTTCTTCTTCCTGAACCTTCTGTGCCATTCTCCTGCCAAAAACAAGCGGTTATGCCAAAGCATAATAACCAAAGCTTCACGTAATCCCTTAATCTGCGAAAGTCCATTGGGGTCTTTGTAGCAAAAACGAACGGAAAAAGTCCAAACCCTGTAAATCAAGCCCAAAGGAAGAAGCACTATTCGTATCGCCAAAGACTGGCTGTACGGAACGAAATGTCCGCCAATCTGAGTTGAAGGCATGCCCTAGAATGCGAAATTCAGTCCCACTTCACCAATGTGAGAAGGAACCTCCTCATCATGGGAATAACGATATCCCAATCGAAAGGCAAAAATCTCAGACAAATTCCAGGACAAACCAACACTTCCGGTACCATAGAATCCATTATCCTTCAAACTCATGGGAATCTTGGATTTCGTCTGGTAGTATCCCAGACCTATCCCAAAATATGCATCGAGATTCTCATTTAGTGGAGTCTTGTAACCCAAATCCAAGTAATAGGCCAAAGAAGAACTGCTCTCCGAAAGTCGATCCGAACCATAATAGGATTCTCCATCATGCGAATTGATACGGTACATCGCACCAAGTCCGACACGATATGAATTAGTCTCAAATCCTGTCGCCAAATTCGTTGAAAATCCAGGAACGTATTTCCTTAGCGATGGTGTCGCCCCACTCACCGTTTCATGTTGCTTGAAGGGAAAGGAAGCACCCGGAGAAACAATTAGATAACTGCCGAAACGGCCGCTCTTTCCACCACTGAAATCTGTTTCATCCTGATCAGTCGGTGCGACAAAATCCCTTTCCGGCTCAATGGTGGAAGGTTCTCCAAGGGTGGAATCAGCCGAAAATAAATTTTGCTTTGGGCTGGAATAGGAAGAAGTGTTCGACTCGTACCAGTATCCTCTCTTCTGGTTGTTCATATTTGCCCGCATACTATCAAGGTCAAATGGTTTTGAGTGTTTGCCCTTTGTTGAAAGTCCATAGAAAATTTCATCGAACCGCTTCTGCAAGTTGTGCAACCTTCCTGAATAATTGTTAAGTTCGTCCTTCAAATTACGGATTTTATGTTTCTGAAAATGGCTTTTCTGATCGACAGAGGAATAGTATTCACTGACTGGTTTTTCTCCAACCCCGTAAGATAATTGAGAATTGCCTGAATTCTGCCCGTTCAGGGAGAGATGAACGCAAAAAAAAGTCAATGCCGATGAAAAAATCCGAATCATGAAAACATATGCAACTTGAAGAAAAACAGAACGCAACCCTAAATAATAAATCTCAGCCAATCGGCTTCGCTTGATTCAATTTTCGAATAAAAAAGAAATAAAGAAGGTGAAACCCCAACAGATATATAATGTTGACCACAAAACCGCCCTTAAAGGCCATTCTGAGGCCGACCTCCTGTCTGTAAGCCTTCCGGTAAGCTCCCAGATTGGCAGCGGTTATCTCGCTTAGAGAGAGAGGTAATCGGGCATCATACATTTTTGGAGGGAGATTTTTCTCGAGAACATACTTTGGCACTTCAGGCTCGAGATTTCTTATAATGTCCCAGTAATCCCTCTTAGGCATGCCCAAAAGTGGACCCAACTTCATTTCACCATAGAATGTCATCTGTATGATGATAGCCGTCAGAACCAACAAACTCTGTGATACCAGCCAAACTTTTGTTTTGAGTTTCATTTGATCAGTTAAACCTAATTACATCTTAGGGACAAATCAAAGCTTTGGAATTCAATTATTCGCGCAATTGAGAGTTGCCATGTGAGGTTAGTTTCTCCTACAAAATAAGATAGATGGTATTTCGTTTGGTGATGGGTATCTTTGTCTTTTTCTTGCCCCTGTTTGGCGAATTGGAGCATGTGGTTCGCAAAAATGAGACTTTGGGAGGGATAGCCAATCGCTACGGTGTTTCAACATCTTCCCTGCAAGCTCTAAATGGGATTTCAAACCCAAATCTCCTTTTTGTTGGTAAAAAGTTAAAGATTCCATCCGGCCAAAATCAACAGATAACCTACACCATAAAAAAGGGAGACAGCCTGGGATCCATCGCCTCTAGATTTGGGGTTAAGCTTTCGACCCTTGCTTCGATCAATAAAATTAGCAGACCCGACCTGATCAAAGCTGGCCAAAAGTTACTGATTCCGATCAAGGGTAGTTCTGTAAAGCCAAACTCGTTGTTATCAAGCAGTACCATAGGATCACTCAACAAGATAAGGCCTCATTCTAGCAAGTGGAGACGAATTGTAATTCATCATTCCGCGACTCCTGTTGATGATGCCATGAATATGCATCGCGTTCACAAAGCAAGGGGAATGAAAAATGGCCTGGCCTATCATTTCGTTATCTCAAATGGCTCAAGAAAGGCATACGATGGAGAAATATTCATTGGGGACAGATGGCGAGGACAACTCGATGGTGGTCACATGAAAAAACTTTCTGACAATCAAACCAGCATTGGAATTTGTCTTATTGGGAACTTCGAACTGCGTGCGCCCACAAACAAACAAATGAACAGTTTGGAAGGTCTGTGCGAGTATCTCATGACCAAATGCAAACTTAAGGCTAATCAAGTCACGACTCACAAGGTACATCACCCCAACCACACTGTTTGCCCGGGTAAATTCTTTTCGCTCTCCTTATTAAAAAAGCGAATTAGTTCATAGATTTTTCCAAATCTGACTTATCTCGAGCCAGAAGAACCTTTCCGAATCTTGACTCGGAGTTTCTTGCTAGTGCCAAAGAAAAATCATCCATCTGGAAAACTGAATCAATCGGATAGCTAACCTCATTTAAAGCAAGCGGTACCAACACTTCCTCCATGGCATTTCTGATTTGCTCAGAGGTTTTGTTTCTCTTCCATCGATCCAACCAAAAGCCAACAAAGCGAACATCTTCGAAAATCAGATTTCGGGTCGGAAAACGGATTGGTGCCGAATCCATTGCTCCAAAAGTAACATGCACACCTCCTTGAGCAACACACTTGGCCAATCTTAACGCACTTCTCCCCCCCACTGAGTTTAGTGCCATGACACAGCCTTTGCCACCGGTGAATTCTTTGACCATTTGCGGAG
>MDSZ01243565.1_pt1 | contig 10147 bp, 10 predicted proteins | sample 811201 | NCBI WGS metagenome assembly MDSZ01 (sample SAMN05326647, study PRJNA326480) | marine metagenome | isolation source: seawater | place: Indian Ocean: North | collected 2010 | reverse complement strand
GTCTCTTTTTTGCGTCGTCGTCAAAGTCGTCGTTTGAAAAGCAGCGGGAATAGCTTTTGCAGCCATCGTCGTCAAAGTCGTCGGCCTCTTCGGGCTTAGTATACCGAAATTTGAACGTGTGTCTTTTTACTCGGGACTTTTTCACCAAAAGGAACGAAACTTTTGGTCCAAAAAAGACTTTGAGTGGGGGTGACATGTGTTTAGGGTTTAGGGTTTATGTCTCTTTTTTTTTTGGTCTCCTTTTTTCTTGCGGTGGTGGTGGTGTTGTTATTTGGAGTGCTTTCTTGCTGCTGCTGCTGCTGCTGCTTTTGTGTGTTCTTTAGTATGAGATACCACCACAATACACCAACTCCATAATAATAACTTCACATATTAATTATCCAGAGCAGTTTCGAAATCCACAACCGACCAACAAAAAGTTTGGAACAAAACACATTTGCATCTTTAGGGTGTTCGTCAGTATTGGTCTCCTTTTTTCTTGCGGTGTTCTTGTTTGGAGTGCTTTCTGCTGCTGCTGCTGCTTTTGTGTTCTTTAGTAGTAGTAGTAGTTGTAGAGAGACACAATTTTTCCAATTCATTATATCGAAGAAGACCATCGCAAATCACATCACATGCCTCCGCGCGTGCCCGCGTCCGTGGACTACACGGTCGAAAGCATCCACCGACTGGCGGATATCGTCGCGCGTTTCGGCGCGGATAAGGAACACATCGCGCGAGAAAGCATCGAGAAGAACAAGTTCCATTTCTTAAACGCGAACGCGGATCGAATTGGATTCGTCTATTACGAATGGGTCAAAGGGGAGAAACTCCTCGAGAAAAAAAGAACTGAAAAGACTGTGTCGCACGACGCCGACGACGCCGACGACGACGACAACGCCCAAGCGAAGAAACGACAAAAAAGAAATCCCCAAAAGGCGGAAGAACAACAACAACACACGACTTTGACGACGCGACGACCGAGAATGAAGATTGCTATTTTGGACGTCGTCAAAACGCACCTGCAACCGTTATACGCCAACAAAGACGTGACGAAGGACGCGTATAAGACGATATGTCGGAAGACGTGCGAAAAGGTGATGAGCAAAGAACCAAACGTGGAAGATGACGAGGAAAACGTGAAGAAATGGCTCGACGAACACACGAAGAAGAAAATAAGAGGGCTGGTGGAGATTTTCGTAGAGAAGGCACGCGGCGGTGGTATTTAGAGCGCTTTGTAAAAGTAGTGTACGCATATAAATATATATATCACACGAGAACGTCACGCGCGCGAGAAGAGCGTCGTTAGTTGTCTTTTAAGTTCACGAGGCCGGTAATCCGCCTGAATTGGTCAGTGTACGCGCCCCCACCAGACTTCTTACCCCCATCAGATTTCGCACCACCTTTCTTCGCGACTTGCGAATACGCGAAGACGCCCGCCAATGCGATGCACGTGCCGGCTAAATTCATCGGAGACACCGGGTTGCGGAAGAACAACACCGAAGAGGCGATGACAACCACTCTCTTCACGCAGTTCCCGACCGAGTGCGTCACTGGAGTGACTTGTTGCAAAATCATATACGAGACTTGTTGGTATAAATGGAAGGTCGCCGCAGTAATAAACACTCTTTGCGCCATTTCCGCCAACGGGAACCCGCTCGTAGCCAACGCCGCAGGCGTGAATTTCACGCCTTCCACCAACACAGCCAACGGTAAGGAAATCACCGCGCTCAACAAAGTCATCACGGAAAATAAAGTGATGTTATCCATCTTCACGCCTTTTTTGTTCCCTGCCATCACTTTCTTCGAAAACACGTTTCTGGATTGAAAGACGACGTTAGAACCCATGGCGGCGCCAAAACCGATCCAATTAAAGCTCGCCTCCGCCAAACTCGCCATCGCGACGCCGCCAACCACCGGTACCAACGCAGCTACGACCGCGGGGCTCGGCGTTGCTCCTAAAAACAAATACGAGAACAAAACGCTAAAAAATGGTTCCATCGCTTTGATCGTGTGCGTAAAGCTCACCGCGACTTTACCCAACGAGATGTTTGTCAACAAGTTCCCGGCCGTATGAATCATCGCCAACGGCAACACCATCTTCAGATTCTCCGTCGAAAACACCTCTTTTTCAGGTCGTTCCACCAGATTTGACCCCCACATGAAGGCGATCAGCACGCAGCCACCGAGGAATTGGAACATCGTGCAATGCAGCGGGTACGGAAACGCTTTCAACACTTGCTTGTTGTAAATGTTAAACACGATGTTGAACGCGTACCACCCGGCGAACAACACGCCCAACAGAGCAGTCTTTTTCAGGTCACTCGACATCTCGAGAGACTTTGACGACCCATCCCCTCCCCCGGCCGCTGCTTTCGTCGTCCGAGTAAACCCCCCGCGTCGTCCTCTCGAGCCGCCGAAAGCAGCAGCAGCGCGGCATGTTTTTTGTTCTCTCGATGGTACGACGGATGATTGTGCTCCACATTCCAATGTCCTTCTTCTTCTTCTCGACCCCACACAAACACCTGTTGGTGGTGTTTTGGATGCAGACGACTTTGATGACCTCAAAAAAGTCGTCTTTTTTGGCTGTCGCAAAACGGAGGAGGAGACAAAGCGAGTCGTCGTCGTCGTCGTCGTCGTCGATGCAAACAACGCCGATGCTTTGGTGTTCATCGTTGTTCTTCGGAAGACGAGCGTAGAAAAGCGCGGCGATACTAGTGTCGATACTACTACTCTCTGTATGAATGGCAAATGAAATTTTTGTGTGTGGGTCAAATTTATCCACAAACTCTTTTAGACCTCTTCTGAAAGGACACATTCAGAACCCACTCAAAAAAAAGAGCCCTCTCTTTCTCTTTCTCTCTCTTTCTCTCTCTTTCTCTCTGTAATACACTATACAACAATAAAGACCCAATAAAAGCGGGGAGATGATGATGATGATGATGATGATGATGATGATGATGATGATGACTTTGTGTCACAATAATCACAGGACAAATGGGATGAATGCTTTCCTGCGCGTCCCGACGGCGGCTTCGCCGAACTGCGCGACGTACCATCGGCGATAGTGCACCGCGCGAGGGACAAGGTTGGCGAAGGTCCACGCGGCGAACGCGTACAAGGACGAGTTCCCCGTCGCAACGGCTAAACCGAGCCATTCGATGAATTCGCCGAGATAGTTTGGACATAAGACGTAGTCGAAGAGAAATCCACTCGGGAGAATGTATTTGCTTCTTCTTTTGGGAGAGACGAGCGAGTGGCGACGCGCGGCGGCGCGCGGCGGCGCGGATCGAGAGGTTGCTCGGCGGCGGAGGAGGAGGACTTCGTCGGAGAAGACGTTGATGAAGGCACCAGTTATCGCGAAAAGAAGACCGAGCGTAAATAGCGGTGACTCTTGAGAACGGCGCGTGCCCCCGACCGCGCGTAACTCACTCGCGATGAACGCGCCGTTCAAAAGATTGAACAGGATGGCAGAACCTATTTGATGTGAAGCGGGACGACGAGAAGACGACGAAGACGGTGAGTGAGTGAGACCAAGCGCGCGTCGACCAAAGCGCAGACAAACGAACGAAGACAGCAATATCCAGCCTACTTTATTATCGAGCTGACGTTGTGTCCATCGTTAAACTATTCGATGCGCGACTTCTACGCGACGGAGTATGCGAAAACTGTTCCGCCTTTCGAAAGCGAAGCGCCAAAGCGGCGTCGGTCGGGAACAACGCACCAACGACCGGTACGTTGGTCTTTCCAATCGTTCTTCTCAGGGGCCACACGATCGCTCGGTGGGCGTAGTGCGCGATAAACCACGTCAGAACGACCATCGATCCTCCATTCTTCGCAAAGTTTCGGGACCCTCCTCCTCCTCCTCCTTTAGTAGAAAACGCAAACACGCACGCATCTTCTCGACAATTAAGGTAAAAATACATCAGCGCGATAGGACTGACGCTTTCTTGAATCATCCATCCAATCCGCCCGGGAACGGCTGGTCCCCAGTTGGAGGTAAAAAACCGCCCGTACGGCGCGGAGACGACCGAGAGGAAGGGAAGCGCGAGGAGCGCGGCAAACGTCCATCGCGAAAGCGCGTCGTCAAAATCGTAATACAGCGGTGTTAAAGGTGTCGTCGCCGGCGGCGTCATGTCATATCTCTTCTCTTCTCTTTCTTTTCTCTCTCTCTCTCTCTCTTATCGACCGTCGAGGCTCGGAGAGGACTTCTTCACCGAGAGAGCGACCACCACCGGGTGAACGGATGTCTTCTGACAAAGCCTCGTCGCACAAAAGCGGACAAAGAGAAAGGCCCCGGCGCCAGGGAAAATAATGACGATATATACCATCGTGTTGTACCCGTACATTGGAAAATGTCTTCATTTTTCCGTCACACCATCATCGACGCTTCGCGTGTGTGTTGGCTCTTTATCTCTATCGCAAAACGCTTTTTGGTTGCAAAACGAGCCGCCGTCGAAAGGGAAGGAAACGCGTTTCCGTCGTCGTCGTCGTCGTCCAGGGAAACGTCTTTCGTCTGTGTCTTTCGTCTCTTTCGACGATCGAGAAACGTTGTGTGAACGCACACACACGCGACAAAACCGTTATAGAGCATGAGCGGCTTTACCCAAAACGATGATGATGATGATGTGTCCATCTCTCACGCGCGCATTTTCCGCGCGTCGCTTTCCGCGGCCGTTCAAAACGCCGCCGGTCCGATCGGGTTAGCCGCGCAACACGCGATGCTGGGAAAACGGAGCAGCACCGCGCTCGCCGCCTTTGGGGTGTGTGTCAACGTGTCCAATCTTGGGACGACGGTCTTCCAATTCGTGTCGCTCGGGTCGACGGCGAAAGTCGGCGCGTCGGTGGCGACGCGCGAAGGAAAGGCAGTCGTGAGAAGACACGTGCGAGGGAGTTTTTATGCGTCCGTTTTCGCCGGCATCGCCGCGGGCGGTGCGCTGTTGCTGTCGAGAGACACTTTGTTTAGCGCTTTGGGAGATGGAGAAGCCTTGAGAGCCGGACGAGGCTATTACGTGTGGCGATGCATGTCGATACCGTTTAAAACGAGCTCGAACGCGTCGATTGGGGTTTTAGGAGGGTACGGATACGTTCACGTGGTTTCGGTGATGAACAGCGTTGTGGCGGTTTTGCAAGTTTCGATGGTTGGTGTCGTGTTGCGCGCGTGTTCGGGGAAGCGAGACGACGAGGTTTTGGATCGGCTCGGTTTGGCGTATTTCGCAGTCATTGTATTCCACGCGATGGTTGGATGGGCGATTGTTCATTTCAATCCGCCGAAAAAGATTGGGTTGGAACGCAGGGGAAAGAGAAGAGAGACGACGGAGTCAGAATACGAAGAGAAAAGTAAAAAGGATTTCGAGGACGCTTTGAACATGTTCGCACGAAGCGTGTTGTTACAATCGTCGTTTTTTATCGCCGTGATTGTAGCGTCAAGAAAATTACCGATCGAGGGATTAGCAGCTCATCATTTGACCGCGCAATTATGGTTAGTGTGTAGCTACATAGTCGACGGTTTTGCGACGATTGGAACGATTTACGGCAGCAGGCTTTATTCGATTAAATTTATTAAAAAGTTGAGAGTGTTGACGGTTCGATTGTTATCGTACGGCGTCTCACTCGGTCTCTTGTTTTGTGTCACGTTTTTGAGTTTAGGAACTACAGGTCGTAAATTTATTGCAGGCGCGGACGAACGGACAAATTTTTATCTCGAGAAGACGTGGACCATCGTGAGTTGCGCGCAACCAGTCAACGCACTGGTGTTTGTGTTGGACGGCTTAATGTACGCGACGAAATCTTACGCTTTTGCAAGAGATGTCATGGTCGCCGGCGTAGGTTTAGTGTATTTACCTGCCATCTTAAGTGCCACATTGATAGTCGATGGGAAACCTGGTTCGGGACCAAAAGTTATCGCTCGCATTTGGATAGCAAAGTTAGCTTTGAACGTGTGGCGGATGTTCTTTTTGTCAGGGAGAGTCTTCTTTTGGATTTTGAAGGAAGAGGATCAATGCGGCGAAAACGACGACGACGACGACGACGACGACGAAAGAGATACGAGCGGCAGTGAAATAAGCGATGAAGAGGACATAGAAGAATCTATGATAGACAGTGATGACGACGACCACACGCCGTTGTTGTCGCTCTAGCTAGTAGATATTGCACGATATTTTAGTTCATATGTATGTATCGAGATAGACGATTTCTATTTACATTACTACATCACCGTCTTCGTCTTCGCTCCAATCGAAATCGCTCCCGTCTGCGTCGTCTTGTTCCAAGGTCTTTGCGATTTCTTTTTCTTTTTTCATGCGTTTTCTTTTCGCTTTTTCTTGCGCCGGATTATACTGCCCTTCATTCCCATATAGCTGTTTGTTTCTTCCGAGTTGAGCCTTGGCGTCGGCGCGCTTGGAGGTTTCCATGGCGCGTTCGGCGCGCTGAGCGGCGGCGGATGTATTCCTTTTTCCACTCCCGTCGTCTAATTCTTTTGATTCATCATCCTCTGAAACGCCCATGTCTTCGTCGTCCATATTTCTCGCTCCGGCACCGCCATTCGTTTGCGCTCTTTCTAACAAAACACCATCGTGCTCTTCAATCGTCATCCCCGAACCGATGGTTTCGCTCATCAACGCAAAATCCTCGTCGTCGTTCTCGGGTAAACCCGCGATAACCGTTGATGTTTCGTTCTTATACGCAGTTTCGACGTCGAATTCTTTCGCTTCGGCGGAAACAAACTCGGTCGATGCGTGTTGTTCGTGTCCTTCACGAAACTTTGGCGGTTGCGTAAAGTACGGAATCTTCCCGGCGTTCCAATCAGCTAAGATTACTTTTGCCGAGGCAACTAAATCTGGAATACCCCCTTTCTTCAGTTTGCCCATCGAGCGACTGGCTTGTCTCAAAAAATCGTCCACGTCTGCCCACTTTCCGGTTTTATACGTCACCATCAGTTTCTCTTGAGGACACCGTTGGATTATTTCGTGTACCGGCGCAATCGGATCAGTCAGGCGTTCAATCTTGACGCAGTTTCTCAGAGCCGTTGCGCCTTCTGATTCACCATTCGCGGACGAGAATACCACACCAGGACTGTCCAAAAGTTTCACGTGTTTGTCCAAAATAATCTCTTTCGCTTTCGTGGTCATGCCCGGGGTGTTCCCGGTTGCCGCGGAGGTTGAAGATCTCGTCAAAGCGTTGATGATGGACGATTTACCGACGTTCGGAAACCCAACAATTCCGACGGTAATAGATGTTTTTATGTTTTTATTTCTCGCGTAGTTTTTCAAAAGTTGTAATAAGATTGCCCCGCCGCCGTTGGATTTTGATTTCTTGTTGCCTTGAAACGCAATCGCAGGTAGCTCTTCGCGGAAATATTTCAGCCACGCCTGCATAAAGAAAGAAGAAATGGTCACGGTGAGTACACTTCAACACGAATTCATCACGCGATATCGCAAAAATAAAAAATCACATTTCACCCTGCGAGTCAGACTCTTCCTATCATTATATTGGTAAACGTCAAGCATCCCGCACAAATGTGTGTAGCATTTAGCGCACAGGACATCAGCGAAATCCGCTAAATATTTTCTTCATCACCCCCGCGGAGAAAAACGAAAAAAAAAATACCAAGAAAGAAGAAGGAAAACATACCTCCACGTTGCTCTTCGGCACTAAGTCAATCTTGTTCAACAACAAAATCACTCTCTTACCAGGATTTGTCTTTCTCACAAATCTTTCCACCTCCGGTGCTCGACATGCCAACGGATCCCTCGCGTCCAACACTTGAATAACCACGTCCGACAACTCGACCACTTTTACGAATTCCTTGTAATACGCCCGTCGACTGGCATCCGAATCTCTGTCGTCCGTTTGCATGCCATCCGCGCCATCACCAATGGTTTCCGCCAACTGCGCTTTCAGCTTCATCTCGTACGCGTTCTCTTTCTTCTTCGCCATCGTCGCCAAATCTTCGAATTCTACTCCCGCTTTTGCTTTCGCCTTGTTTTCGAGACGCTTCTTGTTCCTCTCCAACTTCTTCTGCTCTTTGATGTGGTCTTGTCGAAAGTTTTCAAACTTCATCTCTTTAATCAGCTCGTCTCTGTACGGGTAATTCGCCGGCACGCCGCCTATCTCTTTCGGTTTCTTCGGCTTGATGCCCAGTTTTTTTAAGCGCGCTTCCTCTTTTCGCTTCTTCTTGTGGTGCTCTTTCACTTTACGAATGACTTTGTACTTTTGCTTTAACGTCGTCCGTTTGGACTTGGATTTGGTGGACTTTTTCGGCATGATGATGATGATGATAGCGCGTGTCGTCGTCGATCTGTGGTTGTTTTAGCGGTGGTTCGTTCGTGCGCTCTGTTTTTTGTGCGGTGTGTGTGTGTGTGTGCGCGCGCTTCGTTAAATCTTCTCCTCAAAGCCGCCGCAAAAGCTCTCGGGAAATGCGCTCTCGCGCCGTCACGAGAGATGATATCTCGACGACGACTTTGGCCGCTCCGATGCGACAGAAAGAACCGACCGCGCGTATTATATCCGATCCAAATGAGCGTCAAAAACTCTGATGATGATGATGATCGCGCGCGCCTGCGTCGTGCGCTCACGAATCGAGAGAATATCGCGCGTTCGATATAACGTGTGTGTTGTCTTCGCGCCCTCGAGCAAAATTTGTGAAGCGAAACGAAGAGCAATTTTTGTGACTTGGGCATTTTTTGCGAACGGAATAGTGTTTGATGAACGCGGCGAGTCTACGTGGTGTTACATACTTTTCCCTAAACGTAGTGCCTTTTGCAACGTTTCGAGTGGGATTTTATGGACGCGAATACCAACTCCCCACACGCTATAGATGACGAAAAGGTCCCCCATCGACGCTCGAAACGTCGTCGGGTAGGCGAAATTGCCGTTCGGATCGTCTTCGATTTCAATGAAAGGCGTTTTCTGTCCACTCTCCTGGCCTGAAGGATCGATCGTCCGAATGGAAAGACCGAGCGGAGCTCTTAAAGTTTGCGATGGATTTATTGCGAGATAAATGCGCCGTTTTAAAGGTTCGTCGGGACACGAGCAACTTTGCGTTTCGGCGCTCACTTTCGAATTGGGATTGGGAAGGTTCTCGATAGGAACAGGTTTGCTCCACACGGGATCTCCTTCTTTTTGTTTACAGTACCAGACCTGTCCGGTCGCGCTTCTCATGTACATCACGTATTGCGGCGCATTGAAGCCATCGTCGAGCATTTGTACCACGCTATTTTCAATCAACCACGTTTCTTTCGGGAAGGAAACGAGTTGCTCAATCGGGGGAGTTTCCCACGTTTTCCCGCCGTCCCGCGAGTCAATCGTGCCGCAATACACGCTGTCTCGATTGTCATCTGCGCTCCCCGGTGGGCTACTATACACTTTCTTCAGCAAAGACGCGTTTTCTGCCATTGGATGATACTGTCGATACCGAAGCCAACTATCCGTCGGCTCTGTCCAAAACGGAAGTCTGAGCACTCCTCCGTCGGGCGACGTTCTTCCTCCTCCGCACGCTCTGTTTGCGATAACTTTCGGCACGCCTCCGTACCGTTCGTGCGTCATCAACGTCTCCGGTTCCGACCAACTTTTCCCCTCGTCTCTCGAGCGAATCAGTTTTACGTCCCCGCCTGGACTCAACTGTTTTCGACTCTCGCTATAAAAGAGCAACAGTTCTCCTCCTTCTCCGTTCTCTTTCGCCTCGCAATAATGCAACACCGGCGACCACAGCGCGTTTAATCCGTACATCGGCACCGTCGTGTCCGACCACGTGCGGCCTCGGTCTGCGCTCGTGCAAAACCGAATGTGCTGCCCGGGTTTTCCTTCGCACCCGTCCGAGGAACACTGGAACGCCGCGCAGAAAAGACCACCGCTCGTTTCTGCCATCGTCGCCATGTGCGCGTACGAGATGCGCGCGTCTTTGGCGTGCGTCGAGTCAAACGCGAACACGTCGCTCGAATTCGATGGGTTCGCGGCGACGCGTTCGCTGACGTGATCGTCGAGCCATCGGGCGTAAGCGAGTTCGTTTTCCGTGCGACGACGCGAAGCAGGAGGAGGGGCGTCTTCTTCCGTGTCTTTCATTTATTTTATGTAACGAACTCTTACTACATACGTGTAGTACGGAATAAAATAATGAGGAAAAAAAGGCGTCGACGCGGTTCTACTCGTAAAGCACTTTGAGGGTGGTTTT
>MDSZ01184866.1_pt1 | contig 10147 bp, 15 predicted proteins | sample 811201 | NCBI WGS metagenome assembly MDSZ01 (sample SAMN05326647, study PRJNA326480) | marine metagenome | isolation source: seawater | place: Indian Ocean: North | collected 2010 | reverse complement strand
TTAGTAAACTATAATGCGTAAAATTCTTCAATGGAAACCAGTTCAATCTTTCCTCCTCAATTTATAAGTTGCCAGATAACAGCATGAATCTAGAATGAACTAGATGATGCACTGAATCTGGCTTTGTATGGTGACGGATGATATTCTGAATCTAGAATTAACTAGATGCTAATCTGAATCCGTCGTGTATCAATGTATTTTACAACTGTCGTTTTTCTGGCTCTTTAGGTCTTGGGCTGTCTGTCAAGGGTCTCTTCTTTGGTTCCGGCTTGTTTTTCATAATATTCCTTTATTTTAGTATAAAGTTTGCTTGTTGCTACTACGCTTGCCTCATTGTCAGAAGGATAGTGAACCCCTTGTAATATTCTAGCCAAAGCGCAATATTTTGCCAATTCAAAAAAATCTTTTTTATATTGCGGATACTGATCAGACAGGATGTGCGCTATCAATTCTGCATACATCGCATGACCACTGGGGTAGGATGGGGTGTGATGTGTCTCTGTATATAAGATATTGATTTTTTTATTGTAATATGGAGCGATTTGCTCTGGTCTGGCTCTGTTGAAATAATACTTCAGAGCGTACATATACTGCTCTAGTATGTTATAGTAACTATTGACGGTCGCCATAGGGAAATTCAAATTTCTTTTCTCTAGAAATGGCAAAAATACATTGACGGGCGAGTCGTCTACATTATACACTAAATCAATTTCGCGTCTAGTCCTAGACTTAGTAGCTTCAATGACTGCATCTAATTCCCTAGATGTTGTTGCACTACTATTTTTGGGTGGTGGCGGGATAATTGTCTTAAATTCTATATCCAGAGTAGAAATATTATCATCGTATGACACCTTATTTGCAATATAAGATACGTCATCTACGTCTTTTTCATTATCTATTATTTTGGCTACTTTATTTATTAAGCTCATATTCTCTCTCAGTAAATACTTTTTCTAATCTTTGCACTAATTTTGTTCCCGCTCTACGCCTAAAGCATGGCATGAAACCATGTATACATAAGTATACACCAGCTCTGATACAAATCAAGCCATGACCCACGGCGAATTTAAAATGTTGCCAGTAGGTCATGTTGTTCTCGGCTAAATGCTCATTCCATTTCTTTTTAAGTGTCATTTTGAACTTCTCGGATGCCCCTTTGGCAACAAGTCATTGTCTTGTTTATAGCCTGAGTTAGAAGGTCTACCCGTCCTCAGAAGTGTAAGGAAAGCATTGACTCTTGCCATTGCCCAGCCATCTCTACTCATTTTAGGAGCATGAGAAGTAGAGTAAGCGCCAGCACCCCTACGATATACTGCTTTAAGCATACCAAGTGTTGCCTTGCTACCCTTACCTTTTGCGTTATGTTCTTTTACTTTTTCCTGTAGCCTTTTTGTAGTGCTTTCATTAAAGGTAATTTTACCCTTATCGTCTTTTGCGCTATCAGGCTTGTTTTTCTTTGATCCCTTTTTCTGATCCTTTTTGGGCGCAGGTGTTCTACGGGGATCATTTTTCCCCGGTTTATCTGCTAGAGCTTTAGACATTTCATCTATATATTTCATAGTTTATCTCCCTTACCATGCTTTGCAAGACCAGTAACGTGCCTTCCAGCGTGGGCCGGGATTGTCACAGTTATGTCTTGCTCTAAAGTTTTTACGTCTGCCCGGATCATTCTTTTTGATCTTCATGTTAGGATCGCCAAAGTTGACCTTGACCACATTACCCTTATCATTCTTTACATATACACTGCGTTTCTTAGGACCGTCAGGAGTCAAAAATGGTTTGCCAAGCTTTACTTTACGACCTTGATATTCTGCGCCTTTTTCTTTACGAAGCAATTCAAAATCTTCTTTGCTAATCTTACCATCTTTGTTTTTGTCAAGAGCTTTCTTTTGCTTTTCGCTTGGTGCTGAAGATGCTCTCTTCCAAGCTTCTTTAGATGGCCTGTCTTTATCGCCTTCTTTGGCAGGCTTGTAGTTTTTACCCTCACGCTCTTTCTTCTTACGAATGTTTTCCCACAGAGAAGCGGCATCATGCTCTTCCTCTTCTTCTCCAAAATCTTCGTACTCTGCTTCTGCTGGAATATAAAAATTTTCTTCTGTAAGCTCTTCTGTAAAGCCGTAAGTTTCTACATTGTATTCCACATCAGCTTCACTAACGTAATCGTTTGGCATTTCTTTGCTCCTAACTTGGTTGTGGTTGTGTTTGATTCTTATTGTTGTGTTTAACGTACTCAACTTCGTGTGCTGTAATGTTTCTCTTCAGTGTTCTTTTACATGCGCTAGATAAAAGGTCGTCTAATATACTTAATCTATTACTACCTGAAATATACTTTGGCAGAAAATATTGATATACATCTTGAATGAATGGATCGTCTACCTTTTGTCTCAGTTCCATCCAACCTACGAAATAATTCCATATTCTATCTTCTAATCTTAAAGGATATTTTACACCGTCAGGTCTAGCAAATCTGTGTAACCATTTGAAGTCTGGCAAACAAATTGATCTACCACCGTTTAGTCTAAATTTTTCGTGTATGTATCCTTCTTCTCCACCAAACCCCCTGAATAACTTACTAAAACCTAGCCAGTTCTGAGTCTCGCAGGAGAACACTCCTAGTCCTTGCATCGGAATGTCAAAAGGTTTGCCCTTTTGTAATTCTTGCTCATTCTTGTCCCATTGACCATACATATCACCACCCCATGAGGGCTTGAAATGTGTGGCACATCCTGTTAAATCGTCATATAACATTGGTCCTTGAATTATATCTCTACAGTTTGGGTTTTTAAGATAGTACCTAAGTAACGCATCTAAAGACCCTGTAGGAAATAACACATGGCAATCCATACTGATGGTATATTTTCCTGTCGCATTCTGAAAAATTAAATTCCTATTAGAAGTAGATTGTTTTTTATCATACGGAATATATTTAATTTCTTTATTCCAATTGAAAAAGTTTTTAAGATCTCTTCCATGATTGGAATTTGGATTATTATCTATAACTATGATTTCTACTTCGTCTGTTTTGCATATATCATGATATAGCTTTAACGCCTGTATGGAAAACCATACCCCGTGAAAGTCATCATAAGTACACATCCCAATGGTCAGTAATTTTTCCATGTTTTCTTCCTTTTTTATCCCGGAGCTTCGTAAAATCCAATATCGAAACCCTCTCTGCTACACTCGGATATGGTCTTTTCCATGCCGTGTTTATGGAGGTGCTTCTCTATATACATACACATATTTTCGTCAGTTTCAGGCCAGTTGTTTTTGCAAAAATGGCACAGTTTTGTGCATTTCCAGTGGCTTCTGTCATTAGAAATGGGCTTAGGCAGGTCATTTTGTTGTATATCCTGAAAACGCTGTTTTAGCATGTCTAGAAATCTAGCTTGGTCAGCAATGTCGAAACACATAGAAAAAGGACCGCCATCTTTGACGAAGAAAATAGACATAATTGCTTGTTTATATTGTGGAAATAGCTTAGAAATAGCATAATTATATAGTAATAATTGAGGGTCTGAGCATAGTTTTTCGTATGTTTTTTCCTCGCCCGTAGCCCAATCAATTCTCTTGCCTGTTTTCCAATCCACGACTTCTATTGTATCCTCATCTACCTGAGTTACCAAGTCAATTGTGCCTTTGATCGCCAGTTGACCCTCCACTTCTTTTCCGTCTGGCATTTTGTATTTAAATTTGGCCCAATCTTCCTCGATGGGTATGTCAAAATGAGGTTCTGGGGCTACTATTTGTCTCTTACGGGGGTCAAATTGACCGTTGTTGAAATCTAGCGTCTGCCATATTAGTTGTCTACAAGTTTGCTTATCGCTTTTGTACCAATCATGTACAGATGTGCTAGTGTAAAAATCATAGCTAAGGTCTAACAAATGGCTGACTAGCTCTTCGTTGAAAAGGTCCGATCTGTCCCATGCTACATTTTTCAAGGCATCGTCGTTAATTTTCAGTTTACGTGTTCTTTTGCTAGCGTCTTGGTCTGCTTTTTTAAACTGAGCAAGACATTCCATAACCTTGTGTACAATTGTGCCAAGTTCTGCTTTTTTACCACTGACAGATTGGTGTCCCAACACATAGGTAATAAAATACTGCATCTGACAGTACGCATAATTATTGTAGCTCGACGATCTAATATATGTTATGAGCATACTATTTTCTCCATAGATGATTTATTGTTTTTAGCTCTTTTTGTAGGTCATCGACAGACCCCACATGATTTTTTATTGTGAAGTCAAAGTTGTCCCAATCGTAGTTTTCAATATCTAAAGCAGACTCACAGTGATGAGTGTCTGAATATATGTCTCTAGTCAGTCTCACTACCACGCCTCCTGCTTTATGTATGGCATCAATCTCGTTAGGAAATCTTACATCTGGTATGATAGCAATTTCAGGCTGTTCCCTACTAATAGACTTGATTGTATAGTCTACCCATACCGTGTCTTTAATTTTTCTCATTACATCTGTCCCGAAAAATTGTAAGAATTCTCTAACAGTCATATTGTACGGGGTAGGCTTATTCTTATCTTCATCTGTTCCGTAGACATGCTCTGCTGGCAAATCAAAAAATTCTATAGACAACGCTTTAAGAGAGTCTGCGAAATGATATACCTTGATGAAAGGCCAGATACTTTCATGAGCATAGCTAACAAATTCTGGATCTTTTCTTGTAACGTCAAGCATACCCCAGCCTACTTTTCCAAGACTGTTTGTGGTTTCTATTTGTAGCTGTCCGTCGCTATTTAGTTCAAAATTAGATACCATTTCCTTTTCTAATAGGATTTCTCCATTAATAAAATTTGCAACAGTATTTTTGCCAGACTGTTTCCTGCCAGATATGCCTATAATCTTTGTCATTAGTACGTGCCTTTCAAGTTATTTAGAATATCCTTTTTTATTTTGTATGTACTCATATCTCCAATGTCTTTGTCTGTAAGTCTAGGGAATGTCAGTTTATACATGCGTCCAAATTGTCTTTGCATTTGTATTCTAGCTTCTCTACCCGCCTGATCGTTGTCCATTAGTATCACCAAGTGTGTAATTGGTAACTTCTTTATTTGCTCTGCCTGTTCTGTTGATATCGTTTTGCCAAATACGCTAACAGCATTCTTTACTCCAGACTCATGTAGCTTCCATACATCTCCCTGACCCTCTAGTATATATAGACATTTTGTTTCTTTAGCTTTTTCTAAGGCTCTATGGTAATTATAAAAATAGTTTCTCTTCTCAAACCCTTTGGGGTACAGTAGAAATTTTGGCATTTTATATTCTTTAATTGATCTGGCAATTACACCTACGAGCTTTTGACCATCGACGTTGTGTATTGGTATAATTGCCCTCTCTTTCATTATACCTTTTTCGTAACAATCTCCCACACCAAAATACTTCATTGTAGATTTTTTAAATCCTCTTCCGATAAAATATTCCGAGGGAACATCACAGTTATATATATTATTTATTACATTCTCTGTGTGCTGATGCTGGTTTGGTTTTAAAGATTTAATTATTCTATAAAATTCATCTTCTGGCTCTTCTGAAACCTCTACTTTTTGGGAAGATCCTGTGCTTTTGATATTGAATTCTTTGTATATCCATTTTAGTACATCTCTAAATTCTACATCGGCTCCATTCTGAGTAGACAGTACGCCTCTAATTAGACCAAAAATGTCATTATTGTAGTGGTTTTGACAGTCTCTTGTCCAGCATTTCCACATGCCTCTAGACTGACAAAAAGAAAATGCTCTAGGGTTGTCGCTATCCTCATGCACGGGGCAAGTAGAATATATATTATCACCAAAGCATTCGCATTCCATACCAAGTTTTTTGAATACTAATTCTGATTTACTGTTCAGAATCTTCTTCATCTGTTGTAAGTTCATTTTTAACTTTATCCATGTCGTTTATGAGTCCAGTATCTCCAACTGGAGCATTTTTAAATTCATTTCTAGTCTTAAGTTCTATCAATTTGGCGTGTGCGCCTAACATCTGCATATTGATATAGTCTCCATCATCCAGACCAGCGCCGTGTCGAGACACAATTGGTACTAATTTTCTATTTCCAGCGTTCGGTCCATCTTCGGCTACTTCCTCGACAGACTTTGACTTGAAAATAGTAAATGATGTACAAAGCCATATAAGCCTATCAGATCCACTAACAGCGTCTGTGCTTTCTTTAGTGATACCGTCTCTATTTAGCTGCACAAAAGACAAGCATGGTATGTCCATCTTAACACACAGGTTGTGTAGAGATGTGATCTGAAATCCTAAAGCTTGGTATTCTTGAATGTTATTTGTAATAGAAGACGATGACATAAGTTTAAGATAGTCATATATAATAACACAGTCATTTGTTTTGCCAGTTTCATCAGTTTTTACTTCCTGTACTACCCAACGTCGTATCATATTCAATATGCCCTCAAAAGGCTTACCAGCCACGCTAATGTAGCTATATGGAATAGATTCTAGTTTTTCTACAGCTTCTTGTACTTTCTGATGTTTCATAGGATCTTCTACAAACCTACCAGTAGCAACCTCGTTAATTGGCACACCGCTTATATTTGCTATAAGTCTGTTAAGATGATCTTCTTTAGACATTTCCGTATCTAAGACTAGCACCTTAGTACCGTCTGAAGCTACGTTAAGGGCAACATTGTCAGCAAATACCGACTTGCCAACTTTTGGTCTTGCAGAAACAAGATCAACGCATTTTCGTCGAAGACCACCACCAATGGCTTCGTCGTATCTCGTGAATCCCGTGGGTATACCAATGATATCACACTTATTTTCTTCGAGAAATTTGACATAATCTTCTACCCCTTCACCAATTTTTTCTGGATTTTCACCGCCATCGTCTTCTCTAAGGAAATCAGTTACTGGATCTTCTAACTTTTGTACAATATCATTGATAGTCTCAGAACCATTGACCGTATCCATGTCTTCGTGGATTTTTAACGTCAGTTTTTTGATCTTACGAGCAAACTCAAATTTCTTGATTTGTATAGCAAAGCTAAATATGTTTTCACTATTGATAGGAAAATCATATAGCGATTTGATATATGCAAGCTCTTGCTTTGTGGTGATATTTTCTGATACTCCAAGGCTTTCAGCAGCAGCTAACAGGGTAGCTACATCTGGAGTCTGATCTTGCTCTATAATATGCTCAACACATCTATATAACAGCTTATTGTTATAATGCGCAAATGAGTCTTGTGATATAATATCTGATATATTTATGTAGGCATCAATACCATACTGCAATAGACCAGACAGGACAGCTCGTTCTGCCCCTACATCGGATAATTTTTCTTGCATTTATTAACCACCAATACAACGGTCGCAGCGATAGTATTCGCCAAAAACTAAATTTGAATTTACCTCAGTAGTTTTACCACAAGCATGGCATTTAACTTGCTTTTTCTTAGGTGTAGCCCTATTCCTTGGTGTAAGAGAAGCTTGAGGTGTTTCTACATCCTTATGCTCTCCAGTATCTGTCCATGTGTTTTCTCTTGCCCTGACAGACTCTCGCCTTTTCTGAGGACGTATCTTATTGTCGCTCCTGTGCATCGTGAAATCTTCGTCTACGGTCGTTGGTTCTGGCTGTTCTTCTTTGCCAGAAAGAGCCTTTAGCAACGCCTGTTTTTGCTCGTCTGATAAAGTATTTACAAATTCGTCCATACTCATGATCTTTTCCCCTTTTCCATTAGAATGTCTGCTTTACGCTTTAGTTCATAAATTTTACCGTCAAGTGCCTGCACTCTTGACTCTGCAATCTCACGGTAATGATCCACTGTCGCTGCGTACTCATCGTTTACAATGATCAGTGGTCTCCGTTGTTCAAACTTAGTATATGTACTGAATTGATCGTGGTTTTTTGCTACCATTTTGTCTAACTTGTCGTTGCACCAGTTGAGTGCAATCTTTTGCATGTTTAGTTCATCTTGCAAAAACGTAGAATAACTATATAATGAATAAGCCCAAGTGAAGCATTCTTCCTGAGTAAGCGACTTGATTTCTTGCATATTGGCATCAGCAGCTGTTGTCCATTCTTCATTAAACTTCTTGTTAAATCTAGCGTGACTAGCATTTAAGAAGTCGTCAATCATAGCTTTCAAGTCAGCCAACTGCTCACTCGCCGTTTTCAATTTGGTCTCTCCATTGCTCGTCTGTGTCAGAGTACTTCAATACTATTATATCAATTTTGTTCAATTCGCACCACGTTATTTTATCTTCATCTTTCGCTTTTGCAATAGCAAAGTCTGCTTTATTCTTATGAAAGAATGGTGTATACTCGTAGTGTTGTTGTCCATGTACTTCTATAGCCAATTTAATTTGGGGGACGAAAAAATCTAGGAAAAGCACACCTTTTCTGTGAGACTCCGTGCTTCCCGGTAGCTTGACTTCCTCCAGTATCCTGTACGAGTGGTACATTTCCTTCAGAAGATTTCTTGCTCGTAGATGATATTTCGATCTTTTCCTCTTGTCGTTGGCTGCTACAGAGTATCCGTTTAAATTCCAAACGTACTCTCTGCCATTTATACCTGTAACCTTCATTAATTACTCCTATCATTAGCTTTGCTGTTAGTACACCTAAAGCTATTTCTAATATATTGTATATATTCATGAGTTCACTATTTTTTTAAGTTTCTTTTCTACATTCTTAATATTTTTAAGAGCATATTCTGTTAGTTCATAATCTTTTTTATATACCTGTAACGCATCTAATATTCTCCACGCTTCTGTTTTATTTACTTCTACTTGCGCCATTAGAATAGCTCCTTTATTTTATCGTATATGAATGACGAGATATCTGGATTATTATTTAAAAACTCTAGGGTATTATTAGCACCTTGGAATTTAAAAAATCTTTCTATATCGTCAGGTTTGTCTGAAACATTATTGTCTGACAGTATCTTTTTAATCACGGGGTTTTCTAAATCGTCTATAGCACACTGTATAGTATACCACGCCCCAGCAGTCTTGATCAGTCTAAATTCACACGCTATCTGTACGACTTCTTGTGTTTCATCTATACCAATCCCGTAACGTATCCAGCTTTCAGCAGTACTGTTTGGTATACCTCCAGCGCAAGATGTCTTAATATTCCAATTAGCAATCTGACCAACGTGAGGTCCAGTGTCTTTTGGTACTTGCCATCTACCTCTGTGGGTAATGATCATATTTGTACCAGCTTGGTATTGTAGCATGTTGCCACAGTCAGCCATCTTTGCTGGAGCGTATGGTGAGCCACCAGTATTGGCAATGTTGTGCGTGATGCACACCAATATAGTTCTATTCTTCATTAGTGTACCGCTAATACGCTTGAAGAACATGGACAACAATCGTGGCAGAGCATTGCGTACACCTGTGCGGACTTCTCCATCCAGCTCCACTTGGGGAACCATGTTAGATAGCGAGTCTGTTATGATCAGACAACCCGGATCGTTGTTGATATAGTATTCTACAATATTGAGAAAGTCTTCTGCTGATAGGATCTTATCGTCTGTAGATTGAACAATGAGAATACCATCTGGGTCTAGACCTTTGATGCCATCAAAATTTTGCTTTGACAGTCTACCCTCTGTGTTTAGATAGATAACACGCTTGCCTTTAGCTTGACACTTAGCTGCAAAATGTAGAGCTGTAGTCGTCTTGCCAGACTTTGGATCTCCTGTCATTACAACAACAGAACCTTCGCGTAAACCGCCTCCTAGAGCAATGTCAAGTGCTGGTGACACTCCAATCACTTCTAAGCTATTGATACTGTCTAACACCTGAGTACCAGTGCTGACAACATCTCCATATTTACTAACAACAGAATTGCTTACAACATCTGTATCAAACTTGTTAGCCGTTTTTTTCTTCTTTACTTTGCTCATAGATCCCTCAATTTGTTTATAGAACTTTTCTTATTTGAATATACCTTAGTGCGCCGTGTAACTTCTTTCTTTTCTTCAACTATGTCAACTTTTTTGTTAGCCTGTTTCGCAATCTTGTTTGCTTCTTTGACTTCTTTATTATAGCTTTTGATAGCTGCTAGTGCAACTTGATTATACTTCCAGCCTCTAGGCCCGTAGGCTTTGAGTCCAATATGATATATCTTTTTAAAGTGGTCTGATTTAATAGCTTCTAGAATAATATG
>MDSZ01230540.1_pt1 | contig 10148 bp, 7 predicted proteins | sample 811201 | NCBI WGS metagenome assembly MDSZ01 (sample SAMN05326647, study PRJNA326480) | marine metagenome | isolation source: seawater | place: Indian Ocean: North | collected 2010 | reverse complement strand
TGGTAAGCTTTTCATTGTGGGCGGATGGCATATGGCAGATGGAAAAGGAGTGGAGTGGCATAATCATGGATTGGTTGCTGATCTAGGTGATGATCCAATTACTTGGGAGAAACTACCCGAGACTGATTGGGTTGTTCGGGCGAATTCAGCAGCCATTGTTAATGATAATTTATATGTGGTTGGAGGCTTAAACGATGATGGCACTACTAATTCCGTCCGAAAGCTGAAATTAGACTCAAATGAATGGTCGGAAATCGCAGATTTTCCAGGTACCAATAGAATCAAAGCATTTGGAAGTGCATCTACAGAACTTGGTGGGAACTTGCTCGTGAGCCCTTTTAGTTATCAACCGAGATTTTATGATGAATCCAATTCCAGTTGGCAGGCTACCCAGTCAAAAGTAAAAGAAAAACGCTTTTTTCATCGAATTGTTCCTCTGAATAAGACAAAAGTCCTTTTCATTGGTGGTGCAAGTTGGGATGGGCATCTGGATAGCATGGAGATTCTGGACTTTTCGCCAGAGCTAAAGACTGGTGCCCCGCCCTCCAAAAAAAGAAAAAAGAATCCCAAGTCATCTTATTGGGGAGGTTTTCGTGGGGATGGCAATAGCTTAACTTCTTCAAATACTTTACCTCTTATCTGGTCGGACAAACAAAATATTGCCTGGCGTAAATCGCTGGTGGGATACGGACAGTCGACTCCCGTCGTATGGGGTAATTATATCTTCTGTACCAGCACCAAAGGTGATCTTAGTGAGAAATCGATCATTCACTGCTATGACTTAAAAGACGGAGCCTTAAAGTGGCAAAAAGAGGTTCCATCTCCGGTAGAGATCGAAAGAAGCCAATATGTTTCCCAAGCCGCTCCAAGTCCTGTGGTCGATAGGGATGGTGTGTATGTTTTTTTTGAGAATGGATTATTCATTGCCTTTACGCATGAAGGCCAAGAATTGTGGAGGCGCTCCTTGACTGAGGAATATGGACCAATGAAAGGAAATCATGGGGTAGGGTCTTCCCTTTGTCAGTTAGGGGAGAGTCTTGGTATTTTGATTGATCACGCAGGGCCATCGTATTTACTCAAGGTGAACAAAAAGACAGGCGAAAATGAATGGAAGATTGATCGTCCCGAGAGGGTCTCATGGAGCAGTCCGACCTTGGTAAGGAAAGATGAAAAGGAAATGTTATTTATTAGTTCTAATGGTGTCGTCGAATGTTTTAATTTTAAAAATGGTTTAAAAATATCGAGTAAAGAAGGGATTGAAGGAAATACTGTGGCATCGCCAACATATAATGGTGATTTGTTGGTTATTGGATCTTCAAAGCCAGATCATACAAAAGCTTTGAGAGGTAAGAATTCTAATTTTGAGGATCTAGAGGTGGCTTGGGTCGCCGATGATGCAACAAGCAGTTTTGGTTCGCCTCTGATTGCTGATGATTTTCTCTACCTAGTAAATCGAGCTGGGGTCGCAACATGCCATGATTTGGCAAATGGTAAGAAAAGGTGGGACTTGCGTTTGCCAGGATCATGTTGGGCTTCTCCTTTGCATGCACCTGAGAGGATTTATTTTTTTACGAAAGAGGGTGAGACTATCGTTCTCAAAGATGATGGCAGTAAAGAAATTCTAGCCCAAAACAAGCTCAGTATTGAAGGCAGAGTTTATGGATATGCGGTTGCTGATTCAAAATTTGTTTTACGAACAGGTAGTGAACTAATCTGCCTTGGTGATCTGAATTAAAAACGATGTAATCAACTAAATAGGCTTATTTCAATACTTGTAAATTCAATTACCTAAGTTGTATTTTTAAGATCTATTTAAATTTAAAATGAGAAAAATATCACTTCTATTTGCTCTATTGTCCATAATGCTATCTCCCGTCTTTGGGGAAGATTCTAAGTACTTGGCTAAAGATAAACTAATTAAAAAGATGCAGGAAGGGGGACTCGTTTTGTATTTTAGGCATGCCTCAACTGAGAAAGACTATGCTGATCAGGTGAATGCTGATGTAAACGACGGTTCAACGCAAAGAGTTCTTAGTGAAAAAGGGTGGAAGGAAGCTGTGCATATTGGAAGGGCAATCAAATTCCATAACATTCCTGTAAGCAAAGTCTTATCAAGTGAATATTTTCGCGCATGGCAGACCGCATGGTTGGCATTTGAAAAGTATGAAAAAAAATCAGATTTTAACTTTTTGCCTCACGAAGATTTTACCAAGGAGCAGATGGCTGAAATGAAAAAACGAGTCCTTCCATACTTATCTCAGAAGCATAGTGAAAAAGGCAATTTAGTTATAGTTGCACATGACGACCCTTTTGAAGCTGCTACTGGAATATACCCTGAGCCGATGGGCATTTGTTATGTTATTCAGCCACTCGGTTCTGATAGGTTCCAAATTCTCGGATTTATTAATCCCGAGGGTTGGTAGAATAAATTATTCAATTTGAGGTTAAACTAAGAGGCAAGCCTTCTGCAGCTTAATTCCAGAGTAAAGACAATTTAGTTCGTACCTTTCATGCTTTTTCAAGCTTTCAACCAAAATGGCTTAATTTTTCTATTGAGACTGAGACTCAGTCTCAATAGGAGTTGGGTATGAGCTACAAAATATTTAAAATAGGTGAATTTATAAGAAGAAACCTACACAACCCTCCAACAAAGGAGATGATTTGTGAGAAATTCTCGATTACGGATTATTCGTTGAGAAAAGGTTTTAAAGAAAACTTTGGTTTAAATTTCGGAGAATATACGCGTAATCAAAAAATAAAAACTGCAGCAAGGCTTCTTAATAATAGTGATCATTTAATTTCCACAATTTCTGAATGTGTAGGATTTAGAAACCACAGTAGATTTGCGGAGGCTTTCAGAAATCAATACGGTTTGAACCCGAAGTTGTTTCGTGACGCATGCAAAGGGCATGAGGATGAATCTTCATCCTTTGGGTAATTGGCATATGGACCTAAAACTTATTGAGGACTGGATAAATGAAAATAATTTTTCCCGAATATGTGAGAAGGCTGAGTCAGGAGATAGGCATTACGCTATTTTCATTAATAAATTTATGACCGAATTAAATGCACTTCACTTTCATCTGCATAATCGAAGTCACGACAAGAAAATTCAAAATCAGATTAATAAACTAGAGCAGATCCTTTATAAATTTAGACCAAAGAAAAAAATTAGTCGTCCTTGAATAATTGTATTGGTTTTTCTCTAAGCACCTTACGGGTTGCGATTTCTGCAGTGAAGCAGGACAGCAGGGTAACTCCCGTAATCATGATCAATGGGAGTGGCCAGTAAAAACTCCAAACCCGGTCGAAGATGTAATGAGAGAGTACAAAGCTGGATCCTGAACTTAGAGCGACCCCAAGGACGGCCGAGAAAAAGCCAAGGGCTCCAAATTCCAACCTGACAAGGTTCTTCAGGTCTGAGAAGGAAGCGCCCAGGATTTTTTGCAAATTAATTTCCTGTCTTTGCCGACGGGCTTTTTCTCTGGAGATAGTATGCAGGATGATCAGTCCTACAATAATCGACAGAATTGCCATGACTTGTAACGCCCAGGTCATTTGTCCTACTACTTTCAGGATCTTTTTGCCCGTCCGTTCCACATCAAGGATTGAAATTGTAGGAAACTTTTGAACCAGTATATCCTGAATGACCTGCTTTTCTTCGACGGATAAGTTGTCGATCGTAGCGATAAAAGTTTTCGGAGCCTGCTCCAACACACCCGGTTGCATTTGCACGAAAAAGTTCGGTTGGAAGCTGGTCCAGCGCACCCGCCGGATATTCACCACTTCGGCAATTACCTGAACGCCGCTTACTTCAATGGTAATTTGGTCACCCAAGTCGATACCCAAAGATTCCGCGTACTTTTGCTCAACCGAAATTTCAGCAGGTTTGCTACCATTTGCATCATAGGAGGTGCGAACCATTCTGCCTCTTAGGATTTCCTCACTCTCACGAAGCTCTCCACGATAGCTGAGATTAAAGGTACGGTTGCGGAACGTATTCCTTCTTTGTTCATCAGGATTATCGAATTCGCGATCCACCCTGTCCATGGATTCAAACGGAACACCTTTGACGGCAAGTAAACGGGCCCGGATCCACGGCGTGACATTATCCATGGGGCGTCCCTGAAATTGGAGCGTTTGGGTAAGGGGGGCGAGGTGTTCCTCCTGAATATCAAAGAGAAAGAGTTGGGGAAGCTTACTTTCCGGATCCTGCAGGTTGATTTCTGATTCCAGGCTGTACTGGAATTGAGGAATAAGATTGAGCAATAATACACCGAGACCAAGGGCAAGGAGGCTGGTGATGGAGCTGTTGCGATTACGGCAAAGAGAACGGCTGGCTAGACGCAGGGGAAGAGGAGATTTACGAAAAACCCGTTCGATGGCGACTAGGGCGAAGGAGCCGAGGATGTAAACGATCACCCCGCTGACCGCAAAAGTAATGAAGAATAAATTCCCCAGTTTCCAGGAATCTGCCTGTGTTATGCAGAGAATCCAGAAGCCTAACAAACCTGGGGTAAGCCAAAGAATGGTTTTGATTTCGGAGGTTTTTCCTGAATGCATGGATTCACGAAAAAGTTCAGCCGGTTTGAGCTGGCGGATTTTGTGCAGGCTGGGAAGGGCTAAAAGAAAACCTGAAAGGATCGCGACTCCGATGGTAAGTATAATGCTTGGAAGGGTGAGCCCAGCGTCCACTTGAAAGGGAAGGAATTCTTCGAGTAAGTTTTCAGCGAGAGGCAAAGCGATAAAGCAGGTAAGCACCGGAGGAATGACAGCCAATATTCCGAGGATGGATATCTGGAGAACATAAGTAAACAGGGCGAGTCGGGGAGATGCACCTAGGCTTATAAGAATAGCCAGATCCTTAATTTTTCGGGTGAGGAATCCATGGAATAAATAGCCACTTCCGAGACAGGCCAGGAACAGGGCAACCAAGGAGACCAGGGCCAGGAAATCGGAAAGATAGCGAAGTAAACGACCCGCCCGATGACCTGCCCTTTGATGAGAGTAGATTCGTATATCGGGGGAGTTGATCGATTTCCCGATTTTCTCTGCCACGCTCTGGGCATTGATTCCGTCGGGCAGTTGATAGAGTTGGTTGCGAAAAGCGGTGTTTCCTTCCTGTAGAAGAGCGGTTTCTTCGATAAAATTGTGACTGATGAATACTTTGGGTGCAAATTCGGCGGGTTGAAACTGCAAGCCGGCATCTTCCTTCACAATGTCGGAAATACGAAATTTGCTCTTCCCCAAAGTAATCTGATCCCCAAGATCTAGGTCGAGCTGGCTGCGCAACTCAGGGTAAATCCATGCGATAGGCTTTTGATGAAGCAGCAGGTCATCAAATTCTGACACTTTTCCCTTAAGGTTTAGATTAAATGAGCCATGAAAAGGAAAGCCCGGAGCCATCGCCACGACCTTGACTAAACGACTGCGTCCGGAAGGTCCTGCAACCATGGAGAAGAAGTCGACCGCTTCAACGGAAAGAGTTTCCGCTGGTAAGAGATTTTTCGTTTTTTCCAGCTCCTCCGCTGAGAATTCTCTGCGGGTGCGGAGTGCCAAATCGGCTCCTAGTAGTTTTTGGGATTCAAGGGAGACCTCTTGGTTTACAGATCGTTTGAATGAATCAATGGTTATAAAACCAAGCAGACCCAATGAAAGATTAACTAGGTAAAAAAGGCAGAAAGCACGATTGTTTCGAATTTCCCGCCACGCATGCTTGAAGGCGAAATTCATGTTTTGTGAGCAAAAAGCCTTCCTTCGCGCAAGTGCAGGCAACGGTCACATAATTTAGAAAGTTCCTGATTATGGGTCACCAGTATGAGGGTTTGTTCCTGCTCTTTACAAAGCGTGAACAGTAAATCCATTACTTCTTTTCCGGTTTTTCCATCGAGGTTACCGGAAGGTTCATCCGCGAGGATCAGGCTGGGTTTGGTGACAATCGCCCGGGCAATGGCAACCCGCTGGCATTCACCTCCGGAAAGTTCAGAGGGCAAATGCGAAAGACGATGGGACAGGCCAACCTGTTCAAGAGCTTTTCTTGCCTTTGTTTCCGCTTCTTTCTGACGCTGTAACTCGAGGGGTAAGGAAACATTTTCCAATGCGGTCAGATTACTCATGAGGTGATACTGTTGGAAGACGATACCCAAGTTTTTGGAACGAAAGCGTGCGAGTTCTTCCTGATCCATCTTGGTAAGATCAGTATCATCGATGGAAATTTGTCCAAAGTCAGGTTGGTCAAGCCCGGCCATCAGCGAAAGAAAAGTGGACTTGCCACTGCCACTTTGGCCAAGAATAGCAACGGTTTCTCCTCTTTTAACTTGAAGGCTTAATTGATAGAGCACTTCTACCTTCTTTCCTCCTTGGTTGTAGGTTTTACTAATTTTTTGAATGGATGCGATGTTGGTCATCAATTTTTTGGTAAATGAGAGATGAGGCTTTTAAAGACAGTTTCGGAAATTTTTTGATGGCCGGCCGGGTTGGGATGAATGCGGTCAGGCAAATTCATAGATGGATTTCCTCCCACTCCTTCTAAGAGAAACGGAAGAAGTGCAACTTGGTGCTTTGTTGCCAAGTCCTGAAACAATTGGGCGAATTTACGAGTGTATTCTATTCCATAGTTGGGCGGAATTTTCATCCCGGCAAGCAGAGTGGGAATCTTTTGATCTTTGGCTGTTTGGATTATTCTTTCGAGATTTTTTTGGGTCTCTTCAACTGGGACTCCTCGAAGACCGTCATTTCCACCAAGGGCGACAACCAAAAAATTAGGAGAAGATTGTAACAGCCAATCAATTCTGGAAACTCCGCCGCTGGTGGTTGAGCCGCTGATTCCCGCATTGATCACTTCAAAGGTGGTATTATGGTCCTGTGCGATTTCCTGATTGAGCTTTTCTTCAAGGAGGGTGGGGTATGCCTGATGTTCGGAGACTCCATAGCCTTCAGTCAGGGAATCCCCAAGGATGAGGATTCGAAAAACATTCTTTTGGATTACTTTGTTCGGGATGCTTGATACCGAGTTTTGTTGGGGTTCGGATGTGCAACCTCCGAACAATAGTGCAAGGAGTAGGAATTTCACCAGGAGGTGGAAGGTGTCCACTGGAAGAGAGTTTGTCATTTTAATGATTACCTTAAAGAATGTAAGGATGAATCTGCCCATGCCAAGAACGATGATTTCCTACAGATGAGTATTTTGTTGGAATTTATTCATGAGCATGCTTTGAGCATAGATTTTGGTATGCTAATCCTGATTTGGATGGTGCAGATCATTGTTTACCCAACATTCCACAAGGTCGTGGAGGAGGAATTTGTTACTTGGCATCGGACTTATTGCAACGCGATTGGATTTTTTGTGCTTCCGGTCATGGTATGTCAGTTAATGGAAGCATCCTCTGCCTGCTTCTTTACGCCAGAAAACCTAGCGTGGGTGAAGTTATTGGCGGTTTTGGGTGCCTGGGCAATTACCTTTCTCATATCAGCTCCATGTCATCGCAACCTACAGGAGGGAAAAGACACGCTTGTGATCGATCGACTGGTGCGAACAAATTGGTGGCGAACTGTTCTTTGGACCATTGCGTTTGTTGTTTCAGTAGTGATTTATTACTCGTGAAATTCTCGATTAAAAATCAGACGAAAATTTGTCCCAAGTGCGGCCGTCCTTTTTCGAATCGTAGAAAATGGGAGTCTCGGGGTATTTGGAAGGAAATCATTTATTGTTCGGACCGATGCCGAGCTAAAAAAAAGAAATCGTGAAGAAGGCGGTCTGGTGGATGAAGCGGGACTTCCGTATAACAGATAACGAGTGTCTTTTTGAAGCCGTAAAACATGCTGAAGCGGTTCTGCCCTTTTTTTGCTGGGAGCATGATGTTCTAGACGAGGGTGATTATTCGTCTTTTCATTTACAGGCTCAATGGGAAGGGCTCACAGGAGTTTGCCAAAGTTTGAGGAGCCGTGGTATCGAATGCCGGGTGGTGTCTGGTGAAATCGTTGAACAGTTGGATCTACTATTTAAGCTTTTTCCCTTTGATGTTCTTTATTCCCACCAGGAAACGGGAAATCTGGTTACTTTTCAGCGGGACCAAAATGTTCAAAAATGGTGCAGGGAACGGGATGTAAAATGGGTGGAGATGAATCCAAGTTCAGTCATGCGTGGAGGAGATGCAGACCGCAGACGGTTAAAACTTAGGCAAGCGGATTACAGAAAGCAGGAGCCTCTACCCATTCCGGATTTTAGTCATTTGGAACCACTTGTCCCCGGAGTTGCCAACCAGCCTTCTTCCTGGAAGGAAGTAACTTCGGTCGTTTCTAAATTCAAAGGAAGATCACTCAACCCAAGTTTAACCAAAGTGAATGAGAAATCTGCCCACGCGACTATTAGCTCCTTTTTGTACGAGCGGGGAATCGGATATTCCGGAGGCATCTCTTCACCGAATACAGCCTTTGTTCACGGCTCCAGGCTCTCAAGTCATCTTGCCTGGGGAACCCTAAGCTTACGGACAGTATTTGCACATTTAGACCAACGAAGACTTGAAGTGAAGGGTTGCCAGGACCGCTCCCACTGGCTTCGGAGTTTACGGGCTTTTGAATCACGCCTCTTTTGGCGGGATCATTTTATCCAAAGGCTTGAAGCTTTTCCGGTAATGGAAAAAAAGCCCCTAAATTCGGCTTACGCTGATTTAAAATACGAAGATGATCCTGAAATTCTGAATGCGTGGATTCATGGACGTACTGGCTACCCGATGGTAGATGCCTGCATGAGATGTTTACAGGATAACGGCTTTCTCAATTTTCGTATGCGTGCCATGGTGGTAAGTTTTGCCTGTTATGGATTGCATCTTTCGTGGCAAACCATCCATGAGCCTTTGGCCCGTTTATTTCATGATTACGAACCGGGAATCCATTTATCCCAGCTTCAAATGCAGGCGGGGGTGATTGGATTCAATGCTATTCGCGTTTATAGCCCAACAAAACAATTTCTAGACCATGACCCTAACGGTGTTTTCGTGCATCGCTGGGTCGAGGAACTAAGGGGTAGAACCCCTGCGGAAATTGCTCACTCGGAGGAATCATCCTTAGATGGGTATACTCCTAAAGTGATTAACTTGAAGGACAGGGCTAAGGAGATGAAATCACGCGTTTTTGAGATACGTAAAAGTGCAACCGGAAAAAAAATTACCGGTGATGTTTTAAAGAAGCATGGTTCTAGACGATCGACTACTGCCCGGAAGAAAAAAACTTCAAAGAGTGCTGAAGGTCAGATGACTCTTTTTAAGACTTTATGATTCGGTAGAACCTGGATGTCACAACGGAGTTTTTCCATCATTCGCAATTTTCGTAACCAAACCTCTGGGATACCCGTCTGCATTGCAACAATGGATCCAATAACGACTCCGCGATGACAGTTGTCTCCACCCGCTTTTGCATTGGCAAGAACTGCCATGGAAAAATCATCGTGGTATTTCCAGGCAAAGTGAAGGGCCGCGACAAAAGATTCGGGCAAATAACAGGCAGTGCTGAGGGTATCACCCACAACTGCACGATCATCCATGTTTTCCCATTTTTGAAGAAGTCTCACAGAAACTCCGGGCAAGGGGAGGGTGGTCAAAGTATGACGAATCGATTCTCCATGTGCCAGTCGGTGGTAGATTCTCGTTAAATCGGTTGCGGCACGGAGGGTGTACTCATGGTCATGGGTTAGTCTGACCAAAGAAAGGACAGATTCAAGTTGAGCGGAGGGCTCATTTTGATCGAGTGCTTCCATGGTTGCCAACAAGGCAGGAATTTGGCTCAGGCCGCCAATATGGTAGTCCGAAATACCGCAGGATACGAGAGGTTTACCTGAAGCATAGTTAGTAAAGAAAGAACGATGATATTCTTCGGCATATGTATCGTGGTGCCATCCTGGGGTGAGCATTACCTCAACATATCTTTTGAGCCATGATTCAGGGTCAAAAGTGCCATTTAAGATTGTGGATCTGTAAAGTTCTGCAGCTAACTGAAGGTTAAGCGTATTGTCGCCTGCTTCCAAAAACTGATGGTAATGTATTCCTTTTTGTCCCCAATATTTTGCTTGGTTTCCAAGAATATCTGCTTTCGGAGATTTCGGAGTATAATTACTTCTCCATAAGATGCTGTCCGGGTGGATATTCTTAGGT
>MDSZ01191903.1_pt1 | contig 10148 bp, 9 predicted proteins | sample 811201 | NCBI WGS metagenome assembly MDSZ01 (sample SAMN05326647, study PRJNA326480) | marine metagenome | isolation source: seawater | place: Indian Ocean: North | collected 2010 | reverse complement strand
GGAATTCAAAGTTTACCTAAAATGTATATGCCCGGAGCTTTATTAATAGGTTGTGATGCTGGAACTTTAAATATGCCAAAGATAAAAGGTTCACACACTGCAATGAAAAGTGGAATAGTTGCTGCAGAAGCGATTATAGAAAATATTAAAAATAAAGCTGATCTATCAGTCTATGAAAAGAAATTTAAGGAAAGCTGGGCATATAAAGAATTATATGCAGCTAGAAACGTGAAACCAAGTTTTAGTTGGGGATTAATATTAGGTATAATTTTTACAGGTATTGATCAGATTTTGTTTAGAGGAAAATTGCCATTTACTTTAAAACATAAACATGCAGACCATCAAGCTTTAAAGCCTGCGAGTGAAATGCCAAAAATTGAATATCCAAAACCTGACGGTAAACTAACTTTTGATAAAACAAGCTCTGTTTATTTAACAGGAACAAACCATGCTGAAAATCAACCAGTCCATTTACGATTAAAGGATCCAAATCTCCCAATCAATTATACTTTAAAAAAGTATGATGAACCGGCTCAAAGATATTGTCCAGTTGGAGTTTACGAAATTCAAAAGGAAAAATTCGTTATTAACTCGCAAAATTGTATCCATTGTAAAACTTGTGATATCAAAGAACCTTCTCAAAATATAACTTGGGTAACTCCTGAAGGTGGTGGCGGTCCTAAATACGGAAATATGTAAAAAGACTATTGCTTTTATCATTAAGAAAGCATATTGGCTTCCCAATATGTACAAAATAATAAAAAATTCTTGGGCTCTTTTTACAGGTTTTGGAATAATTATAATTTCCCATGGATTTCAAGGTAACCTTCTAGGAATCAGGTCGGTATTAGAAGATTTTAATTTTATCGCTACTGGAACAATAATGTCTGGATATTTTGTCGGATATTTTTTTGGGGCTAATATGGTTCCAAATTTAGTTAGTAAAGTTGGACACATCAGAGTTTTTGCTGCATTTGCTTCAATGGCATCTTTAAGCTCCTTGGTCCATGTAGTGTTTGTGGATCCGATAGTATGGACTTTAGCAAGATTTTTAACTGGATTTAGTATGATTGGAATATTCATAATTGTTGAAAGCTGGTTAAACGACAGAGCTAATAATAGAACTCGGGGTAAGGTTTTGTCATTTTACATGTTTGTTACTTTTTTTGGACTAGCTTTGGGAAATCTTTTACTTAACGTAAGCAGTCCTAAAAATTATGAGCCTTTTATTTTAATTTCATTGATGTTTTCAATAGCGTTAATACCTATTTTGCTCGTAAAAAGAAAACCTCCAAAATTCAAAAAAATAAGTTCGATTAACATCAAAGAACTTTTTAAAATTTCGCCAATGGGAAGTTTTTCTATGTTTTGCTCTGGTTTTATTTTTTCTGCAATATTCGCAATGCTTTCAGTTTACGCAGTGACAATGAATTTATCTATATTTGAAATTTCATTGTTACTAGTTGGAGCAACTCTTTCTGGTGCTTTCTTTCAATGGCCGATTGGATATTTGTCTGACAGCTATGATAGAAGAATAATCATCATAGGATGCTCAGTTTCTGCATCTATTTTTGCTATTTTATCTGTCATTTTTTCAGGAGCGTCATTGGAAAATCTTTTTGTAGAAACAGCAGTTAGATTTAATTATTTTTCAACTGTTATGGATAAAACAAAACTCTTTATATTTATAATATTACTTTCTGGAATGACATTACCGTTATTTTCATTAAATCTTGCTCTTGTAAATGACTATATACCAAAAGAAAAGTTTGTTGCCGCTGGTGGTGGTCTAAATATAATATTTGGCTTAGGCGCAATGGCAGGTCCATTAATTTGTTCAACACTCATGAACTTATTTGGACCTAATGGCTTTTTTGTACATCTTCTCATTTTTCTTTTAGCAATAGTTTTTTTTGGCATTTATAGAATGAACAAAAGAAAATATGAAGACAACCCCGAATCAACTTTCACTCCTTTACCAAGAGATATTACTCCACTTGGTATAGAGCTTGACCCAGCAACTGGTGTAGATTTGTCAAATACCAATGATAAAAAGTAGTGAGGTAAAAAAAATTTATAATTTTCAAAATCTTATTTCTGATATATGATAATTTTATGAAAATAGAAGTTGCCAAAAATAAAAAAAAAATTTTTGTTAACGTATTAAATTCTAATACTGAAATACATCCCTTATGGCTCAGAGAGAGAGTAACAAATGTGGAGTATTTAGATAAAAATAATGGCCAAAGGCTTTACGAGCCTTCAGAAATAAAAAAAAATTTAAAAATTAAAAGTGCTTTAATCAATAAAAAATTCTTAAATGTAAAATTTAACGATGGTGTCGAAACAGATTTCGTAATTAAAGACCTTATCAACGAAATTAACAAAAAAAATCAAAATAAAGATTTAATTTTTTGGAACTCAAAACTTTATAAAAAACCAGTCTTTAATTTTAAAAAAAAACTTTTTTCTTCTAAGGAAAGCTATAAGGTTTTTAAAAGTTTTTATAAATACGGTTTTATAATTATAAAAAATGCGCCATCTATAAAAAATTACTTATATAAATTTGCAAATGTTTTTGGTATTTTAAGAAAGACAAACTTTGGTGCTTTGTTTAACGTTAAGTCCGTAAGAAAAGCAAGTGACTTAGCTTATACTTCACATGCGTTATCAGCTCATACAGATAATCCCTATAGAAGACCTATCCCAGGCATTCAATTATTACATTGCATAAAAAATGATAGTATAGGTGGTCATTCTACATTGACTGATGGTTTTTCTGTAGCTAATTATATCAAAAAAAAATATCCAAAATATTTTAAGTTATTAAGCTCTGTAAAAATCAGATTTACATATCAGGATAGTAAAACAATTCTAGAAAACTGGGGAGAAACTATCGAATTAAGCTCAGACGGTTCAATAAAGAGAGTAAGACTAAGTCCGCGTCTAGATTATGTTCCTGTGCTAAAGAAAGAAAAATTAGAAGAATTTTACAAAGCTAGATCTCTTTTTATTAAACTTTGTAATTCAAAAAGTTTTATGATTGAATTTAAACTTAAACCTGGTGATATCATGATCATGGATAATTACAGAACACTTCATGGTAGAACCTCGTATAATATGGCAGTAGGTGAGAGACATTTACAAGGGTGCTATGTCGACCATGACTCAGTTGAAAGTAATATGAAAAATCTTAAAAGAAGGTTTTGTTCATGAGCAAAGTAAGTTTTAAAGAAATGAAAAAAGGAACAAAAAAAGATTATCTTCTTCTAGATAAACATGAAAAGGAATTTGTTGAAGGAACAGCTGATAGAATATTAAAATTCATGAGTTCCCTTACAGAAACTCTTGAAGGCTATCAAGTTTCTAGGTTAGAACATTCATTACAAACTGCTACTAGGGCATTGAAAGATGGTGCGAGCGATGAAATGATAGTAGCTGCTTTACTTCACGACATTGGCGACGAATTGGCGCCATTAAATCATTCAGAATATGCTGCGGCTATTTTAAAACCTTACGTAAGTGAAAAAACTCATTGGATAATTGCTAACCATGGTATTTTTCAAATGTATTATTACGCGCATCATCTTGGTGGGGATAAAAATGCTAGAGACAAATTTAAGGGTCATAAATATTATAAAGATACTGTAAATTTCTGTGAAAAATGGGATCAAAAATCTTTTGATCCAAATTATGAGTCATTAAGTTTAAAAGACTTCGAACCCTACGTACGAAGAATATTTAGTAGAAAACCTTATGAAAATACTCAATCAATTAACAAAGAAAACGTGTCGGAAAAAATATAGAAAATTAAAATAATCATAAAAAAAATTATAAAAATATTTACGAATTTCCAAGTATTCTTTTTTCTTATCAAGCTCGCAAATATACTGGATAGATATCCTAAAAAATAAAAAAATATTATTGAGGAAAATGATGCGCCTAAAGCAAAATACAATTTATTGTGAAATTGAAAATTTTTAGATAAATTTCCTAAAATTAAAATGGTATCTGAGTAAACATGGGGATTTAAATAAGTAAAACCTAAAGTTTTAATAACTATCTTTTTAAAGCTTTCTAAATTTTTATTATCTTTAATATTATAATATTCGTTTAAATTTTTAAATTTTTCTCTTATGTAATTAAGTAAAAATAAAATCAAAACAGTGTTTAAAATTACTTCTATTATTAACGGTATTGAATTAAAAATATGGTAAATAAAAACACCTAAAAAAATTAACAAAACATCTGATAAAGCACAAATAGTCGTGATAACAAAAATATAATTTTTTTTTAGCCCCTGCTCTATTACAAAAAGATTTTGAGGACCTATTGCTAAAATTAGGCTTCCACCTGTTAAGAAACCTAAAATAAAATTTTCCATTACAAATTAATTATATCTGCTAGTCTATCTTTGAAGTATTCCTCGAAAGATTTATTACACGTCAAAAGATATTTTTCTTCTAAATTGTAAATAGAACAATCTATTCTTGCTATAAGAGTCTGAGCCATTGAATTAATTGGAAATTTTTTTAAACGTAAATCAAATTGAGTAAGTTTATTTAAAAACTCATTTTTATTTGCACCTGATATTTCAAAATAAACTTGACCATAGGAATAATCTGAAGCTAAAATTTCGTCTTTTTCATTTAATAATGAGATAAGTTTTAAAGTTTCTTTATAATCTCTTTCGTTCAAAAATAGTAAACTCCATTGATCAAATGAATTTTTAGCAAATAGATATTTATCATTCTTTATAATTTCAAGGTTTTTGGTAGGGGGTGTAATAGATAGCTCTTTGTTAATTAAATTGTTAAAATAATCTTGTCCATCACCTCTGATTAAAATTTGTTGAAAATACTTTTGATGTATATCTAAACCATTGGCAGATAATAATTTTGTCATGAGACTAGCCTCTTATTTTCAGGGTCTAAAAATACAGGATTTACAATTTCAACCAGAATATTTTTAGTACCATTCGGTGTTGAAACATATAATTTTTTACCCTTTAATTTATTTCCTCCTTTTATCATTGCCATTGAAATACAGTGATTTAGATTAGGACTATGGTAACTGGAAGAAATATGTCCAAGATAATCTATTGGAGTTTTGATTTTGCTTGGCAAATTTTCACACTCTAAAATATGTTGACCTTCTTCTATAAACTGAGATTTATCTAAAGGAATAACCCCAACTAATTGTTTTCTATCTTCCCTTGCGGTATCACTTCTTTTCAATGATCTTTTTCCAATAAAATCTTTTTTATTTTTACCAATCATCCAATTAAAGTTAATGTCTATTGGAGTAACTGTGCCATCAGTTTCTTGGCCAATTACAACATATCCTTTTTCTGCCCTTAATAAATGCATTGTTTCAGTTCCATAAGGAACTAAACCAAATTCTTTTCCATATTTAAAAATTGTCTCCCAGAGATCTAATGCATGTTTTGGTGATATATATATTTCATAACCTAACTCACCAGTAAAACTAGCTCTCATAATCCTAGCTAAAGTATTTTTATAATTGAATGTTTTAAATGTCATAAAAGGAAATGCTTCATTGCTGAAGTCAATTTCAGTGAAAACTTTACTGATAATTTCTCTTGTTTTAGGACCGCTGATATTAAAAGTTGTAAATTGTTCTGTTATTGAGTTTAAGAAAACTTGTAAATGAGGCCATTCAGTTTGAAGAAACTCTTCCATGTGAGAGAGAACTTTTGGTGCCCCACTGGAAGTCGTGGTAGCTATGAAATGTTTGTCATTTATTTTACAAATTATACCATCGTCCATGATCATTCCATCCTCTCCCAGCATAAGAGCGTACCTGGAAGTCATAGGTTTCATTTTTGTAAAAGCATTTGTATACATTAAATTCATGAATTCTAATGCATCCTTTCCTTTAATTTCTATTTTACCAAGAGTGCTGCCATCCAAAATTCCTGCTGACTGTCTAGTCTGTTTAGATTCTCTTTGGACAGCTTGATACATTGTTTCATTGTCGTCTTTTTTAAAATACCAAGGTCTTTTCCACTGGCCTACGTCTTCAAAAATTGCATTATTTTTTACGTGCCAATTATGAATAGGCGTTTTTCTTTCTGGATCATAAAATTCATATGTGCTTCTACCCGCTATCGCCGCAAAACTTAATGGTGCGTACGGTGGCCTATAAGTAGTGGTCCCAACTTCTGATATCTTTTTATTTAAAATTTTAGAAACTATGCCTAGCGAGTTAATACTACTAATTTTGCCCTGGTCAGTACCCATGCTATTCGTAGTATATCTTTTTAGGTGCTCTATCCTATCATAACCCTCGCTTATAGCTTGTTTTAAATCTTTGACCGTAACATCATTGTGTAAATCAATAAAAGATTTGGACCAGTTTGATTTTTTTAAACTTTTAGTTTCCCATAATTCTTGTATCGAAAAATTTTCTGCTACATTAGTTTCTATTTCAACATCGTATTTGTTAATTTTTAAAAAAGATAATTTAGTATCTACCTCTTCACAAACTTTTTTAAAATTGTAATTGCCGCTTACTGAACCTAAAGTTATTGTGTTCTGGAAAGATGTATCTGGTTTGAATGAAATAATTTTTTCATCCCATTTAACTAATCCTTTGGATTGAGTAAATAAATGTATATCAGGGTTATATCCTCCTGAGGTACACAACATAGATGCATTTATAGGAAATATAGATTTCCCTTGTCTGATTTGAACTTTTTCTACTTTTTTGTTTCCATCACAACCCTCTACTTCTGACTCAGGATAAAATTTAATATCATTGTCTTTTAGATATTGCTTAATTTCATCCTCTATATTTTTTATATTTCTTGAGTCTACATAAGCAGCGGGCTTACATTTTAAATTAATTAATGATTTTGCTAAACTTATTGTAGAAGAATTATTTGTAAAAATTACAGGATTTTTTTCAGGCACAACACCGTATCTATGAATATATTTTTCAAATGAAGAAGCTAACATTACTCCTGGTAAATCATTATTTCTAAAAGAAATAAATCTTTCTATGTGCCCGTTGGCTAAGATAGTATTATTTGTTCTTATTTTATGGAGTGTAAGTTCAGATTTATTTGTATCTATTTTTTTTCCAGCAAATTTATCTTCTAAAGCAATAAGATGATTGGTAAAATTATAAGTTGTAACAAGTGTATTTTTTAGAATTTTTATATTTTTAGATTTTGTTATTAATTTTTCTGTTTCATTTATCCAGTCAATGGCTAATTTGTTTCCAATATATTTTACTTTGTTTGAATTTTTTAGGACTCCACCTAAAAAACCATCTTGCTCAACGAGAAGGACATCGTAATCAGTATTAATTAATTTTCTTGCAGCAATTAAACCAGACAAGCCACCACCAACAATAAGAATATCAATATTATGGTTTTGATGAATACTTTTTGATCTAAAGTTTTTTGGCGGCTTGCCTAAGCCTGCTGTTCTTCTTATTAATGGCTCATAAATTTTCTTCCAAAAACCTCTGGGACCCATAAACGTTTTATAATAAAAACCTGCTGAAAAAATGGGAGATAAGATATTGTTTATTGACCCAATATCAAAAGACAATGAGGGCCAACGATTTTGGCTTGTAATATTTATTCCATCATAAACTCTTTTGATGGTTGCTCTTGTGTTAGGTTCGTTATGCTCATTTAAAATTTGTACAAGCGCGTTTGGCTCTTCTATACCGCAAGTATAAATCCCTCTTGGTCGATGATATTTAAAACTTCTTCCAATTAATTTAATATCATTTCTTATTAAAGCAGAGGCAATTGTGTCTCCTTCGAAAGCATCATATTGTTTTCCATCAAAAAATATTTTTATTTTCTTTTTTGTAATGTAATTACAACTATTATTATTAATTGATGACATAAGTTTATTTTTTTACTGCAAAATTTCCAGACCCTACCATTGGCTCGCCAGATGGTGATTTCAAAGTTGTTTTAAATTCACTTAACTCAGGTCTGTTATCTGTTAATTTGTAAATCTTTAAAATTGTGTCTGTTGAGGTATCGCGAACTGCATTAAACCATTTTCTACATCCATGAGAATGTACCCATCTCTCGTAAAAAATTCCTTTTGGATTAGAACGATAAAAAACGTATTGACCCCACTCTTTATCGCTTAATGCATCAGGATCTTTAGGCCTTATAACGTGAGCCTCTCCTCCGTTGGTAAATTCTGATTGTTCTCGCTCACCGCAGTATGGACAATTTATTAAAATCATAACTAATGTGCTACTGCAGCAGCACCGTGTTCGTCAATTAATCTTCCGTCAGAAAATCTTTCTAAGTTAAAAGCTGCATTAATTTTGTGTGGCTCATCTTTAGCAATCGTATGTGCAAATACATTAGCACTACCTGGTGTTGCTTTGAATCCTCCAGTTCCCCAACCACAATTAAAATATAATCCCTCTACTTCACACTTGCTAATAATCGGACTTGCATCGGGACAAATATCAACAATACCGCCCCACTGACGTAACATTTTCATTTTCCCGAAAATAGGATAAAGTTCAACAATTGCTCTAACGGTTTCCTCAATAACATCGTAACCTCCTCTTTGAGTAAATGAATTATAACCATCTGTTCCTGCTCCAATTACTAGTTCACCTTTGTCTGATTGACTCACATAAGCATGAACGGCATTAGACATAACGACAGTATTTATGACTGGTTTAATAGGCTCAGAAACAAGTGCTTGTAAAGGTCTACTTTGTAAAGGCAATTTAACACCAGCTGTTTGCGCTAATACACTTGTGTGACCTGATGCAACTACAGCAACTTTTTTTGCTTTTATAAAACCTTTTGAGGTGTTAACACCTTCAACTTTATAATTGTCTGTTTTTATATCCTTAACCTCACAATTTTGAATTATATCAACACCCATTTCATTTGACCTTAAAGCATAACCCCACGCTACTGCATCATGTCTGGCTACTCCTCCTCTTGGCTGAAAAGCTGCGCCTAACACCGGATACCTCAAATTTTCTGTATTCATAATTGGAACTAAATCTTTAATTTGTTTTCTGTCTAACCATTGCGTATCTAAACCATTTAATCTATTTGCACTTATTCTTCTTTTCATTTCTTTAATGTCATGCTCATTATGAGCTAAGTTCATAACTCCTCTTTGGCTAAACATCATATTAAAGTTAAGTTCTTCAGATAAATTTTCCCAAAGCTTTACAGAATGATCGTAAAGGTGGGCGCTTTCATCCCAAAGATAATTTGATCTAATAATTGTTGTGTTCCGACCGGTATTACCTCCTCCGAGCCAACCTTTTTCTATAACTGCAATGTTTTTAATTCCATGCTCTTTAGCTAAGTAATACGCTGTACCTAAACCGTGACCTCCGCCCCCAACAATTATTACGTCGTAAACCTTTTTTGGCTCTGGATTTTCCCACATCTTTTGCCAATTTTCATTATTAGAGAATGAGTTTTTTATCAGGCTAAAAATTGAATATTTTTTTTTCACAACTTAGGTTACCAAAAAAAAGTTATGTGAGCTAGTGAATTAATCTAACCTTTTTATTCGTGAATTTACTTGAATTTTTTCTTTAACTTCTGCTAGCCTGTTTTTAACGGCAGAACAGATCTCTGAGTTTGAGGATTCTAAAAAACTTACACATTTTTCTTTTTTTTTATTACTATTATTTTTTTCAACAAAAGCAGATACATGTTCGATTGGTGATCGTCCAGTTTGTTTTTTAATTGTATAACTTGCTACTGAAGATACCGAGGACCTCAAAACATTACCACTTCCCACTGATGTGGTTGCTGGCCCTAATAAAGCCATTGTTTCCGCACAACCGGATAAAATTATTAGCAAGCCTATTAGACCTAAAGTTTTTTTCATATTCTCCCCACGCACTTATAGCTGTTCTTCTAAAAAAAAAAAACAAATCGTTAAGTTGTAAACATATCAAATCAACCAAGGATTGTAAGTATTATATTTACTTTATGACTCTTATGGGTTTATTTTCTAAACAAGACAGCAGATTTTCAATCATTTGAGGGTAAAACTTAGTATAATTTTCAATCGTTACATACCCGGTATGCGGCATTAAGAAAGCATTAGGCATAAATCGAAGTTTATGATCCTGAGGCAGAGGCTCCTTGTCATAAACAT
>MDSZ01089495.1_pt1 | contig 10148 bp, 6 predicted proteins | sample 811201 | NCBI WGS metagenome assembly MDSZ01 (sample SAMN05326647, study PRJNA326480) | marine metagenome | isolation source: seawater | place: Indian Ocean: North | collected 2010 | reverse complement strand
ATATTATTTGAAAATTCAAATTGCAAAGAAGTAGATATTCCGCCTCCCATCTGTTAATTCATTACATGTTCTATAAATCCTTATAGAATCTTTTCGTTCGTTTAATTAGCAATAGTTGGTTTTTCCAACAAAAAATATTTACCATGTTTAATAATAAAAATTTTAGTTTATCTCATTTTAAAAATGATTTCCCTGCTGCTGTTGTAGTTTGGTTAGTAGCTCTTCCACTATGTATTGGAATTGCGCAAGGTTCTAATGTTAATGCATTCTCTGGATTAATTGCAGGAATTATTGGTGGTTTAGTAGTCACTTTCTTTAGTGGTTCTAAATTTGGTGTAAGTGGACCTGCAGCAGGTCTCATTACTATAGTTGTTGCAGGTATTGCAACTCTTGATGGAGATAATGATGCTTCCATCTTCTTTCTTGCAGTTTTTCTTTCTGGAGTTATTCAATTTCTTTTGGGTTTATTCAGGCTGGGGGTGATTGGATATTTTGTACCAACGTCGGTTATTAACGGTATGCTAGCATCCATTGGTTTAATCCTAATGCTTAAACAAATACCATCAATTATTGGTGGCTATAAAGGGTTGAATCCTGATGCATATTCAGCATACACAGATGCTGAAAAGTTAGACCTGCATTTGTTAACTAAACTCTGGATTGATACTAAATCTGCAATAATGGACCCTACAACCGGAGCAATAGTAATTTTTGCAATTTGTCTTGGAATAATGTTGCTCTGGGAACTTAAGTTTTTTAAGTCCAAACCGTTATTTCAGTATATGCCAGGATCTTTAGTTGCAGTTGTTGTAGGTAGTGTACTAGCTTATTTGTTTTCTGCAACTGGAGCCGATTCAGGTTCCTCACTAGCAATTATTGCCGAGCAAAAAGTTGGTTTGCCTCAAGCTGTGAAAGATTGGGATTTTAAAAACTTAATAAAATTCCCTGACTTTTCTCACTTAGCAAATTTACAAGTTTGGGTTGTTGCTTTTACAATTGCAATTGTTGGAAGTATTGAAACTTTATTGAGTGTTGAGGCAACAGATAAGCTCGATCCTGATAAAAATATTTCACCAACTAATAAAGAACTAAAGGCTCAAGGTATTGGAAATGCAATTTCAGGTTTAATTGGAGGACTGCCTATTACTATGGTAATTGTTAGAAGTTCTGCAAATATAAATGCAAAAGCAAAAACACAATGGTCTGCTATATATCATGGAATTCTACTATTAATTTCAGTCTTTACTTTTCCAACTCTGTTAGAAATGATTCCTACAGCTTCTTTAGCAGCAATATTATGTGTTTTAGGGTTTAAATTATTAAAGTTGAAAAAGGTTATTGAAATGTTTAAGACCGATATTCAAGGAGCAATTGTAATAATAGTTACAATTACAGCTGTAATAGCAACAGACTTATTAACTGGTGTTGGAATTGGTTTTGCTTTAGCAATGTTTTTCTTATTGAGAAAAAATTATGAATTGGCTTTTATTTCTCATATTGATGAAGAAAATAAAAAAACAGTTATATCTTTTGCTCAAATAGTTTCATTCCTTAACAAAGGAGCTCTTATGCAGACTTTACAGGATATTCCTAATGGAAGTAAAGTTAAAATGAGTGCTAAAAAGTGTCACACAATGAGTAATGAAATTCTAGAAGTTATCAAAGATTTTAGAGATATTTCAAGTAAAAGAAATAATATTGATCTAGAGCTTATAGGATTTGACAAGTTTCTACCAAGTGATGATATTAAATCAAGTTAAAGTCTCTTTTTAAATACTTTATGTAACATATTATTTGAATCAGTTCATAAATTCTCTTGAAGAGTATTTTAAACTAAGCTCTAATTATATGATTAGAATACGATTGACTTTGGGATTATTCCTGTACTCACTTCGTTTTTTAAGTTACCGATGCTATCGATTATTAGTAAAGAACCATTTTGAACATAATCTTTAGCATCTGTTACATATAAATCTTTGTTATATGGGTCAATAGATAAATTATAAAAAGTATTGCCATTGTTTTCCCATACAATTTCCTGCACTGTATCCTCTATGGAAGATATTTTGTATACATGTTTATTAATAAAAAATACCTCATTATTAAATAAATTCATCGAAGAAGGATAGCTTAGGTTACTTTCTAAATTGAAATTTTTAATAATTTGTAATGTTTGTGTTTCAATTATTGAGATACTAGGTTCTTCGTTGTTGGATATAGATCCTTGAGAAAGAATCCATAAGTTTCCTTTTATATCTTCTTTTATAGATACTGGATTTTGTCCTACACTAATGCTGTCTAAAATGGAATCATCATTGGAATTTATAACGTATACTTGATTATTTGCTATATTACAAACGTATACTTTCCCATTTTGCATTAATATATCTTCACACCAACCACTAACAGGAATTTCGCTTGTTGTATTTTGGTAGGCGTTGTAGATATATATACTGTTTGAATAAAGATCTGTAATATAATATTTGGAATTATTTACTTTGATAATTTTTCGTGGTGATAATAAGTTATCTATTTGGTATAAATACTCAAAAGTTTCATCATTTATAACTACAATTTTCCCAGAATTATTTACAACTAAAAAAAGTTGATGGTCTATATGAGATATACTATGAAGAACATCTCCTAGAAGACTTTGATTAACATTTTGGTAAATGTTACTTGAAGTTTCTCCACTATTTTTATTATAAGAGGAAAGAGAAGAGTTCCCATACTGAAAATTTCCCTCGTTTCCAATAAGAACTAGACCATTTCCATTGACACTTACATTATTGGAATTATTATCAGGGTTTAGCTTTACGCATGAAGAGCAAATTATTAATATGCTCAATAAAAGAAAATTAATAGACTTTTTCATTTTATTGATTTAAGACAAATTTTTGAGTTATACTTTGGCTTTGTGTGGATATATTAAGGAGATAAATTCCATTTTTATAAGATTGAATATCTATATTTTGTGTTGCTTCAAGATTGTGTTTGTAATTTTTTTGAAAAATTATTTTTCCACTTAAATCAAATATTTCAGCTTTAAAATCTGCTTTTTGTACACTTTTTAAATCAAAAATAACCATACCATTTATAACTCTAAAGTTTTCTAAAATATTTTCAGAATTTTCTAAAATAATATTCACAGGTCCTTGATTGATAACACCAACGGCATCTAAGTCAAATCCAGAAGATGGGAATGGGGTGGGGAATGGGTCATTAATTTTATTTAAATATTGATCGTAATTACAGAAATTTGAATCAATGGAGCCTATTACATCAATAATTTTCACATAGGATATTGAGTTTACATCTAAATTAGGTTCGTTTATTAATTCTTCTAAATCAAAAGGAGTTCCAAAGTTAGCTCTGTATTTACCAGCTAAATTATTAATATTTACAGGGTCTATTGCTCCAAAAGCATCAATTTGAATGCTATCTTGGGTAAAAGAAGTTGTTGGAAATCTAAAAAAATCAGTTCCATTACTACTTACTTCTACAAACCCAAGTTCTAGAAAAGTATCGCTAAATGCATTTTCAAAAATTGCAAAATCCCATCCAGGTCCATTCTCAATAAATCTTTCAAAACTTAAAATAGCTTCTCCACCGTCTCCTAAACTAACAATTCCATTTCCTGGAGGTCCAATAGCCATGGAACTGTCTCCGGAACTTGCTATAACAGATAATGGATTAGAGATGTCTTCTTGTCCAAGAACTACAGAACATGAAGTCGCCCAATTTACAAAAACACTGCTATCCTTATGGATAGCAGTAGTTCCTTGAACTCCAGCTGCAGGGGCAAATTGAGCCAATACTGGAATTGTAAAAAATAACAGTAAATAAAATATTAATGAGCGCTTATATCTTAAGTATTCTTTCATTAATTACACCATCTTTAGTTTCTATTTTCATGATATATTGTCCCTTAACAAAGTAAGAAATATCTATTTGCTTTGGATTTTTTAAATTATGAATTATTTCTTTTCCAAAAATGTTAAATATAGATATTGAATATTCATCATTATTTTCAAGACTTTTTAAATTTATGAAACTAGAAGAAGGATTTGGATGTACTGAGAATTTATTTTTGGATTTCTCAACTGCAGATAATGGAAAATTTCCTACGTTATCAATACAGAAATAGGCTGGTGTATTCATTCCAAAAGCACCTACATCACTTGAAGATAAATCAAATCTTACACTATCATACGGTCCAGGTAATAATTCAACATATTGCCAATCTGTAACAATATAATCTAATGAGCTATCAGCATGGGTGAAATCAGCAAGATAAAATTCTGTACTATCGGAAACAGAACCATTATAATACCCATAAATATGCAACTTAAAATAGTCCTGGTCAGCATTGGTAAATTTCTTTGCAAATGCATCTCCGTCTCTCATACTATTAGCAGCATAAGTACTATTGGTAATATTTATACCAAGTCCGTCAGGATTATTAAATACAATTGTAGAATTTGGCTTTCCAATAGCATAGTTACTTCCTGTCAATCCTATTGAAGAACCACCTCCAGCTTTAGCGCTATATTGATTGGTAAATCCAGAAGTAGAACTATCTGTCATATTGGAATATACCCAGCCAGATGACCAATAACCTGAAGCTGATCCCCAAGTAGTATCATATGTGTTACTAAAATTATAATCACCTGAACTAAAAATAGTAGTAAACATGGAATTATTGTGTAATCCAGAAAGATCTGATCCATCCCAATAAGATTCCGAGGAAAGAGTAAGGTTTTCAAAGTCTGCAACATTCATTTGAGCGTTTAAACTTCCAAATGTTATTGAAAGAATAATAAGTAGGTAATTTATTTTTTTCATTTTTTATTTTTTATTTGTTTAATTTAAAGTTGATTCCTATTTCATGATTTATCAAGGGCATAGGTCTATTCATAATCACTTGATAATTGGTGTTGTATAAGTTGTTGATCTTGTAAAATATTTTTGCAGAACTATTATTCAATTTAACTCTGAAACTTAAAAACAACCTTCCTAGATTAAAAGAGGGAAGATAGTTTTCATTATCTGTTGAAGTAAATACATATCCAGTATAGTTATGTAAATAAGTGAAAGAGAATTCTTTATAACTTATTTGACTTTTAAATACTAGTTTGTAGTGAGGGATGTATATAAGTTGTTTGTCTAGAGAATTATTATTAGAGTTGTAAACTTCAATATTGGTACTTAGATTGTAAGCAGTTTTAACAGAGAAATCATAGGATATATTTTTGTTAATAAAATGAACTTTAGAACTTGTTTCAAGTCCACGATTCCATACTTTTTTAACATTCATTGGAGACCAAAAACTTCCAGTTGGTTGCCAAAGTATCCAATTATCAATCCATCTTGAATAAATAGAGGGTTCAAATGAAAAAATTACTTTGTGAATTTTCTTATTCCAAATTACTCCAATATCGCTAGTGTATCCCTCCTCCGGAACAAGATTTAAATTTCCTCCTGGATTCCAAAAAAGGTCGTTGATAGTTGGAAATCTATATACTTTACCAGCATTAAAATATAGATTGAAATGATTGTGAAATTCTCTTTTAAAAGAGTAAGAAAAAGTTAATGGTGAATTATATTTCTTGTCAAATAGTAAACTAGTTGTAAGTAGATGTTTTAATTGATATTTTGGATTGTTTACCTTAAAAGTTCCGGTTAAAGAAGTTCTATTTAATTCTGCAATATCTACATAGTTGTTTCCATTTGAACTAGCTAGTGAATTGGTCAAATTAAACTTTAAAATATTGAAATTGTTAATTGATTTGGAAAAGTCAATCTGATTTATAATGGTTTTACATGGATTATTTCCAAAAACAGATCTAATAGAGTCTGTGTAGATATTTTTCTCATCATAGTATGCAGATTTTAACTGTATATATGCGTTTAAAAATCTATGTTTTATAGAACTAAAAATCCTGTGATTGATATCGTTTTGAAATGCATTACTTGGAGATTCTAAAAGACCACTTGGAATTTCTCTATTTATCTCTTGCCCAAAATAAATTACTTTAAAATCAGTTTTTTTCAGCGAAATTCTTGTAGTACTCATTAAAGCAATATGTTCAAGAGATGCATTTTCTTGGTTTTTCTTTTCCATATCTACATCTAAGTATGAATAATTATTAAGCGCACTTTTTCTAAACAATTTTATAGAAGTCTCTAGTTTGCTTTTTGAGTAGTTGATTTTCAGAAAATTAGAATTTTGTTGAAATGAACCTTGCACTGTTCCAGCCTCAATAAATGATTTTCCTTCTTGATTGTCACCAAGTACCACAGCTCCTGCTAATGCACCATTAGCCAAGTTTGAATTTGAAATACCATACAATACACTTACAGATTCGAAAAAAACAGATGGAATTGTTGAAAAATCTACTATTCCATTTAATGGATTATTTATTACAAAATCATTGTAAATTAATGAAGTTTGTTGGGCATTTCCTCCTCTTGTGGATATGCTTGATAAAGTTCCGGGACCGTAATGTTTTAGATAATTTATAGTTTCGCCTTCCAAAATCTGATCTATCGTTTCATTAGATCTTTCCTTGGATAACAGAAGATATTTATTTGTTTTTAGAAAGTCCTCGTTTACAAGGAAATTTGAAGTTCTTTTTTCAAAGGTTTGGAGATGTTTTGATGTATCAATTTTTTGAGGAAAATAAATTCCAATTGAGTATATGGTTATAGAAAAGAATATAAAATATTTCACATCTGTTATTTATCATTTAACAGCAAAACGTGAAATTAAAGATGCAGGAGGTGGTTTGTAAACAATTACACCAACTACTATCTATAACTAGAAAAGCTTCAATCCACGAAAGCTATCTAAAACTTAAAGAGGCAGGTCTCCTGACTTATTGAAAATTTTGTTAGCCTTCCCATATAAAAACAGTGGCATATTAACAAAATATAATCAACTTACAGTTGCGGGACAGTCAATGAATCTAACATTGTTCCCTTTTAATCTTACCCAAAGGTAAAAACCAATCCAAGTGATAGTAAAATGAAATACAAATTTAGTATTTATTAGACGACAAGTTCTTTTTTTGTAAATTATTATTAATAATTAACTTTTAATAAGTCAATGTTTAGTTATAATTTTCAATTTTAATGAAAATAGATTCAACAGTTATCCAACCACAAAATATTATAGCTATTTTTGATTAAATCAATTTGAAAATTTGTCTAGAACAATTAAAATATTATTTGTGATAATTCTGATAGGTGTTAATTTAAACTCTACCTATTCACAAAATTCGTGGTCTACTTTAATTGATTCCGTTTCTACTTTATCTTCACCAAGAGCTATTGATTTGAATTTAGATGGAACTAAAGATATTGTTCTTGGTGCGGGAACAGATTCTACATACAGTAATTATGGAGTTGTTGCCTTGAATGGTATTTCTGGTCAGTTATTATGGAATCTTCCAACACCTGATGAGATTTTCACAAGTGCAGTTTTTAACGACATTAATAACGATACTATTCCAGATGTTTTTATTGGGGGAAGAAATGCTCAGCTATATGCAATAGATGGTTCTAATGGTAGTATTATTTGGGAATTCTTTCCACAAAATTCTGGATTAAATCCTGCAGATTCTGGGTTATACAACTTTTATTCATCTCAAATTTGCAATGATTTTGATGGTGATAATGTTCAAGATATTTTGGTTACAAATGGAGGTGATCACAAAGCTGCTCCTTTTGATCCAAGACCACCTGGACATTTAATGCTAATAAGTGGAGCAACTGGTCATTTAATTGCAAAAGCCGTAAGTCCTGACAGTTCTGAAATATATAGTTCACCAGTAGTTCTTTCTCAAAGTGGTGTCATAAATTCAGAAAGTATTGTATTTGGAACTGGTGGAGAACAGCATGGTGGTGGTATGTATGTTACCAATTTTACAGATTTATTAAACGGAGATATTTCTTCTTCCATTATTTTAACTACACATCCAACTAAAGGATTTATAGCTCCAGCTTCATTAGCAGATGTTTCTGACGATGGAAATATTGATATTATAGTTCAGTCTTTTTCTGGAGAATTATCTGCTTTTGACGGAATAACCTTTCAAACTCTTTGGTCTAAAAACTTTCCTGGTTGTGAATCTAGCGCAGCTCCCACAATAGGTAATTTTACCGGTGGAGATCTAGTACCTGATGTTTTTACTGTTGTTTATCGTGGTACAACTCCCACCTATTTTGACTATTATCAAGTTATGTTAGACGGTTTAACTGGCGAAATTTCTTGGATAGACAGTGTAGGTAGTATGCATTTCTCATCTTCTTCAGCTTTTGATGCTAATGGGGATGGTAGAGACGAAGTCTTATTTAGTGTAAACTACATAAGTAGTCACTTTTCTCATCAGTTAAAGATGGTTGATTTTCAGAATGATAGTATAATAGATATTACTTCACTTAATGCTGGTGTTAATCTTGGATGCTCACCTCTAATAGCAGATTTAGATGAGGATGGACTTGTTGAATTTGTTTATACTTACAAGTTCGATAGTCTTAATCCAAGCGCCTGGAATGGTTTTTATTTTAATAGGACGAATACCAATTATAGTTATCCAGAAAGAGGATTAGCTTGGGGTGCATATATGGGAACATCTTTTAATGGGAATTATACAAGACAACTTTCATTATGTGCAAATTCTAATATGATTTCAAGTTGGAATATTTCCCAACCATCTTGTAACAACTTTAATGATGGTTCAGTTTATCCTTCTGTGATAAATACTAATCCAAATACTTATTTATGGTCAGATGGTTCAGTAGGAGATACTTTGCAACATGCTAGTGCTGGAATACATACACTATTTATTACCGATACTAACAATTGTGTAGAATATCATCAATTCCAGCTTAATGATCCCTACTACATTTCATTTGGAAATATAAATCATAATAATTGTATTGGCGATTCAATTGGTACAGCAACCGTTTCTAGTTCTGGATGTGTCTGCCAATTTAGTACATGTACCTATAATTGGGATAACGGTTCATTAATTAAGCATGCTACAAATTTGTCTGCTGGCATGCACCATGTATTAATTACCCATCCAGATGGCTGTATAGTTGAAGATTCTATTTTTATTAATGATGGACTCCCTGTTTTAGACAGTTTCTTAGTTACAAATAACAGTTGTTTTTACACTAACGACGGCCAAATTGAGCTTTTTCCAAATAATCCATTGACAACAAATTACAGTTGGTCCAATAATACATCCCAAAATATTAATTCACAACTTAGTTCAGGTTCTTATTGGGTTATTGTAAATAATTCTTTTTGTTCAGATTCCCTTTATTTTAATATTTTATCTCCAGATTCTATTTCCGCTAATTATTCATATCAAGACGTATTGTGTTATGGCGATTCTAATGGAACTGTAGAGTTAAGCCCAACCTCTGGTTTTTCACCATTTAGTTATGTAATGAACGGAATTATTTACAACGATTCTTTGTTTGAAAACCTTACAACTGGTAATTACCAGTTTTATTTAAAAGATTCTACAAATTGTAATTCAGATACTATTAATATTACAATTAATCAGCCAGATTCTTTAGAAGTGACTTTTACTGTTGTTCCAGAATCTGATTCAGGATTTTTTGATGGATCTGTAGTTGCTAGTGGTCTTGGTGGAACCTCACCCTACTTTTATTCATGGTCACATAATCCCAACATAAATGATTCAATAATTTTGTACTTATCCAACGATTATTACACATTAAACTTAAGTGATAATAATGGATGTCAATTATTAGATTCTGTTTATGTTGGAATAGTTTCAGATAATAACTTAAAATTAAATGATTTTTTAAAAATTTACCCTATTCCATCTACTGGAAATATTTTTTTAAATAATTATTCTAATGAGCTTATTAGCATTAAGATATTTGAGCTTTCTGGAAAGCTAGTCAAGAGTTCCTTTTATATTTCCCCTTTTGAAAAGTATTCTATTTCTCTTCCCAAAGGACATTTTGTAGCAGAGATTAAAAATAGAAACTCCTCAAGTTTTCAAAAAATCATTATCCTTGATTAAGATATTTCGAATACGTTTTTTATTTATTGTTTCTTGTATTATTTCCTGTTCTCAGAATAGTAATTCCTCACATAATGT
>MDSZ01008172.1_pt1 | contig 10148 bp, 8 predicted proteins | sample 811201 | NCBI WGS metagenome assembly MDSZ01 (sample SAMN05326647, study PRJNA326480) | marine metagenome | isolation source: seawater | place: Indian Ocean: North | collected 2010 | reverse complement strand
TCATTGTCCGCCAGAAGTTAGTTTTACTTACTTAATGGATGCATTCCCAAAAATGCTTAAAGAATTTAATAGAATGTCATTAGAATTTAATTCTCATAAAGGACTTCCGGAAGAGAAAGTATCAATTTTAGATAACCACTTCATTAGTAAAGAGCTTCGCAATTTAATTCTAAGAATACTTAAAAATAAAAACCCAAAAAAAAATTTACTTTACTATGGAGCAAAAGATAATGGTATTTCTAACAATTTTTTATTTTGGTTAAGTATTTTTAGATATGAAAAATTTGTTGGAATTGTAAGAGATCCTAGACAAGTAAGTATTTCAGTTTGGTATCATAATTTAAGAATAGCTGGAAAAGAATGGGAAAAAAATAACAACTTTAAAGATGTTCTGCTAAGTGAATTTAAACAATTTAATAAGAATTTAACTTTGATATCAGAATTATCCAGAACATATCCAGATAATATTATGTTAGTGAAATATGAAGATTTAACAAATGGAAATACTTCAGCACTTAAAAAAATATTTAGCTTTTTAGGCGTACCCACCTCTCAAATAATGATAGAAAAGATAAACAAAAAAAATAAATTTTCTAATTTTAAAGATGGTAAGTTTTTTAGAAATGGTGATGCTGATGAATGGAAAACCAAAATTGATAAACAGCTTTTAAAAGAAATAACACCGCATGCAACTAAAGAATTATTAGATTATTTTAATTACCCTCAAATTTAAAAAAATTAATAGTTTATATTTTAATTTAAATTGCCTTTTAACATATCCCAAAATTCATCGTAAACTTTATCATTAAAATTTCTAATACTTCTAAAAAAAACATGTTTATTTGGGTCATTATAATTAATTTCAATACCCCATAAGGACTTATCGTCATATGGAAGTGTTCCATAACGCAAATCTGCAATTAAATTATCGTAATCAGGATGTAAATAAATGTAATTTTGAGAAAAATAGGCAAACCTCAAAATGTCTTTTCGTTGAATAGAGTTTTTTGGGAGTTTCGGGAAAACTGTTTCTTTGTTAATTACATTAATCTTTGGTCCTTGCTTATATTTTGGAATACCAAAAAATGGAAAATAAATAGCGTCTATAAAATACTGTTTTTCATGTTGGTACACACTTCGCCAAAGAAAATTATTTCCAATAGTTGGGTTAAGAAAAAGCCTTTCAACTTTATGTTCTCTTTCTGCAGCAATAATTTTTACATATTCTTTGACTTGCTGATATTTTATAAAATTAAAGCTCAAATGAAATATACTTAAAAATAATCCAATCCTTATTGTTAAAAGGGAATTACGTACAACAGAGATTAAAAAAAAGATAAAAATTATTCCTGTAAAAACAGGGTCTATTATAGATATAATATTTAAACCAACTCTAAAATCTGAGAACGGCCAAAATAGTACGGTTCCATAGCTTGTACAGGCATCAAGGAGACCATGCGAAAAATATCCTAGAAAAGAAAAAAAATATATTTGTTTAAAAGATAATTTCTTTCTAAGAATTAGTAACAATATTAAAGATACAAAAAGACCTCCAATTGGTGAAAAAAACAATGAATGAGAAAAATGCCTGTGATAATCTATTGATAGTAACGGATCAGACGAGGATCTTATAACAATATCAAGATCAGGAGCCAGACCTCCAACGAAACCACAAAATGTTGCAGTCTTTAGTTGTGTTTTTTTACAAAAAGCACCTGCTAGACAACTACCCAGTAGACCTTGTGAAACTGGATCCATTAATTCACCAATAAAGTTTATTAAAAAAAAATATATCAAAAGATAAATTAACGGTTTTTTTTTAATTTTTGTGAATTTTCTTTTGAATACTGTTTTGAGTAATTATTTTTTACATTTTTTTCTTCAAGAGAAATACTATAGCAACCGTTTTCCTTACCGTACTCTTTTGCTAAAGAATCAACAAAACTTCCAGCAATAGCTGCTTTTACATAAAAAAGTGATACTAAAGATATAATTAAATATTTCATACAAGAAAATTAATAATTAAAATTTTTTTTTCAACTATATTCTTAACAGATCTCTTTAAGCTTAAAAAACAAAGGATATTTGATAGATGGCGGAGAGAGAGGGATTCGAACCCTCGAAACAGTTGCCTGTTTACACGCTTTCCAAGCGTGCGCCTTCAGCCACTCGGCCATCTCTCCATTCAATCATTTGAAGTCTTAAGAACATTTATAAATGCAGATTGCGGGATTTCAACTTTCCCAAATTGACGCATTCTTTTTTTTCCTTTTTTTTGTTTATCAAGTAATTTATTTTTTCTTGTAACATCTCCACCATAAAGTTTAGCTGTGACATCTTTTCTGTAACTACTGATGGTTTCACGAGCAATTATTTTCCCACCTATTGTGGCCTGAAGCGGAATTTTAAATTGTTGTCTTGGAATAAGTTCTTTTAATTTTTCACAATAAACCTTTCCTCTTAAACTAGCTTTCGATCTATGAGAAATAAAGGATAAAGCGTCAACTGGCTCAGTGTTCACCAAAATCTGCACCTTAACTAAATCACTTTCCTGATACTTTTTAAACTCATAATCAAAGCTGGCATAACCACTTGTAATTGATTTTAGTTTGTCATAAAAGTCAAAAACAACTTCTGCTAAAGGTAATTCATAAACTATCATTGCTCTTTTACCGGCATAAGTAAGATTTTTTTGCACTCCTCTTCTATCAGTACACAGTTTAATTACTGCTCCTAAAAATTGATCAGGAAGAAGAATTGTGGCAGTAATAATTGGTTCACATATTTGCTGAATTTTTGTAACCTCTGGAAGATGAGATGGATTATGAACATCTAACTTTTCACCATTCGTCATATCAATTTTATATATTACCGAAGGGGATGTTGTTATTAAATTAATATTGAATTCTCTACTTAATCTTTCTTGTATTATCTCTAAGTGAAGCAGACCTAAAAAACCACATCTAAATCCAAGGCCTAATGCTGTTGAGGTTTCAGGCTCAGAAGAAAAACTTGCGTCATTGAGTGCTAATTTGGATATACTATCTTTAAGTAAATCATAATCATCAGCATCGACTGGATATAATCCGCAAAAGACAACAGGAATACTTGGTTTAAAGCCAGGCAATGGTTTAGATGTTGGACTTTGATTATCAGTAATTGTATCACCAACTTTACAGTCACTGACATGTCTAATACCAGCTGTGATAAAGCCTATTTCACCTGGATTTAATTCCTCCATATATTTAATTTTTGGCGTAAAAAACCCACATTTTTCAACTTGGTACACAGCGTTGGTTCCCATCATTTTAATTTTCATTCCTGTCTTTAATTTTCCTGAAAGAACTCTAACCAAAATAATTACTCCAAGGTAAGTATCGTACCAACTATCTACCAACATACCTATCAAGTTTTCATCAGTATATTTTTTTGGAGGAGGTAGCCTTTGAATTATTGATCCAATTAGTTTATCTATTCCATCACCCGTTTTTGCTGAAACTAAAATAGAATCAGATGCGTCAATACCAATGACATCTTCTATCTGTTGCTTAACTCTCTCAGGTTCAGCAGATGGTAAATCTATTTTATTTAAAACAGGAATTATTTCATGATTATTTTCAATAGCTTGATAAACATTTGCGAGTGTTTGAGCCTCGACTCCTTGAGATGAATCAACAACAAGAAGAGAGCCTTCACAACACGCTAACGATCTACTTACTTCATAAGAAAAATCTACATGCCCTGGTGTATCCATTAGATTTAGGTTGTAAGATTTATTATCATGAATGTATTTTAAATAAACTGTTTGAGCTTTAATAGTTATACCTCTTTCACGTTCAATATCCATGGAATCAAGTACTTGATTCTTCATTTCTCTTTCTGAAAGACCACCGCACATTTGAATAATTCTATCTGCTATTGTAGATTTTCCATGGTCAATATGCGCGATTATTGAAAAATTTCTAATATTTTGCATAAACCTATCTCAGACGAGCACTAAAATTATTAGAAATACTATCAATAATTTTTTTTGATAAATCTTGAATTTCATTTTCTGTAAGAGTTTTAATATCTGATTGTATTTTTACTTCTACAGAGATTGATTTATAATTTTTTTCTAATCCTTTTCCTTCATAATGATCAAAAATTGAAACATCTTTTATAAGGGTAGAGTCAATTTTTTTAACTAAACTTATTATGTCGTGAGAAAGTATTTCTTTTTTCATCTCAAAAGAAAAATCTCTGATTGAAGATTGGTAAGGAGAAGTTTTTAATTCCTTTTTGGAGATTGTATTATTTTTATAGAAAGAAATTATTTTTGTAAGGCTTAATTCAAAAACATTTACACAATTATCAATATCAAATTTTTTTAAAATATTAGGATGAATTTCTCCTAAATCAGCGATCTTGTCATGTCCCAAGTAGAAACAACCACTTTTTCCGGGGTGAAAATAACCTACATTTTCATTTTTTTGTTTAAAAATATGATGATTAAAGCCAATTGTTTTTAAACAGCTAATTAAGTCTGCTTTAATATCAAATAGGTCAAATTCTCTATTTTTTTCTATCCAAGATTTTTCGTACTTAAATCCAGATCTAATTACTGTAAGGACGTCTGATTGATCTCCTGGCTCATTTCCAAAAAAAACAGGACCTAATTCAAAAATAGAAATATTTTTTATATCTTTTTTATTATTTTTTTTTATTACATTGAGTAGATTAGGTATTAGTGATGATCTCAAACAATTTAAATCAGAACTTATTGGATTTTCAATAATTATACTTTTATCAAATTGATTAAAATCATCATTTACACTTTTATCAAGAAATGACCATGTGATTGTTTCCATGATATTTCTACTAGTTAGAATTTTTTTCAATTTATTAATTAGTAAGAAGTTATCTGAAACAGAATTTATTTTTTTATTTTTAGTTATTGACATTTTTTGGCTTGGAATTTTTTCAAAACCATACATCCTCGCAATTTCTTCAACTAAATCCTCTTTGATTTTGATATCAGGTCTCCAAGAAGGAGGAACTACTATTAAATCCTTATTTTTTTCACTTACTTCACAGCCTAATTCTTTGAGTTTTGATATTATAAAATTACTTTCTATTTCCAAACCGAGAATTTTTGAGAAACATTTCTTATCAACTGTAATTTCTTTAATAGTTTTGTCGAATTGATTATCCGAAATAATTGACCCAACTATACCTCCGCAATGCTTTAAAATTAGGCTTGTTGCTTCTTCGAGTCCATCAATAGTAGATTCTGGATCAATACCTCGTTCAAACCTATACCTCGCGTCACTTAATATATTAAGTTTTCTTCCGCTGTAAGAAATTTTTTCAGGTAAAAAATACGCTGATTCAATAAGGACATTTTTTGTTTCTTCGGTACAAGCTGATTCCTTGCCTCCTATTACTCCAGCTAAACTTAAAATTTTTTTAGAATCGCAAATTATTATCATACCATCGTCCAAAATATAATCTTGATCATCAAGGCCTTTAAACTTTTCACCTTTCTTTGAATGCCTAATGACTATATCCCCAACAATTTTATCATTATCAAAAACGTGAAGTGGTCTACAAGAATCATTTGATATATAGTTAGTAACATCAACAAGTCCTGAAATTATTTTTATATCGCTATTTTTTAATCTACGCTCAAATTCAACAGGTGATTTTATATTTTTTACATCTTTGACTAATCTTAAAAAAAATTGAGGACAATCATTTTCTTTAAGGTGATTAATTAATTTTATAGGTGTAGTGAATTCTTCTTTATTTTTTTTTATTATTTTTTTTTTTAATTTTCCAAACCCGGATGCACTTAAATCCCGTGCAATTCCATATACACCAGCGCAATCAACTCTATTTGGTGTAATTGAAATTTCGATTTTAATTTCTTCATCGTCTATGTAATTAGAAAAACTCTCTCCGACCTTATAGTTTTTCTCTAGCTCAATTATTCCATGTGAATTATCGCTTAAACCAAGCTCTTGTTCCGAACACAGCATACCATTTGATTCAACTCCACGGATTTTACTCTTTTTAATAACAAATTCATCATTTGTATTAGGATTGATAATTGATCCAACTGGTGCTAAAACACTTATGAGGTTAGTTCGAACATTTTTTGCTCCACAAACTATTTCAAAAGTATTTTTTCCGTCAAATACCTCACAAACACTAAGCTTGTCTGCATTTGGATGTTTTTTAAAACTTTTAATTTTTGAAATAATAAAATTGGATAAAAACTTTTTGGGGTTTTTTAAAACCTCAACCTCTAAACCTAGGCTAGTTAGTTTTTCACATAAATCTTCCGGAGATGAATCAAAATTCAAATATTCTTTTAACCACTTAAAAGTAAACTTCATTTTTTTTTCCCACTAAATTAATAATCCAAAAATGAAAAACCATAATGATGCAGCCAATTTATATCAGAATCAAAAAAGTTTCTTAAGTCTGGCATTCCATATTTTAGCATTGCTAGTCTCTCAATTCCCATTCCAAAAGCAAATCCAGAAATATTGTCCTCCTGAATTCCCGATAATTTAAAAACATTTGGATGAACCATCCCGCAGCCTAAAATTTCCATCCATTGCTCACCATTCCCAAGATGTATTTTTCCAGAATCAATTTTACAATTTATATCAACTTCAGCGGATGGCTCTGTAAAAGGAAAATATGAAGGGCGAAATCTTAATTTTAACTTTTCATTTTCAAAAAAAGTTTTACAAAACTCTTCAAGGAACCATTTTAAATTTCCAAAAGTTATATTTTTATCAACAACTAATCCTTCTACTTGGTGAAACATTGGCGTATGAGTTATATCTGAATCACAACGATACGTTCTTCCAGGGGCAAATATTTTTAAAGGTAACTTTTTTTTTTGTAATGTTCTTATTTGAACAGGTGATGTATGAGTTCTCAAAACATTTTTGTCTTTGTTTGATAGTATATAAAAAGTATCGTGCATCTGCCGTGCCGGATGATTCTCAGGAATATTTAAAGCTGTAAAATTATTAAAATCGTTTTCTATGTCTGGTCCCTCTTCATAATTCAATCCCATATTTGATAGAATTTGGTAGATTTCTTTAATTGTAAATGAGATTGGATGAATTTTTGCATCTAATTCCTTTGCATCCCTTGTTGGTAGGGTGAAATCAATAAATTCAGATTTAAGTTTTTCATCTATAAGTTTTGTATTAACAATTTCTTTCTTTTTTTTAATAGCATCATGAAATGTTAATTTAAAAATATTTAATTTTTTTCCAACTTGTTTTTTTTGATCGTTTGTAAGTTTAGAAATATTTTTTAACTCATTATTGACTAACCCATTTTTGCCAAAATATTTTACACGAACAGTCTCTAATGATTCTTCACTATTAGATTTCTCAACGTCAATCAGAGCTGATTGAAAAAGTTGATCATAGTCCTTCATTACTATAATTTTACTAGCTAGTTCTAATTTTTGAAATTATTTCTTTAAAAGATTCTGGCTCTTGAGCTGCTAAGTCAGCCAAAACTTTTCTGTTAAGATTTAGATTTACCTTTTTTAACCCATTTATAAAAGTAGAGTATTTAATTCCATGAAGTCTACAACCTGCATTTATTCTTTGAATCCAGAGACTTCGAAATTGTCTTTTTCTAACCTTTCTATCTCGATAAGCGTATTGGCCTGCCTTTTCTACTGCTTGATTTGCAACTTTGAAGGTATTCTTTCTTCTACCATAATAACCCTTTGCTCTAACAAGAATTTTTTTATGTCTTGATTTACTAACCGAACCGCTTTTTGCCCTTGACATATATCCCCCAACTAAAGTTTGATATTCATATATTTTTTTACAATTTTAGAATCTTGTTTTGACATTATTGTTGGTCCTTTTGCTGACCGCTTCATTTTTCTGGTCCTCTTTGACAAATTATGTCTTTTAAAGCTTGGAAACATGACTACTTTACCCGTAGCCGTAATTCTAAATCTTTTCTTTGTACCGCTTTTTGTCTTAATTTTTGGCATAATAATTATTTTTTTATTTATATAGTTTTTTTTAAACAAAGCAAGGTGGATTTTTTTAGTCTACCTAGGTGCTACAACCATAACCATTAGCTTACCTTCCATTGTTGGAACTTGCTCTATTTTCGCAAGAGGTTCGATTGCTGTCTCAAGTTTTTTTAATACGTCCATTCCTCTTTGATGATATGCCATTTCTCTGCCCTTAAACCTTAAGGTTATTTTCACTTTGTCACCATCATTAAGAAATCTTTGAATGGATTTAAGTTTTACCCCGTAATCGTGATCTTCAATTCCAGGTCTAAACTTAACTTCCTTAACTTCAAATGTTTTTTGTTTCTTTTTTGCTTCGGCCTGTTTTTTCTGAATTTGGTATTTATATTTACCGTAATCAATAATTTTACATACTGGTGGAGAAGAATTCGGCGAGACTTCAACTAAATCTAGTCCTTGATCAAATGCTAATTGAACAGCCTTATTTTTTTCCAATACACCAAGCATCTCACCTTTCTCTGATATAACTCTGACTGTTTTTGCTGAAATATTATTATTTATAGCAGGACCCTGCTTTGAACGGTGATTGTAACTACTCATATTTTATTTGCATTATTAATAATTCCTTTCCATACGCAAAATAATAAGTCTAATTATAAAATAATTCATAAATTAACCTATTCTGCAAGAATTTTTTAATTTTTTTAGCAATTCCTCAATGTTTATTGAATATTGCTGTTTTTCATTATGTACTCGCAATGTCACTAATTTACTGTTTTTTTCTTTTTCACCAACCACAATAATAAAGGGTATTTTTTCTAAAGTAAGTTCTCGAATTTTATAATTAAGTTTTTCATTTCTAATATCTAGTTTTGTTCTGAAATTTTCTTGTTGAAGAATTTTCTCTACCTTTTTGCAATACTCTATACAATTTTCATTGATCGATGCTATTGCAACTTGAATAGGGGAAAGCCAGCCTGGAAATCTTCCGGAAAAATTTTCAATTAATATTCCTATAAATCTCTCAAAAGATCCTAAAACTGCACGGTGTAACATTACTGGTTTATGCTTATTTCCATCTTCACCAATATAATTTGCATCAAGTCTTTCAGGCAAAACAAAATCTACCTGAAGCGTTCCGCATTGCCAATCTCTGCCAATAGCATCTCTTAAAACAAATTCTAACTTTGGTCCATAAAATGCACCATCGCCAGGATTAAGCTCGTAAGAATATCCTGCTGCTTCCACGGCCTCTGTTAATGCCTTTTCTGCTTGATCCCATATTTTATCTTCACCTGCTCGATTTTCTGGCCTATCGGAAAATCTTATTATTACGTCCTCAAATCCAAAATCTTTATAGACTTCCATTAGTAATTTACAGAATTTCTGAGTTTCTGAATTTATTTGCTCTTTAGTACAAAAAATATGCGCATCATCCTGTACAAATGCTCTTACTCTCATCAAACCATGCAACGCACCTGATGGTTCATTTCTATGACATGAACCAAACTCTGCCATTCTTAAGGGTAAATCTTTGTGACTTTTAATTCCTTGCCTGAATATTTGTACATGGCATGGGCAATTCATTGGCTTAATTGCTAAAGTTTTTTGTTCGGACTCTGAAGTAAACATGTACTCTCGGAACTTATCCCAATGACCAGAATCTTTCCATAACGAACTATCAACCATTAGGGGAGTATTCACTTCATCATATCCAGCTTTTTCTAATTTATCTCTCATATATTCCATTAATAATCTGTAGAGTGTCCATCCTTTTGGGTGCCAAAAAACAGATCCAGGAGCATCGTCTTGAAAATGAAATAAATTTAAATCCTTTCCTAACTTCCTATGATCTCTTTTTTTTGCTTCTTCTAGCATAAGTAAATATTTCTCTAGTTCTTTTTGTGATCTCCATGCCGTCCCATAAATTCTTTGCAACATTTCATTCTTTGAGTCACCTTGCCAATAAGCACCAGACAATTTTGTCAGTTTAAAAGCCCCTGCTAATTTTAAATTTGGGAGATGAGGGCCTCTACATAAGTCAATAAAATCTGAATTACCTTGTTGGTATATTTGAAAGTTATTTTCTTGCTCTGATCCTTCAATAATTTGAATCTTATAATTTTCTTTTCTTTCT
>MDSZ01000844.1_pt1 | contig 10148 bp, 11 predicted proteins | sample 811201 | NCBI WGS metagenome assembly MDSZ01 (sample SAMN05326647, study PRJNA326480) | marine metagenome | isolation source: seawater | place: Indian Ocean: North | collected 2010 | reverse complement strand
ATTTTAAACTCTTTACTTAGATGGTTTGCTCCAATTTTGTCTTTCACAACTGAAGAAATTTATCAATTATTATTTAAAAACCAGAAAAGTATTCATTTGGAAAATTTTTTAACTTTTCCAAAAAATTTTCATAATGAAAAATTAAATCAAAAATGGATTGAGTTAATTAAAATCAGAAATTTATGCAATGTAAGTATTGAAGAAAAAAGGGCAACTAAAGTAATAGGATCAAGCTTAGAAGCTGAAATTAAAATTCATTTAGATCTAACTTTAGAAAGTATTACAAAAGATATTGATTTTTCAGAGCTTTGTATAACTTCTAAAGCTGAAGTCATTTATGAAAATAATATTGACGTAAAAGTTTTTACAGAAAAAGCTAAAGGAACCAAATGTTCAATGTGTTGGAAAATAAATGAAAAAGGATGTTCCAGATCAAATTGCCCTCAAAGTTCTTGATGTCATTTAATAAACTATTTAAAAAAAAATATTATTTACAGGTATTTATTATTGTATTTATTTTCCTTTTCGACAGAATTTCAAAATTGTATGTGATCCATCAGGATGAAATTAATCTTAATTCTGAAATATATTCATCAAAATTTTTAAATATTCATCTTATTTGGAATGAGGGTATAGCATTTGGTTTTTTACCTTTCAAAGAAGACTATTTGTATAATAGTTTAACAATAATAATTATATTAGTTTTAATTATAATTTTATTTGAAATTATAAATAATCATGGATCAAAAAAATACATGTTTTTAATAATTTTTGGAGGAGCAATAGGGAATCTTTTTGATAGATTGGTCTATAAAGCTGTACCAGACTTTTTAGATTTACATGTAGGGAATTTTCACTGGTTTATATTTAATATTGCTGATGTATTTATAACATTTGGTATAATCTCATTATTATATTATGAATTATTTTGTAACAAGAAAATATGATTTTTAAAAATTTTTTTTTATTATTGTTTTTTTTATTAATATTAAACTCTTGTGGTACAATTAAAGAGGGTTTTTCAAATCAAAAAAAAAATAGTAGTGATGAATTTTTAGTAGAAAAAAAATCACCTTTAGTAATGCCACCTAATTATGAGGAATTACCTTATCCTAAAACTGATCAATCTGATAATCAAGATAATGAAAAGGTAAAAAATTTAATAATTAAAACTAAAGAAAATAAAGAATTACAAAATGAAACAGATCAAAACAACGAAAGTTTCCAAAAATCTATAATTGAAAAAATTAAAAATAATTAATGTTTTTAAAAAATATTAAATTTAGAAACTATAAAGCTAAAACTAATTTAAAAAATGTTAGAAAAAATCTAAATATTCTACTTAGTGAAAATAATGAAGTAATAAATTCTTTAAAGAAAAATTATAATTATAGTTTCACTAGTAACTTAGTAAATAAATATAAGAAATATTCAAATTTTAGAATTATAGGATTAGGAGGATCATCTTTAGGCACCCAGGCAATTTGTCAATTTTTAAAACATAAAATTAAAAAAAAATTTACTTTTATAGATAATCTGGAACCCAAAGTTCAAAAAAAATTTAAAAAAAAAAAATTTGTAAATCTAATAGTATCAAAATCTGGCAACACGATTGAAACAATAGTTAATGCAAATATTTTGATAAAAAATAAAGATAAGAACATTTTTATTACTGAGAAAAGAAAGAGTTATCTTTATTATTTGGCGCTAAAATTGAAAGCGGACATTATTCATCACAATAACTTTATTGGCGGTAGGTATTCTGTTCTTTCGGAAGTGGGAATGTTACCGGCACAATTGATGAATTTAAACCCAAATAAATTTAAACAATTTAATTCATTAATAAATAATAAAAATTTTATAGACAATTTAGTTTTAAATGTTGCATCAACAGTTTATTTTTTAAAACAAAAAAAGTTTAATTCAATTGTTATTAATTACGATACAGATTCTGAAAATTTATTTAAATGGTATCAACAGTTAATTGCAGAAAGCTTAGGAAAACATAGAAAAGGTCTGTTGCCAATTATATCAAACATGCCAAAAGATAATCATAGTGTTATGCAGTTGTATCTTGATGGTTTTGCAAATAATTTTTTCACATTTTTTTATGTAAAAGAAAAGAAATCTGAAAAAATAAAAAATAAAGATATTTTAAATTCACAAAAATTTCTTAAAAATAAAAATATTTCTGATATTCTTTATGCCCAAAAGAAAGCGACAGAAAAAGTATTTACGAATAAACAAATTCCATTTAGAAGCTTTGAAATTCAAGATAGAAGTGAAAAAACATTAGGTGAATTATTCAGTTTTTTTATATTAGAAACAATATTGTTAGGAAAATGTATGAAGTTAAATCCTTTTGATCAACCAGCAGTAGAATTAATTAAAAAAGAGACAAAAAAAATTTTAATTTAAAGTTGAAAAAACATTATTTTAGATATTCCATAAGTTTTTTCTTCGACTTTTATGAAATCTTCAGGAAATGAATCATCAATATTTTTTTTTCTATGCAGAATTATAACTCCATTTTTATTTAGCAAATTGTTATTAAAAATCATTAAAAATAACTCCTTAATACTTTTTTCTTTATATGGAGGATCTAAAAAAATTAGATCAAATTTATAATTTAAATTTATAAATGTATTTTCTTCATAAATATTTTTTTTTAAAATTTCATAGTTTTTTTCAAGTTTTAACTTTTTTAAGTTGTATTCTAAAATATCTAAAACTTTATTATATTTCTCAATGAAAATGACTTTTTTCGCACCTCTTGATAAACACTCAATTCCAAAAGAACCAACACCTGAAAAAAGATCTAGAATATTTGATTTTTCTAAGTTTAAGTTAAATTTATTAGAATGATATATGATATTAAAAATTGATTCCTTTACCATATCTTTCAAGGGTCTAGTGTTCGTATCTATTGGATCTTTTAATTTTTTACCTTTAAGTTTTCCTGAAATAATTCTCATTCTTCGATAACTTTGTAACCGATATCTCTTCTAAAAAAACCACCTGACCAATTCAAACTATTTATTTTTTTTATTAAATTGTTTCTAGCTTCACTAAAATTATCTGAAATATAAACAAAATTTAGTACCCTTCCACCTATTGAGAATACCTTCTTATTTATTAAAGCAGTTCCAGCGTGATAGAGATATTCATTCGAATTTAATGATATTTTACTAATATTTTCTATTTCAACATTCTTTTTGAAATCATCAGGGTATCCTTTTGAACATAGCACAATACATAAACTTTTTTTATTAAGCCACTCAATCTCAGACTCTTCAAGTTTTTCATTACAACAATTTAGAATGATTTCATACAAGTCACTCTTTAGTTTTGGCAGAATTGTTTGACACTCAGGATCTCCCATTCTTACATTATATTCAATTAAGTAAGGTTCATTTTTTACTATCATTAAACCAGTATATAAAAAACCTTTATATTTACATCCTAGTTGGTTTAGACCTTCTAGTGTAGGAACAATAATTTTATTAATTATTTTTTTTTTAAGTTCTGCATTTATCAATCTAGAGGGAGAATATGCCCCCATACCTCCAGTATTTTTTCCTTTATCACCCTCATAAACTCTTTTGTGATCTTGTGCGGTACTAAAACATTTAAAAGTTTTACCATCATGAATTGTAAAGAAACTCATTTCTTCACCTTTTAGAAATTCTTCAATTAAAATTTTATTAGTTTTACCAAATTTTCCATTGAAAATTTCTTCTACAGCTATAATTGCTTCATTTTTATTTTCACAAATGTAAACTCCCTTTCCAGAAGCAAGATTGTCTGCTTTAATAACTATGGGATAATTTGATATATTTAAATAATTAATCGAATCTTTTTTATTTTGATAAATTCCAAACTTAGCAGTAGGAATATTAAATTTTTTGCATAATTTTTTTGTAAAAGTTTTTGAGCCTTCTAATTGTGAGGCAATTTTATTTGGACCAAAAACTTTTATTTTAAATTTTTCCAAATAATCAACTAGTCCATCGACTAGAGGCTTTTCAGGACCAATTACTATTAAGTCTATTTTTTCTTTTAAAATAAAATTTTTAATTAATTCAAAATTTTCAAAATCTATGTTAATATTTTCAGCTATTTCAGCTGTTCCAGCATTTCCTGGAAAGCAATACATTTTATTGATTTTACTTGATTTGCTTAATTTTTGACAAATTGAATGTTCTCTTCCACCACTTCCTATAATTCCAACTTTCATATAAAACTTTATAACTTAAAAATGATAAAAAAATTAGCAAAATTAAAATATCTACCTAATAATTTTCAAATTATAGAACAGGGTGACTATGTATATTGTGCTGTAACCCAAAAAAAAATTTATTTAGAAAATCTAAATTACTGGAACGTAGAATTGCAAGAGGCATATTTCTCTTATAAAGAGGCTAGTTTAAAAAGAGAGTCTTTAAAATATAAATGATTTTTACTTCCAACGATTATGAGACCAAATCCAATTTTCTGGTTTTTTCAAAATCATATCCTCAATAGTTTTGTTAAGTTTATCAGTTATCGATTGTGTTGACTCGTTCTCTTCGAATTTTAGTGGTTTTTTTATTGTAAGTTTAAAGTTTTGATCTTTTATTCTTTCGATAAAAATTGGCACTACTTGGATCTTAAACTTTTTAACAAGTTGAGCTGGTATGGTTGTTGTTTTTGCTTTTTTATTAAAGAAGTCTGAAAATATACCTTCAGACACTCTTTGATCAATCATTAAAGCAGAGCAATAGTTTTTGTTTTTGAGTTTTATTAGATTTTTTAGCCCACCAATTCCTTTTTTAATTTGATTTCTGCAAATATATTTAGTCCTAATATTTTCCATGATTTTATTTAAAAAAATATTATTTAAAGGTCTGTAAATTGCAGACAAGTTAATACCTATATTTTCTATACTCATTGCCATTAATTCAAAGTTACTAAAATGCCCAGAAATAAATACGACTTGTTTGTTTAACATTTTAATTTCATTAAGAATTTCCATACCTTCAATTTTAATATTATATTTCAAATTACCTGTTCTAAAATTTTTTATAAACATGTATTCTGCAAATACTCTTCCATAATTATTCCACATGGATTTTTTAATTTTATTTAAATTTTCATTATCAATATCTGGAAATGCTATTTTAATATTTCCATCAATTACTTTCTTTGATCTAAAATATGGTCCGATTATTTCAAATATCTTTCCACTTAAAGAGGAAGCATATTTAACACCAATTATTTTAAATAGTGAAAAACTAAAAATTATTAAAATAAATTGAAAAAGATATTTTAAATTTCTCATTTTAAATTATTGATCTAATAAATTTTTCTTCATCTAAAATTTTAAGTTCTGTTTTAATGAATTTTATTTCTTTATAATTTTTATTTTTAATTCTCTCATAATCTTTTTCAGTAGTAATGATTTTGCATTTTAGAGACGCTGCTTCTTCAATTATTTTATCAATATCTACACGACTATATTGATAATGATCAGGAAATTCTAAATTTTTTTGAATTTTAAAATTAAATTTTTTCATCATAGAGATAAAGGTATCGTGATTACCAATTCCCGAAAAAGCAAAATAATTATCATTTAAATTAAACTGGTTAAGATTTTTTGGTTCATAAATACCTACGTGAACATTAGCTTTAGAATTAATTTTAAAAATTTGTTCTTTTAAATATTCTAAATTTTCTAAATTTCCATTCAAAAAAATATTTTCATATTTTTTTAGCGAATGAATGCTTTCTCTTAGTGGTCCAGCAGGTATTGTCATTCCATTTCCAATCCAATTTATGGTATTAAAGCAAACAATTTTTTTATCGTAATAAATTGTACCATCTTGAAGTCCATCATCAAAAACTGCAATTTCAAAATTTTCTTTTTCTGCATTTTCAAGGGCATTTTTTCTACTTTTATGAATAAACAGTTTTCCATTTTTTTTTAAAATATTTTGTTCATCTAGTTGATTTTTATAAAACTTTTTCACAAAACAAGATTTTAATTTTTTTTCTTTTAAAATTTGATTAGTTTTTATTGCTAAAGAGGTTTTACCAGTTCCTCCTAAATAAATATTACCAACACATATAGTTTTTATATTTATATTTGAATTTTTTTTTTTCTGATTGGCTTTAAAGTAGTTGATAACTTTTACAAAATAAGAGAGGGGAAGTAATAAATATGCATACAAGTTTGGACGTGAATTATCCCAAAATCTAGGTTTTTTTAATTTCATTATAAATATGTTTATCCAACTCATTTATAGTTTTTTTGAGAATTTTTGTCCCAATTTTCTCAATCTTTTTTCCTAAATTTTTTTCTTTTATAAAAGAAATGGATGAAGCAAGTTGTTTAGGCGATTGAACTTTTTTGGAAATTTTAAGAAAGTTCAACATACTGTAAATGTCTTTAAAATTATCAATATTCGGTCCGTGAAGTATTTTTGAACCATACCTCGCTGCTTCTAAAGGATTTTGGCCACCTCTTTGTTTAATTGATCCACCTAAAAAGACAGATGAAGATAATTTATGGAAATAATTGGTCTCTCCAAAAGTATCTACTAAATAAATATCAGTTTTTTTTAAATCCTTAAATTTAGAGCTATGCAAACTTACTTTAAGGTTAAGATTTTCGATTTCAGACTTTATTTTATCAACTCTATGTATATGTCTAGGTATAATAATTGTTATCAACTTTTTAATTTTTCTTTTTATTTCAATGTGTGCTTTTGCACAAAATAATTCTTCTCCATCATGGGTGCTAGATGCAACCCAAATCTTTCTATTTTTTAATTTTAATTTTAAATTTTTATTATATTCATAAAAATTCTCTTGTTTATTTTTAATAAATTTTAAGTTTCCAATGAACTTAATTTTTGTAGAGTTTATTTTTTTTAAAAACAATTTTGTCTCTTTATTTTGAGGAAAGGCAATTTTAATTTTACTAAATATTGATTTTGCAAAAACATGTATTTTCATCCATCTTTTAAAACTTTTTTTTGTTAATCTTGCGTTTAATAAAATTATGGGAATTTTTTTTTCAGCAAGATTTCTATAAATATTAGGCCAAATTTCTGAGTCTATAAAAAAAACAATTTTTGGTTTCCAAAATTTTAAAAATTTACTTGTTATAAAAAAATGATCTAAAGGATAAAATTGATGAATAACTTTATTATATTTAAATTTTTGAAAAACTTTTGAGGAGCTGACAGTGCTAGAAGTAACTAGTATTTGATCTATTTTTTTGTTTTTATCGTAGTGGTTTAACAAAGGTGTTATACTCAATAGTTCACCGACACTCGCTCCATGAAACCATATTAAATTTTTTTTATACTTATTCTTAGTTGGAATGCCAAATTTCTCATAAAATCTTTTCGAATCTTCTTTTTTTTTAAAGAGTCTATAAATTAAAATTATAGGAGAAAATATTAAAATGATTGTTTGAAATATTTGATATAATAAAAACATAATTATTTTTGAATCTGTTTTTCATAAAAATTTTTATAAATTTCAGATTTGGATAAAAGATCTTTATGGTTACCATTTTCGACAACTTTTCCTTTATCTATTAAATAAATATTGTTTGCATTTAATATTGTTGAGAGTCTATGAGCAATTACAATTGTAGTCTTATTTTTTGTTAATGTATTTAGCGCATCTTGAATTTTATCTTCAGTTTCAGAATCCAAAGATGATGTGGCCTCATCAAGCAGGATTATAGAACTTTTTTTAATCATTGCTCTAGCTATGGAAATTCTCTGTTTTTCACCTCCAGATAATCTTAGTCCATTTTCACCAATCAATGTGTCAAATTTATTGGGCAATTTATTTATAAAATCTATTGAATTTGATAGCAGAGCAACTTTTTCTATTTCTTCATCTGTTGCATCAGTATTTGCGTATTTTATGTTATTCCTTATTGTGTCATCAAATAATGTTGTTTCCTGACTTACAAGAGAAATTTTATCTCTTAAGGAAAAAATTTTAGTATCAAAAATGGACTGATCATCAATCAGTATATTTCCACTATATGGCTGATAAAATCTTGGTATTAAGTTTAGTATTGTTGATTTTCCTGAGCCACTGTGACCCACTAGTGCTGTCATTTTTCCACCTTCAAATTCTAAATCAATATTGTTCAAAACATTTTTTTCATTAATTTCATATTTAAAAGAAACATTGCTGAATATAATGTTTCCATTTTTTATATTTAGATTTTTTGCTGAGTCAGAATCTTTGATTAAATTTTCTGTATCAATTATTGGTAATATTCTGTTAGCAGCTGACAGTCCTTGGTTAACAACCATATTTAAGGTAGATAGCGATCTAACTGGTTGATATGCCAGCATCATTGCAGCTAAAAATGAAAAAAAATTATTAACTTTAATTTCATTATTTGCAATTAATGTACCTGAATAATAAATTAAAATAGCAATCATTATTCCAGTAAACACTTCCATGATAGGTGACATTCTAATTAAAACAGTTGTTAATTTTTTTTGTTTTTTCATTAATTGGTCTAAGTGGCCATCAGCCCTTTTTGTCTCATATTTTTCCTTTTGAAAAATCTTAGTTATCTTATGGTTTTTGAATAATTCGACCAAGTAAGTGGTCAAAAAACCTGATTTTTCTTGAGCTTCCGTTGCAACTTTATGCATTCTTTTTCCTAAGGACTTCGAGGCAATGCTTGCTAAGGGTATCATTATTAAAGATACTAAAGCGAGTTTCCAATTTTGTACGAACATTACGATTAACAAGCCAATTAAAGTCAAACTATCTTTGAACAAGTTCAAGATTGCATTACTGAGTAAATTGGTAATATGTTGTACATCATAAATAAGATTTGAAATAAATTTTCCAGAATGTTTTTTATCTATTGATTGGGTATCAGCTTTTATTAATGAACTGATCATGTCTACTTGTAGTTTTTTTTTAATTTCTTCAGCCACTATGATCATTAAAGACTTTGCAGCATAAAGAGATATACCTTTAGTTGAAAAAGCTAAAATTATAAATAAAGGAATAAATATTAATAAAGTTTGATCTTTTTCCAAAAAAATTTTTTCTATCGCTGGATCTAATAGCCAAGCTATAGCAGATGTGCTACCTGCAACTAGTATAGAAAAAAGTCCTGAATAAAATATTAATTTTAAATATTTTTTTGAGTAATCTTTATAAAGTCTTTTAAAAATTTTAGTTCTTTCCATCACAAATTTTTTACTAATAAAATAATTACAAAAATAATTAATCCAAAAGCATTATTACTTTTAAATGCTCTAACGCATGTTGATGGATCATTAAGTTTAAAAATTCTTATTTGATATATGAACAAATGTAGAAGAGGCAAAGATAGTAAAAAATAGTAAGTATTATCTAATTTCATTTTGATACCCCCTAAAACAAAAAAAGACATAAAAATAAAATAACATAAAATTAAGAATTGTTTTGCTTTACCTTTAAATTTTATTGAAGTCGATTTTAAACCTATTATTTCGTCATCTTTAATATCCTGATATCCATAAATTGTGTCATAACCCAGTGTCCAAAATATGGCTCCTAAGTAGAATATAATTGGCACTAGGTTTAATTCGTTGTTTACTGAAGTCCATCCTAAAATTAATCCATAATTAAAAGTAATACCTAAAAATAATTGTGGCCAGTATGTAAACCTTTTCATTAATGGGTAAGAAAAGGCAAGTGGCATAGAGCTTAACGCTATAAGAATGGTAAAGAAGTTAAAATTTAATAAAACTAATAATGCCAAAAAGCATAATAACATAGAGTAAATTAATGCTAGAGTTATAGGAACTTTCCCAGATGCTATTGGACGATTTTTTGTTCTAAAAACTTTTGAGTCAAAATTCCTATCTAAAATGTCATTTACAATGCATCCAGCCGAGCGCATTAAAACCGCTCCAAGAAAAAACAAAATTAAATAAAAAAAATAATTATCCCAACTAGAAGAAAAATCATACGCTAACGTTAAGCCCCAGGCACAAGGCCAAAACAAAAGCATAAAACCTATTGGTTTAGTCAATCTTGTTAATTCAATAAAAAGTTTTACTTGGTTCATAATATTTTACTTGTAAATAACAAAGGGTGGTTTCATAATCAAATTGATTCGTATGAAT
>MDSZ01245939.1_pt1 | contig 10149 bp, 27 predicted proteins | sample 811201 | NCBI WGS metagenome assembly MDSZ01 (sample SAMN05326647, study PRJNA326480) | marine metagenome | isolation source: seawater | place: Indian Ocean: North | collected 2010 | reverse complement strand
GATGATAATAGTCAGTGATGATGGCTCGTTTATTAAAATTTGTAACTGTAAGTTTGGCGATATTAACTGTAATTGTAAGTTGGATAGCTAACCCATTAAGTTTTTTATTAGTTAAAATAGAGAACAGGAGATACAATGAAATTAACAGTAGTTAGAACACAGCTAGGCAAAGATGCCACCAACGGAATAGTATTAATTAATAATCAATTTGAATGTTATTCTCTCGAAGACCAATATCAAGCAGTAAAAGTTATGCATGAAACATGTATTCCTGAGGGTACATACGATATAAAATTTAGAACTGTTGGTGGATTTCACACTAAATACAAGAGTAGATATGGTAACGCACATCACGGTATGCTTGAATTGCAAAACGTGCCTGGGTTTCAATACATATTGATACACGCAGGGAACACAGATGAGCATACTTCAGGTTGTCTTATTGTAGGGGAAACTCAACAAGATTTAGACCTAAGTGATGATGGGTTTATCGGACACAGTGGCAAAGCGTACGTAAAACTGTATGATAAAGTTGCTAAAGAATTACTAAAAGGTAATAAAGTATCTATTGAATATACAACAATACAGAAATTATTAGAGAAACCATTGTCTAATGCTTCTACTGATGATGTTGTACTAGCTAAAAGTGTTATGGAAAAATTACAAGAAATCAATGGTAATGTCATACAGACACAGACTATGTTGAGAGGTAGAATTATTAGATAATGTTTACTAAACTTAAAAGAAAAAGAAACTCTGATGGGACGTTTAAGAAAGACGTGGCGTGGACCCCTTGGAATGAAGCATGGAGTTATAAAATGAGTGATGACTTAAAAGGTATGCTAGAGAAGACCTTATGGACTTTTATCGAAGCATTCATAGGAGCTTTAACAGTGGCACCACTTGTCGGTGTTGACGCATCAGCAGTTCAGTTGGCAGCTATGTCAGGTGCAGGTGCTGCGTTAGTAGTAGTTAAAGAATTCGCTAAGAAAAAAGTAAGTAAGTAATGGCTAAAGTAAGTTGGATGTGGGGTGGCAAAAGGTATTACGGTACTTTAATACGTGAAACTAAAACACATAAATTTGCTAGAACCCATAACGGTAAAATTAAGAAGATACCTAAAAAGAAAAAATGAGTATCGAATATAGAGGCGAAAGATTTTCAGGTTATAACAAACCTAAAGCTACGCCTAAGCATCCCTCTAAATCTCATGCTGTATTAGCTAAGTCAGGTGGCAAAGTTAAACTAATTAGATTTGGTCAAAAAGGTGTTAAAGGTAGTCCTAAAGGTACTAAAAGAAATAAAGCATTTAGAGCTAGACATGCTAAAAATATTAAAAAAGGTAAGATGTCTGCTGCATATTGGGCAGCTAAAACAAAGTGGTAAAGGAGGTGTAGGAGTATGCCAATAGATAAAAAAGGTAAGAAAACTAGATACGGTTCTAAAAAAGGCAAGGGTAAAAAAGGTTATTAAAATTTAGGTATTAACGTGGGTGCGAGGACCTACAGAGGCTAAGGAAAAGGGTTGCATGACCTGCCCAATGCGATGGCAAAACAACTGCTCACTTAATATCTACTACCCCAACAATGTTTACTGCTATTCCAATGATGCCAACCATCGTTATACACTAACCAACTTGCTAATCGTGTAGAAAACACAGGGTCAAACCTATCCCAACTCCCTTTCATTCGTGTAAGTTTATTTTCAAGCCAACTAAATGTATTATCATTCCATTGCCACAACCCAATGTCTTTTGTTCCATTGGTGTTACGACCTATTGCATTACTTCGTCCTGAACTTTCACAATAAATAATTAACATAGCTTGTGCTATGTCTTCATCTTCAAAGTATGTGCTGACGGTAGGCAACCAATCAGCAACATACTCTATTTTTTCTGCATCTTGGATGCATATATGGTATTCCTTAACGTTATCTACCGTAAGTAAATACGGTATGACGCACATTAAGACTGTTTCAAGCATTACGTTTTCTTCTATCGCTTTGCCATTTAAGAGATTGACTGTTTAATTTTTTCATACCTCTATATTGGGAACCTTTTTTTGAACGTGCTGCTCTTCGCTGTTGTCTATTCATTTGTATCTCTTCCAACGCCATCTCATAAATTCTTCTGCATATATTCTATATAAAAATATTAGTCGTAATCTTAAATCAGATAGCTTATAAAAATTAAAATTATTCTTCTTCCTCATAATTGTCTCTCATTTCTGTACGTTTAATACCTCTAGCTTGTAACCCATACGCAGCTACAAACTCATCAACATCATCTAGTGCTACGCATACAAGACCATTAGACATGCCGTCAGGCATAGCTACAAATACAAAAGGTCTTTCATCATCAGGTAAGTTAGTATCACTTTGTTCTTTTGCTTTCATGTATCTGTTCCACAGTGTCTGTACTTGTTGACCTGCTTTAACTTCTACACGCATCCAACCATCCATCCAACCCTCTTCGTGAGCACGTAAGTGTTGCAACTTAGGTTCAGGTATTAACAACTTACGCATAGCCATATACTGTTTCTTACGACCTTTAGCTTTGTTGTTACGCCCTCGCCTAGATGCTACACTACGTTTTCTTTTAGCCATTAGAACGGTGCTATATTCCATTCTTCAGGTAAATCGTCGGTTATCCACCAACTCTTAGAAAATTTACCTGTGTGTGCAGAGCATTCTGATACACTCTTAGCACCACATTTGAAGTCAGGACTTGTTGGTTTTAACTTATCTGTTCTGTTATCAAATACCTTACCACTACAGAATGGACATTTTAAGTCTGTTCTAGGGATAGAACTAGGTTCTTTCATATTGTCCATTATCTTATCTGTTATTTCTTCTGTATCAAATACAGAGTTTATAGCTTCGTCAACAGTATCAGCAGGTTTTAATTCCTCAGACATAAATTTTTCTACCTGTTCCAGGTATGTGTTAATCTGTTCGTCTGTCCATTGTGTTTTGTTTAATGGAAACTTCTTTAGTTTCGCATAAGAGTTAGCCATGTCTAATGCTTTCTTCTTATGTGCAGGTGTAAGGTCAGTTAACATATTGTTAGCTAGTGTATCTACCTCTGACATAGTCATAGCATTTTTAGGTGGTTCAGGTTTCACAGATTTAGACATCTCTTCACGACTTGGTCGTGCTTTGTCTGAACCTTGATACATCCAGTTCGCTAACATACGCCCTATGCTCGATGTTTCACAGTTCTCCATCCAAGCATCTGCGTTAGCAAATCCACCTTGACCTTTAGTCTCCTGTGCTATACCTGTAGCAACAGGGTTGACATCTTCCATGTCTTTGTAACCTAATGTTCTAATAGTTACACATGAACCGTCATCGGTTATGTGTACTACTTCTGTGTATATACGACCATTAGGATAGTCTGCCCAAAATTTCTTTAAGCGTTCTTCTACGGTTTCGTAGTCTTCTAAGTTAAACTTAGCCATCTGTATTCCTTTCCTCTTCGTGTGGGTTATACATCTCGCCTACTGCTCTATCTGCATAGTGCTTAGGACTAGCACTGATAGCTGATATTGTAAGCTGTGGTTCTGACCACTCAATGTCAAAGTATTCTTCTATAACTTCGTCAGGATTATCTCCATTCTTCTCAGCTATAGCTTTGAGTGCAGTTCTACGTAACGTAGAGTTGTCTGCACGAAATACTTCATCCCAATCTCTTTTAAGATATTCTTTTAACATACCCATCTCTTTAACAACGAACTTTGGTTTGCTTGTTCTTCTAAATACTAGCGAATGTCCACGCACACCACCGTTCTCAGGCAATTCTTTTGCCATAGTTTGTTGAAATAGCTTCTTGATTGTGTTAAAGGCAGAAGATAGATGACTAAGTTTAAGAAACAAGTCTTCCTTTTCTTCTATATCTAATCCATCCATAAAATCTAGGATGTCATCATCAAATTGTTCTTCTATTTCTTGTGCATTAGCTGTTTGTTGATAAGCAATCTTTGCTAAATATATAATGTCATCAATGTTAATTGGTGTCATTACAATACATCTTCCTGCACAGGTGTTACCTTTGCATACAAAGTTGCATACTGATGCTCTTTGTCCTGACGTGTTTGATATTCCATCATATAACCCTGAGCTAGTAATTTATTTCTCCAATACGCTGCAGATGAGTTAAGTGTTCCTATTGTTTTTACATAGTTTGGACCTATATAATGACACACTCTGAACCATTGGTCAGTATTCATCATCATTTTTGCTAATGTATCGTCGGTAAAAATAGTATTCTTTCTACCTGAACCACCCTTAGGTACTTCATCTACTGCTTCTGCTGTATTGTCGAAGTGTTCTTCTTTCATATTTCTCCTATCTTTTCTGCTGACCTCGTATTCGACCACGTGTAACTGGCGAATGGAAGTAACAGAATTTACTTTTATTATATTTACTTATAGTTACGTTGCATGTGTCGTTATCACACACACGTCCCTCTTCATAAACTTTGTTTTTCCTGCCAAGAGGTTTCTTACTACCTTTGACATAAGCAGACATTATTTACCTGCCTTTATTCTTGCTTTATAAACCTTTTCATTAACAACTACGTTGTCTGTATTAGCAAATACTTTTTGTTTTGGATTGTTTTCATCTCCAAATGTAATAGTGGTCTTACCAAAAGCACGTGCAATAGCAATTATTGGTATGCTTTTGTGTCCAATAGTTATTAATTCATCTTGTTCATGTACGTCTTTTGCGTACCGTGATACTCCTAAATTACAACTCAATTCCATACTCCTCTCTGTAATAATCTGATGCATCTTCGTCTAATGCACCACCTTTGTATCGTTGTTCAACTGCTTCTTTACCACCCATCATGTCATAATATTCTGTGCGATATTTAGTTATGTCTGCGTCTGTAGGAAATGCAGTTCTGAATGCGTCAATAAATATTGCGTACTGTGCGTGTCTGCTTTCAATGACGTGCATGTATTCTCTAATCTCTGCGTTGTCATCTAGTTGTATAACCATATCAAATACAGATTTATCTGCTGATTGTTGATTATATATTTTTTCTACATACGAAGATGGATTACCATATTTGTATTTCATATTTCCTTTCTGATAGTGTGCCCATTATAATATAGTTTCTACTATATACAAACTATATTATAATAATTATTATTCTTCTTCTAAGTCTATAAGCGTATCAAGTTTTGTTATACCTCTTTCTATAGGTATAAATCTTATCTTGTCCCCATTACGTAGAATAAACAATGGTATATCTCCTGTACCACTGTACTCTATGCTGTCTATACGCCATTTAGACTTGACATTATTATCTGTCATAATGTGATTATATATATGTTTTTCTTTATTTTTCTAGTTTTACTAAATATTCTGCTGTTACGCCACTACCCTCTTTACAAAAGAGTAAGTATTGACAAGGTCTTCCCATAGATGCTAGTTGTTCTTGTGCATAAGTATTGTAGCTTTCAGTGCTACCATTTACCCACAATCTAACATCATTAATATATTGAGTGTTCGGTGTATGGTAATGACCTGCTACTGCGTAATCGAAATCTTCCATCATTCCTGCTGATGCTAATGCTTTCCAACCTAATATTTTCTTACCAAATCCATACCATGGAAAACCTCCATGACCTCTGACTTGGTCTCCGTGAAACATAAAGAATTTACATTTGTCTCCTAAGTCTGCAACTTTGTACCAATTTCTTTCGTTCGCTAGATTAGGTAAATGAAAACTAATTCTTTTCTGTTTGCTATATAACTGTTCTAAAATCTTACCAAGCATCATGTCTGCGTTACTTTCAGGATGATAGTTTCTTCTTGACTTACCACCTAATGAACCGTGATTACCTATAACCCAATGTACTTCTACTTCTTTGAACTCGTGTAAGAGTTTGTTAAGGAACCCTGTAAGTATGCGTGGTCCATCTACTGTTACTTGTGCGTAAAGTGATGCATCAATTAAATGCTCTTGTCCAGGAAAGATAAGTTCTCCCTCAACTATATCTCCTAAACCTAATACAACTACTTTATTAACAGGGTGTGATTTACGTTGCACTGCTGCAAGTTCGCATATCTTATCTGCATATCTAAGTACACGTTCTTCAGCCTTTTCTGTACTGTAATCAGGTGTAACTTTAGCTAACTGTATGTCGCTTAATAATGCAACAGCTATTTCTTCTCCACCTTTTCGTGTACGTGTATGTGTAGGTGGTGGAATATTAGGAATTTCAAGAGACATGATACCACTTTTACAGGCATCAAAGACTGCGTCTATCAGGTCTGCTTTCTTATCCTTAGCTTTTTCAAGCTGTTTCAAAAGTTTTAAGTTTGTTTGTTTGAGTTCGTGTATTTGTGTGCTCTCAGCTTGTGCTAATAACTCTTCAAGAGTTTTCTTACTTGCCATACGTATCGCCAATTAAGTATCTACGTATAGCTGAGTAACTAATCTTTACGTCGAACTCTTCTTTAAGTATTTTTGTAATCATAGACATATTAAAATTGTCTATGCCTTTATCTGCAACCCTAGTTTTTAACACAGAAAGAAACTCTTGTGCTTTAGTGGGTAAATCTCCCCACCAACGTGGATATTCCTTTCCGTGTTCTGCTTTTTCAAGCAGTTTATCTATATCTTCCATGCTTTTATCTTAGCATTTCAAATAGTTTTGTTTATTTTTCTGAAAATAACTTTAAGTCTTCGTCAGGTCTTGCAACAAGTGTGTATATGTTACCTGTTCTACCGTCTTCCAACTTCTTTGTGTCTGTATTTATAACCCAACCTGCTTTACGCAAGTCAAATATGTGTCCACCGAACCGTGTAACGTGTAAATTGTACACAAATTCTAGTGTTGAGACAGGTATTCCTTGCTCTCTAGCAAAGTACAGAGCCATTTCTACTAACTCTCTTTGAGAATTAGCATGTAAAGTTATACCTCTAAAGTCTTTCTCGTACTTCCAATGGTTTGGTTTATTATACATTAAACCTCTCATTGTATAGTCCATTACTCCTCCTCTTCAGTTGGATAAATACCAACTACTTCTTCGTTGCTTGTAATTAACAAATATTCTTCCATTATTCCTCCTCTAGTTCAGCAAGTCTCTGATGAAACTCTTTATACTTTTTAATTTGAGGTGCAATATGTTTCATAAATTCCTCAGGTGTAGTCTCTATAACCTTACCTGTTTCCATGTCATGTATTTTCATTATTCTTCCTCCCTTAAAGAAGTAACTTCTTGAAAGTGTTGGTTCATAATTTCTACAATGTAGTGATGTAATGGTGCAAGTAATTGCACATTATTATCTACAACTTTCCAATTAGTTACCAAAGGTATTGATAAAGTTCTGTCAGTATCGCTGTTATCACTACCTAAACGAATGTTTAGATATAACACTGACTTGTCAACCTCGCCTGTGCTTAATGTAATACCTACGTTACGCCATGTAGTTGTTTTGTTTTCGTCTAACCATGTACCACGTACCCACAATTCAGGTTCGTTCTTTAACATAGTTACACCTAACTTAGAAAGTAGTTCTCTACTTTGTTTGTCAGGTTCTATTTCTTTGATGTTCATAATTTCCTTTCTATCATAGATAGTTTGTAACACACAGCCCTCTTTGTACATTGGTTTAGTTATAACGAGTGCTTTTAACTATGTGCTACAAGCTACCTACACTACGTGATACGGAGGCACCCATATCACGTAGCATGGTCGTAATTACTTGCGTAGTTACGGTAGGTAATTCTAGTTTAGTCAACTAATGTTATAGTTGGTACAACTAATTGTTGAGATAGTTCCTTATATACATTGTATATAGAAGTAGGGAAGCTATCTTCTGCGTTGAGTGTAACAAGTACACCTGTTTGGTCATCGCCATTCTTTAGAATGTCAATGTCAATAACATTTTCTGCTTTGTTAAGTAAGAAGTGTACAAAGCTAGAACCCATAGGTTCTACAATGAATTGATTTGTTACGTTCTCTGTTACGCACATACTTTTGTGCGTGTCAATTACACGTTGGAAAGATGCATATCTTTCTGCTCTTTCAACATTCTGTTGTGTAATTTGTTTCTTCCATATTTTACGTGCAATAGCACGGTCTTCTAAGTTATCATATTTTCTAGGTTTTTTGTAACCTGCCATATAATATCCTTTCTGTTAGGCATCGAACCAAACACCATAGTCGGCTTCGCCGTAGTGTCCACGTCCGTATGCAGTCTTATGTGTATTAAAATCATCACGTTCGTCAGGATTATCTTGGTCTAACTCTATGAGTTCGCCAAGTTCCTCGTGTACGTCCCAACCACCCTCGTTATATCTAACGGAGTTCATGTTTTTTGTACCGTAATCTGTGATTTCATTAATTTTTTCTAGTGCTTCACTAGAACTAGAAGCAGGTATGTATGCTTCGTACTCTGCTGTATATTTAAGATAATATAATTCTTCAGCCATTATTCCTCCTCGTTTTCTACAAGATTAGATAAACCAACAAATACTGATGCAGGATTTATGTTTTCTTTTCGCATTAAAAAGATAAGCATCTTTTCATCCAATGTTAATGTTTCAAATTCTTCCATTATTCCTCCTCGTATAATCCTCTTAGGTTAACTAACTCGTCTTGCAATGCCTGTACAATGTTCATGCTGTCAGCCAACCTGTGTTGCGTTGCACCCCATTGTGTCCAACCATACGAATTTAAATCATTGCTAAGTTCAAACTTACTATCAACACCGTTGATAGTAATAGTTCCTGATACTGTAATTAAATCCATTATTCCTCCTCTAAACGTCTATTGTTAATAGGTTTACCTATTACAATTTCTGCATAGTCTAAAGCTACGTCTTGTACTATGAGTTGCCATGTTCTGTAGTTGTATGGGTCTCGCATAGTGCCTGACTTGTGTATTGTGTCGTATTTAGCTAACCAATCTGCAAGATTGTCAACTGTCCACGATGTTCTTGGTCTTCTCATTCGTCCTCCATTTCGAAATCTAAATCTTTTAAGATTTTAGCTTCTTCCTTACATCTGTCTGCTATGTCGTTAATTTCCATAGATAGTATTTTCAAAGCGTCGTTATCTTGTTCCATTGCGTACTCTGTGAACTCGTTACGCAAACTGTCCACAGCAAGTGTGCTTGACATAATGTGAAGCATCATCTCCTTACGGTTAGGCGATAAGTCTAATACTTCTTGCAACAGTACCTGTTGTATTTTGCCTAAGACAGCAACTTGGTCGCTTAGTCTGTCAAGTTTTTGCATAATTGTTTTAATATCCATTAAAATATCTCCTCGTCTATTTCGGTTTCTTCATTCTGTGCATGGCAACAGTAACATACTCCGTAATTAGCTAAATCTTCAGGCTGAAAACAACCACCTGCGTCTGTGTAACCCATGTAGTCGCCACTGAAATAATCTAGGCATTGTGGACATTGCAATTCCATGTCTTTATTTCTGTTCAGATAACATCTGATTTTAAATTTTAATTCTGCAAACATTGTCATTACTCCTCGTCTAAACCTGCAAACATTTCTTCGAAACACTGTGGATGTGTGCCTGTCATGAGCTGTTCTCTTAGTTCTTTCGGCATCTTTGGAAAACAGTCTTGTATCAAGTTACCTTGATTGTACATGAACAAACCTTGTGCATCTACGATAACTCTACCGAGTTCGCCACAGTTGATACAAACATCAGTTTGTACTGTGTATGTATGAGTTGGCTCATAGTTTTCGTCTATAACTAGCATGTTTTCCTTTCGTAATTATTTTTATATTCATAAATATCATATAAAAATATATTAAATTTCTTCCCAATACTGTAAGCACAATTCGATTTGGTATGAATACCAATCGTAACACTTTTCCCATGATGAGATGTGTACACGTGCGTGTAAGTTATTAATTTTTGTTATTAGTAGTCCTTTGTACCACCAATATTGTTCTGTTAATTTTTTCATATTCATAAGTGGACGTGGAGGGAGTTGAACCCTCGTTTATCAAGCGAAAGAGGAATTAATTCTTAACTCTTGATACTAAACCCATCACGCCCTCGTGATAGATAGCTTGAAGATAACTAGCTTACTTACTCCACGACAGCAAAACATGTGGCTTACCTATGCATAGTCCGTTTATCTCTAAACGATAAATGTCTGCGTC
>MDSZ01162591.1_pt1 | contig 10149 bp, 3 predicted proteins | sample 811201 | NCBI WGS metagenome assembly MDSZ01 (sample SAMN05326647, study PRJNA326480) | marine metagenome | isolation source: seawater | place: Indian Ocean: North | collected 2010 | reverse complement strand
AATTAAAACCACACAAAGTAATGCGGATTTAGAATTACGTGCAAACGGTACTGGCAAAGTTAGGATGCCAGCTAATAATGTTAAAATAGATAATGATCTCACAGTTACAGGAACAACTACATTAAGTAATTTAGTAGTCAATGGTAACACTAATATTACAGGAAACAGCACACAAACTGGTAATCTAAATATCACAGGCAACACAAATATAAGTCAAGATCTATTTGTTGATGAATCTGCACAGTTTGACGAAATTAGAATAGAAAATAATGTTATTTCTACCACTACAACTAATGCTGACATGGAGATACGTGCAAGCGGCACAGGTAGAATACTTATTCCTGATAATGATGTTGTAATTACTAATAACTTAGAAGTGGCTGGAGATTTAATTGTTAACAGTGCATCCGGAGCAACAGGAGAAGTTACAGCTTCTGCATTTACAACTGACGGAATATTAATAGAAACTAATTTTATAACTACAACAGAAAGCAATAGTGATTTAGAATTAAGGACTTCTGGCACTGGAGACATATTACTAAATGATGATATAAAAATAAACTTTACAACTATTTCAACAATGACTGGGGACCTTACTCTAGCCCCAGATGATGGCAATGTAAATATCAACAGTACAGGTGCTGTAAAATTACCTGTAGGAACAACAGCTCAACGGCCTACTCCTGTAAGTGGACAAATGAGATTCAATTCAGAGACTAACAATTTTGAAGGTTATAATGGTACAAGTTGGAGTAAATTCACAGGACTTGAAGATTTAGATGGCGATACAAAAATTACACCTGAACTTACTCCTGGTGCTAATGATGATACGATAAGATTTATTATCCAAAACAACACAGTAGCTAATTTAACCAAAGACAGATTTCAAGTTAACAAATTGGCCGTAGATGATATCGAGATAGATGGAAATAGGATAAGTACTGTTACTACAGACACAGACTTAGAACTTGATGCACAAGGTACAGGACAGGTTAAATTTTCTAACTTTGGCTTTAATGGCAATCAAATTACAAATCTTGTTTCGAATAGTGTAACAGAATTTAGAAACACAAACAATGGTTATGTAAAATTTGATGGTACATATGGACTAGTCCTACCAGTAGGTGATAACACTAACAAACCTTCTGCTTCTTATAGAGAAACAGGAATGGTACGTTGGAACACAGCTGACGCAAGAGTTGAAGTGTATGACGGTACTAATTGGGTGTCTGTAGCAGGTACATCAGGAGGCATAAGTCTATCTGATGCAGAAGATTTAGCTATTAGTTTGGCAATAAGTTTAGGATAACAGTATGGCAACAACGTTTAAAAACAAAAACATAGTACAAGTTGGCACAGTTCCTGTAGAAATACTTGCAACAACAGGAGCTCAACGTGCTACTATTGTTGGAATGAGTCTTACAAATTTAACAGATAGTTTTGTGTATGTGTCAGTATTAGTAGATGACGACACTAGTGTTCAAGGACATTATATGAAAGATGTGCTGTTGCCGTCTAACACAAGTCTACGGGCAGTCAACGGTGGTGAAAAACTGATTCTAGCACCATCAAATAAATTAAGTGTAAAATCAAGTGTAAGCGACAGTGTTGATGTCTTGCTTAGTTACGTGGAGATAACATAATGACCCAATATTTAGGAAATAATCCATCTGATGTGTTGGACGGTTTTATTAAACGCTACTTCTATGGTTTACGTAGAAATGATGATGGAGAAATGTTTTTAATAAGACTAGACCAACTTGGACAAGCTGACACTGCTATATCTATTAATGAGCTAGGCGAAGCAGATGGCAATTTTCCAGACTTTGAAGAAGGCATTGATTTTTTAGATGGGTTAGATGAAAATCATAATATTTTATATTCTAACCTAAGATATCCACAATTAAAATGGGACGGAAGAAGTTTACTATATTATGTGGATCAAACAGACGGACAATTTGTTTTACGTATATCAGAAGGATACGAATACCCAACCGGCAATTCATCAGACGGCACTAGTTCTACGTATGGTGGACTTGCAGGATCGGGGTATTAGGGAGCAGTAGATGGCAGAATTTATTCTAGATAGGTTTAAGTATAATTGGCAAGGCGACTGGACAGCTTCTACAGCTTATGATAGAGATGACATTGTAAGAGTAGGTGGTAAAAGTTATGTGTGTTTAGAAACACATACAGCTGATGCAATTTTTAGCACTGATTTGTACTATATAGTACCTGGTTCTAGTCCACCATTACCAAAACCAAAATGGAGAGTAATGACTAGTGGTAGAACCTTTGACGGGACCTGGACTAGTGGCACTATATATGACGAAGGTGATATTGTATTATTTGGCGGTGCATTATATCTCTGCACAAAAGGCCATACAGCGGTTGCATTTGAAGACAATATAAATGATTGGACTATATTTGCTGACGCAATAAAGTACCAAGGAGCATGGGTAGCAGGCACAAATTACGGACGAGGTAGTATAGTAAAGTACAATGGTATTGTATACCGTTGTATAAAAGAACACACAGCTGGCAATTCTTTAGAAGAAGTTTTAGGAGAAGATTCTACAGACACACTTTGGGAAGTATTTCATAATGGTATAGAATATAAAGGGCCTTACCTTCCTAGTGCCGGCGAAAACACATACGTATACAGAAAAAATGATCTGGTTCTATATGGCGGAAGTATACTTAAATGTATATTAACACATACAGATAGTGGCACATTTGACAACACAAAATTCGTAGTAGAACTTCCCGGATTTGAATACAACGGTGTTTGGAATTCAAGTACAATTTATGTAACAGGTAATGTTGTACGCTATGGAGGATATATTTTCTATGCTACACAAACAACACAAAATGTTGCACCAGCATTGCTTGAAGATAGTACAACAGGTTGGATACTACTTGAAAGAAGTTACAATTTCCGCGGAGAATATGATGGTAGTGTAGATTACCTACCAGGTGATCTTGTACGCAGAGGCGGCCATACATATATTGCAATTAGGACTGTGCCAGGCGTTCCGGGTCCTAGCGACGATAGCACAACCGTAAATACTCTAAACTACTTAGATACAGATTTATGGGAAAAAGTAACAGATGCACAAAAATTTAGAGGCAACTGGATCACAAATACAAATTATAATATTGGTGAAGTTGTACAATTCTTTGGTAGCCTTTACGAATGTAACGAAACACATAAAAGTGCAAATAACAGCCATCCCGGAGACAACGGTAGCGGATTTTACTATTGGGATATTGTAGTTGAAACTCCTAATCCTGCTGGTATGAACGCCGCAGGAGATATGCTTACCTTTAATCTCAGCAGAACACTACAAGGCGATGGATCAACATTTGGTAATACTGCAATCAGTATCGGAAACGATAGACAAGTGCTTAGTGTTGATGACGACGATAATCTTGTTTGGCGCACATATTATGATGATGAATATGTGGTATTTGTTTCACCTAATGGTGAAGATAAAATAGGAAATGGACTTACACCGCTGTATCCTTTTAGAACAGTTAATTATGCATGTCAATATGTAGAAGATAATATTCCAAGGGATAAGCCATCAAAGGTAAGAGTAGCAGGCGGCAGATATGTAGAACCAGGTCCTATCATTGTGCCAGCATTGTGTGTAGTAATGGGAGATGAATTACGCACAACAACAATTGAGCTTAATCCTGCAAAAAGAGATTATGTAACTGGTGATTATGTGTATATGCAAAATATAATGCAATACATAATGACTTTACTACCAAATCTATTTGTAAACAACACTATAACACCTTTAGCTGGCAACACACTAACACAGACCATAGATGAAAATGTAGTCAGTGACGCATCAACATCGTCTCTTGTGTCAGCAAATAATATTATTATTAACCAATACATAGACTATGCAATAGAAAACACCGGTTCAATACCAACCACTGTTGGCACTAGATCAATAACAGTTGATAATCTAAGATTAAATGGCGCACAAATATTAAAAAATAACAGAAACTTTTTGACAGAGCAAGGAATAGCGTGGAACGATATAAATCAGACTGCATATACAAACATAGATAAAGCATGGATAAGACAATATATTGAAAGATTTTTTGTTGCATTTGAAGCTGATTTAAAATATCCTGGTAATTATAGAACACTAAGAGCTGCTAGACATTGGGTAAATGAAATAACAGGATCCGGATTAGCAGATCTATTCTATTTGCATGATGCTACTGGTTTACGTAATTGTACAGTAGATGGCATGAAAGGAGCACTAAACCCTCCGGGTGCATTTGATCTTTATCAAAGACCAACTGGTGGTGCATATTGTTCACTAGATCCGGGACTAGGTACCACAGATGAAGCAGTATGGATTAAGACAAGATCTCCGTATATACAAGGTGTAACCACACTAGGACAAGGCGGTACTGGTCAGAAAATTGATGGTGCACTTCACGGTGGTGGTAATAAATCTATGGTATCCAACGATTTTACACAAGTAATATCAGATGGTATTGGTGCATGGGTGCTTAACAATGCAAGAGCAGAACTTGTATCAGTGTTTACGTATTATGCAACAATTGGATATCTAGCAGAAGATGGCGGCATTATACGTGCTACAAATGGTAATAATTCATACGGCGAATTTGGTGCTATTGCCGACGGTAGAGATGATACCGAAACACCAATTACTGCAAAATTAAACAACAGGACAAGCGAAGCACAAGTAGCGGCAGCATATGCTGGAGAAGTAAGCGACTTTATACTAGCATATGAGTATGCACACAGTGGTGCAGAATATACAGTAGCAACTAGTGATATTATTGGTGCTGGTGCGAATGCACAAGTAATACACGAAGAATTTAGGGATGGTGGATTATCGCAAGCCAGATTAGCAAATAGTTTAGATTCTGGTTCTCCGGGCGGTGGAGGATTTCTTGTTGTTGAAGCTAACTGTCAAGCTGGTGATACAACTACAATTACACTTTCTCAAACTGATGATAATGAATTTAGTGATTATGAAAATATGCGTATTTGGATTGTATCAGGACCAGGAACTGGACAATACGGTTACATACAAGCATATGATGTGAGTACAAAGATAGCTAGTATTTACAAAGAGTCTACAAATACTCCTGGTTGGGATCATATAATGGCAGGCACTCCTAGTGAAGTAACATTTACTACAAATACCCGATACAGAATAGAACCACGTATTGTATATTCTCATCCTGGATTTTCAAAAACAACACATGATAATCCAAATGCAAGAGATTTTAGAGATATTGTTTGGGGTCTTGACCAACGCTCTTATACAGCATTACAAGCATCTGAAACACCAGGTGGCACCACAGATGGTATAACTGTGCAGACAGCTACTTTTAATGTGACTACAGGAGGTTATGCATATGGCGCAACAATTACTAATGCTGGTGCAGGATATGCTGTAGGTGATACTATTAAATTCTTAGGCACAGCATTAGGCGGCGCAACTCCTGCAAATGACTTAACAATTACTGTAGATAGTGTGTCAGAAGATAGTACAAATAGTATAGTAACTTTTAGTGTGTCAGGCACAGCTCGTGGAGGCAGATGGGTTGCAGTGGCTCTACCTAACTATGTTATACACAGTTATGATGGCGAAAATTGGACAGAAGGAAATTTACCTAGTGTCGGTACATGGAGTAATGTAGCAGCAGGCAAAAATACATTTGTAGCATTAAGGACAGATGGCACTTCAAAATATGCTTATAGTTCAGATGGTGTAAATTGGTCTGATCAAGATTTTCCTGTATCAGGATCTTGGGGCGGAATAGTATTTGGTGGTGGCCGTTATATGGTGTTTGATAAGAATAGTAATACAATATTATGGTCTGAAAATGGATTAGCCTGGACACAGAGTGCTATCACAGATAGCGGCGACTCAACCACACCACAATGGCAAGCAATTACATTTGGTGCAGGTAGACACGTAATAATTTCTGGTTCAGAAGATAGAAATGTTGCTGTCACAACTGACGGTGGTGTAACATGGACAGTAAATGAGGTGGTGTTGCCTAGTCCTGAAGATTCTACACTTGCAACATGGGATTGGATTGATGTACAATTCGGTGATAACATTTACGTCGCGATAGATAGAAACAGTACAAGGACTGCTTACAGTTTTGACGGTGCAGTATGGTATGCTGGAGCAGGTCCTAGCCCAGATGATTCTACTCAATTAAATTGGAAACATTTGAAATATGCACAAGGTGTATTTGCTTTAATTGGAGACACTGGTAGTAAATTAGTAGGAGGAGATATAACATCAGGTCCTACTACAGTAATGTATACATCTGAGGATGGAATACATTGGACTGAACGTGCATTGGATGAAAAACTTTGGGGTAGTATAGGATTTGGTAACCCATCTGGTGACGGATATTGGGTAGCTATTGCTTATAATGACAGCCCGCTAGGCGGAATAAACAAGATTAGAACAGGTGCTAGGGCTCTTGTACGTCCTACAATATCCGGAGGCAAAATAGGTACAATTAGAATATTTGAACCAGGCAGTGGATATAATCCTTCAAGTCCTCCTACATATACAGTGTACGGTAACTTTACAGTAGCACTAGACTTAGATAATAGAATTTTTAATGGGTGTCTTGCACAACCTAGCTTTGTAAATAGAGGCATAGGATACAGGACAAGTTCAACAACAATAACAATTTCTGGTAATGGCTTTGCAGATATTATTCCTGAAGGAAATATTATATACTTGGAAAATCTTACTAAAATGCCTGGCCCTGGAGTGCAAATAATATTCTCAGGAATACCTGATGTAAACACTCCTGATCCGACTGACTTACAAATTTTTACAGGAGTAATTATTACCGAAGAAGGATCAACAGGATACGACGGACAAGATTATCCAGGACAACCAGATGAAAACGGATACTTTAAAGCAAAGTTTCAGATTTCACCTAGTCTAAAAGAAGAATATACAGACAATAATCTTACTGATCACGGAGTAACAGTAACACTAAGAGAACGTTACAGTCAATGTCGTATTACAGGACATGATTTCTTAGACATAGGTACAGGTAACTTTCTTGAAACAAATTATCCAGAATTGTATGCAGGTGGTGCATATTTTGTTGCTAAACCAGAAAATGAAGTATACGAAATCGACGGTGGTAAAGTATTTTATACTAGTACTGACCAAGATGGAAACTTTAGAGCAGGCGAATTATTCTCAGTACAACAGTCAACAGGTATTGTAACAATTAGTGCAGAATATTTTGACTTAGATGGATTGTCTGAACTAGCACTTGGTGGTGTTAGACTTGGCGGTTCAGGTGCTGTTGTTAGAGAATTCTCAACAGATCAAACATTTTTTGAAGATTCAAATAACGTAATCCCAACACAAAGAGCTATAGCGGCATTTTTAGCAAATAGACTTTCTGAAGGTGGATCTGAATTAGAAACCAATCAATTAGTTGCTGGTGTTACTTTACTAGGTAGTGCCCAAAACTTAATTGATACAACCAGTGGAGCTGAAATATTGCTTCCAAAATTAGTAAAAATACAAGGAAATGATGCTCATTTATCAGGATCAATTATAGCCCAAAACATGTTACTACGTCCAAACGATGATAGTAATGGTGTTTTCTAATACTTGATAAATACACATAACGGAGTTAAAAAATGGCAGAATTTAAACTAGGTAGAATTAGATTTGTATGGAAAAACAACTGGGCAACCAGTAGTGTTTATTACAAAGATGACGTTGTTGCATACGGCGGTAAAATATATATTTGTGTAAGCGGACATACATCTGACGCAAGCGATTTTTATACAGATTTGAACATTAGTCCAGCTAAGTGGAACTTAGTAAGTGATGGTCAAACATGGAAAGGTGATTGGGCTGTAAGCACAGCTTATAAATTACAAGACATAGTAAAGTATGGTGCAAGGTTATACATAGCAAATACTAATCATACATCTGCCGCATCTGCCAGCGACGGTTTAGAAAATGATATTGCTAAATGGGACATCTTTGCAGAAGGATTAGATTGGAAAGGTGATTGGGCTACAAGCACTAGATACAAAATAAATGATTTTGTAAAGTATGGTGGTATAACATATGTTTGTAATACATTACACGTATCCAACGCTGATGCTACAGTAGGATTAGAAGCTGACCAAGCTAAATGGACAGCGTTTAACGAAGGAATAGATTACAAAGCATCCTGGGCTGCCGGAACACGTTATAAGAAAAATGATATTGTACTTTTTGGTGCAGGATTATATCTATGTAACACATATCACACTTCAGGTGAATTGTTTACTACAGATAGTGCAAAATGGGATACCTTTGTACAAGGTTTCCAATATGAAAATGAATGGGAATATAACAAGCGTTACCAGCGAGATGATGTGGTACGTTATGGCGGTAATCAGTATATTGCCAAACAAACACATGCAGGACAAACTCCAGATGATAACACAGACTACTGGGAAATTTTTGCAAGAGGGTTTGTATTCAAAGGCGATTATGGTGCAGACTCAACTTCACAAGAATATCGTCCTGGTGATGTAGTAAGATTGAATGGCTACACATATCTATGTACAGCAACCACAATAGGTAATGAACCACCAGATGCAAGTTACTGGGAAAGATTAAATGCAGGTTTATTTTGGAGAGGTGTATGGGCTGACGAAGCAACATACAAAGTAGGCGATGTTGTACGCTTTGGCGATAATGCATATGTTGCAGTAAGCAATCACATATCAGAAGGTGATGATTATTCATCTAATCAAGTAGGTGCACAAAACAGCCGTCCTGATTTAGATACAAGTGGTACATATTGGAATTCACTAGTGCTAGGTAACGAAGCAAGTGTGCTTACAACCAAAGGCGATTTGGTATTTTATGGTGGTAGTGGTCCTACAAGATTACCAGTTGGCGAAGAGGGACAAGTATTAAGAGTAAGTTCTGAAAAAATTCCAGAATGGACATATTTAGGACAGTCAGATGATGTATATTATGTGAGCCCGAAAGGTACAGATAAACCTTATCCAGATGCAGGTTCAACCATAGACAAACCTTTTAAAACAATACGTTATGCAGCAGAAGCAGTTTTGAATGGTGCAAAGCGTAAAAATGCAAGACATTTATTAGAACGCAATAGATATTTTATACAACGAGAAATAGTAGAATGGACCGATTATCAAATTGCAAATAACATTTCACCGTTTACAACTTCTTATACATACGATGGTTCAAAGTGTGAACGTGATATGGGATTTTTGGTAGACGCTTTCATATATGATATGACACACGGTGGTAATGAAAAATCTAGAGAAAGTGCTAACAAATATGTTACTGAACCAGGAAACTTTTATACACTAGGTCAGGGTGATGAAACAAATGCAAGTATTGCATATGGTCTTACAGTAATTGGACATGTACTAGCACAGACAGATCCTGCTGTAAGTTATCAGACAACAGCTGGTGATCTTTCTACTGCTATAGTTGCACAATACAAAAATATTGCATACACAGCAGAAACTGACGCATTGGCAAACATAACAGCAAATGCAAAAATTGTTACCGATGCTATAACAAAAGGTGATGCAACTGAACTTCCAAAAATGGTTAGACCTACTACATTAATAAGAGTTGCAACAGGAAAATATCAAGAAATTCTCCCTATTATTGTACCTGCAGAATGTTGTATTATGGGTGATGAATTACGTGCTACAAATGTAGCACCTAAGACAATTTACAACGGTGCAAACCTTACAAGCAGAGCAGATACACCGTTTAGCTTTGAAGCTCTTACACGCTTAGAACCAGTTATTGGCGATATTGTACGTGGTGTTAGTGTATCAGCAACTACTGGTAACACTGAAACACAATCACAACTGTGGCCATATGGTAATGTTGAAGAAGAAGAGGCTGCTGAACAGTTGGCACGTATTGCTAGACGTAGGGTTGATTGGTTACTAGGTGACAAGCTAGAACGTACACTACCGACTATCGACAGCTTTTCTAGTGCCCAAACAGGTTATGCACGTGATCAACTACTTGCTAACAAAAGATTTATGGCGGCAGAATGCCAAGCCTACATAAAAAATACATTTCCTACTTT
>MDSZ01138773.1_pt1 | contig 10150 bp, 6 predicted proteins | sample 811201 | NCBI WGS metagenome assembly MDSZ01 (sample SAMN05326647, study PRJNA326480) | marine metagenome | isolation source: seawater | place: Indian Ocean: North | collected 2010 | reverse complement strand
TTTTCAATTTTCAAGTCCTAGTATTTTAAATCAAGATCTTACAAAAAACCTTGATGAATTTGAGCAATGTAAAATTTCAGTAAATAAATTTGAAAATTATCCAGAAATAAAAAAATTGGAAATTGAAAATTTATATGTACCTATAAGCATTACAAGTGAGATATCAAATATAAAGTGTATTGGGAAAGTTAAAAGTTTTGAGATTCAAGATCAAGTTATTTATATAGAATCTTTTCAAAGTAATAGATTTTATAATCTTTTTCAAGGAGTCATAAATCTAGGATTTTTGTTTACAGCTTATTTATTTAAATTTAATAAAAAAAGTTTGTTTATATTATTTTTAATTGCATCGACAACATTCTTTCAATACATTTTTATTTTTCAAAATTCTTTACAGCTAATTAATTTTTTCTCAGTTATATCCCCATTTTTGATTTATTTTTTATACTTTCATTATCTAAAAGAGCAAATCCTGAAAGATAAATTGTTTAGCTTTTCTTTATCTGTGTTAATTTATTCTCTTTTTTGGGAATACCAATATTTCACAAACTTATTAATTCTTTTTGTACTAATTTATTTAAAAAAAATTTACACTAAAAATCTGAACCAAAATGAAACAACATTTGTAATGTTTGTACCTTTAGTTTTCTATTTTTTAAGATTTGTATCAAATTTATCTGAGTATTTTAATTCATTAAATAGAAGATTGTCTGCAAATATTTATGAATCAGATTTAAGATTTTTAGATCTTCAAAATCCTATAAATGCGATTAATTGTAACGTTTATAAATTTAATTCTTCTCTCAAATTTCCGTTACCACAAAGATATAATTTTTCTAATAATATTTTTCACTCATGCCCATATGAAACTTTTTATGGACCAATTATCGATAACTTCCTAAGAATAAAGATAAGTAATATATATTTTGTTGGTGTTCTAATTACTGGAATATGTTTTTTGATTATTGGTAAATTTTATTACAATCAAATTAAATTAAATAACGATAGCTCTTTCTTTTTGTTTTTATTAGCTATAGGGCCACCGACTAATTTTTTATTAGAAAGAATGAATTTAGATATATTAATATTCATCACTCTTTATCTATGTTTAAAAAATTACAAGAACAATACAAATATCACATCGTTTTTTCTAGGATTACTTGTTTTTATAAAGTATTACACAGTAGTAGTTTTTGGAGCAATACTCATTATTTTATGGAATGTGAAAGATAAAGTAAGATTTTTAACTTCTGGTATATATTTTATAATTACTCTTGTCTTCTTTTATATTTTTCATTTTCAAGGCAATAATAAAGTTCTTGGTATTGATCTAAATAGTACAAAGTCAATAGAAAACACGATAGACTATGAATTAATTCTTGGAGGCTGGATGGATGGTCTAACAATGTCTTTTGGCAACCTTGCACATTCTCGAAATATAAATGAAGTATTTGAAGTCAACAATCTGGGACTTATTTATGTATCAATGACATTAATTTTGCTAGGTTTTGTTTATTTAACCTATGTAAAAAACAACAATCTCAGTCTTGTTTCAGATGACAATTCATATTTAAATTTTTCAATAATAACAATATTTATTTTTGTGGGTTTATATTCAAATTATGATTATCGATTGCCAATATTGATTCTCATATATAGATATATATTTGAGTCAAATGACAGAATTTTTAAATACTCCATATTAATTTTCTATGTTACTTCAGTTTCTAATTTTTTAATTTTCGGAGACATAAATAGCACTACTGATTTAATTTTTAAAATAGTAAATACAGGAATTGTTTTATTAAATTTATTTACTTTTGTATATATATTCTCCTTTTTAAGTGCAACAATATTGAAGCATTTAAGGAAATCTCTAGAAAACAACTTGTTTAGATAAAATAAGTTTAATTCTTTATAATATGAAATATGTATTTAGTTTGTTTTGGAACAAGACCTGAATTAATTAAACAAATTCCAATCATTCAAAAATTTAAAGAAAAAAAAGTACCTTTTAAAACTTTATTTTCAGGTCAACATTTAAATTTAATAAAACAATTTTTAACTTATATAGAAGAACCTGATTATGTATTAACTAATGTTATGAAAAAAGGACAAAGCCTAAATGAGCTTGTTGGTAAGATGCTTCAAAAATCTCAAAAAGTACTGAATGAAAATGATTTTAAAATAATTGTTCAAGGAGACTCCTCAACATCTTTTGCAATGGCACTTAGCGGTTTTCAAAATAAAAATAAGATAATACATGTTGAGGCAGGTTTAAGAACTTATGATAAAAATAGTCCTTTTCCAGAAGAAATAAATAGAGTTTCGATATCTAACATTGCTGATGTTCATTTATGCCCTACAGAGCAATCAGTGATTAATTTGAACAAAGAAGGAATTAGAAACAACGTATATTTAACTGGAAATACAATTGTTGATAGCTATAAATTTTTTTCAAAGCAGACACTTCCAAGTTCTAAAATTGGAAAATTTATATCAGATAACAAAAAATTCGTTATCTGTACTCTTCATAGAAGAGAAAACAGAGAAAAATTTACTTACTTTTGGAAACAGCTAAATGAGATAACTGAACAATTTCCTGAATATAAGATTTTATACTTGAAGCATCCATCGGTTGATAATTCAGAAGAAAACTTGAATAAACAAATTACTGTTATGAATCCTGTCTCATATATTGATATGGTCCATCTTATAGATAGCTCAAGTGGAATCATTTCTGACAGCGGGGGCATACAAGAAGAAGTAGTTTCCGCTAAGAAAAAAATATTAATTTGTAGAAATACAACTGAAAGGCCCGAAACTATTAAAAGTGGTTACGGAAAGTTAGTTAATGATGAAATAACATCTAATTTTAATTTTTTAAATAAAAATGTAAAATCAATTTCAAAAAACCCTTTTGGTTCAGATGTTAGTGAAAAAATATTTAAAATTTTGAATAGTGAATTTCAAATTTAAAAATGTTAGTTTTAAAAAATTTAGATATTAAAAAACTTATTCTTTTATTGTTTGTACTTTTAATCCCTTTACATTTCATTTTTTTTATTTTTTATTCACAAATTTTTGTTGAAACAAACTACCTTGATACAAAAAGCAATGTAGATGATTGTACTGTTTCTCTTACAGCAATTAACAATGAAAGTACTGATTTAGATTTCGATATTAAATATGTCGATAGTTACGTCTTTCCAGAAATATCAAATATTTACTGTTTAGGCAAGGTAAAAGATATTTTGTATGATTCAAATAAAATTGAAGTTATCGTCTACAGAAGTCCTCGCTTTCATGTAGCTCTAATTCTCTATATTGGCTTGATAGTTTTAGGAGTGTTATTTTTTAGTAAATATAAATTAATAGATTTTTTATTACTTTTTTATCTTTTCTTATATATATTAACAATCGAGGCTTTTCAATATCAGAGTTTTTATTTACCAACAACTTTATTGTTGTTGTTATACCCATACAATCTACTGAAGAATTATCTTATAAATAAGCAAAAAAGTTCTTTAAACAATCTATCTTTATCTTTAAATAAAAATTTATTTCAAATAAGTTCAGTTTTTTCAATTGTTATTTTACTGGTTTTGATAGAAAGAATTTTCTGGACTGATGTTTCAACTTGGGGACTTGATCAAACTACTCACATTTGGGTTGGAAACCTTTATTCGATTAATGATATGCCAGTAGGGAATATTAGCTCTAGGTATCTTCCTAATCCAAATGGACTTATGATTATTGGAAAACTCCTAAGTTTTTTTCCAAATTTAAAATTTGTCTCAATATTTTTAACTTTATTTCAGTCTGCATTATTGTATTTAATTTATTTATCGATTCCTTCATCTAAAAGATTAGATTTTAGATTATTTTTCCTGGCTATTTTCTCTTCAATTTATCTAATTAATGCCTCAGTTGAATTTTGGGGACAATATCTAGTTCTTAATATAAATATTCTCTTTATTTATTGGGTGATTAATTTAGTAAGTTATAAAAATCCAAACTCTTTTTCTTTTCTTTCATTTTTAATTCTTTTAGTATCAAGTTTTTATCTAAATGGAATAATTACCGGAGGGATAATCTTCATAACAGGAGTATATTTTTTACGAAGTCTAATTTCCTATAGTAAAGAAACATTATTAAATCAACTCGCTTATACGTTACCTCTTGTAATCATTTTTATATACTTTGTATGGATTCCTTATTTTTCTGAAGTAAGCTTGAATGATTTTCTTAACTTTGAAAGGACACACACAGACCCCTGGTATATTATTTTATTTGATTCTCTGATCAGATTTCCTATAAATTTTTTATTCCAATGGGCAGAAGTAGACTCTTACAAGGCAAGCCTACTAATGTTTGCTGAACCAAATAATATTTTATCAACAAGGTCCAGATATCTACAATTTACTAATCTTTCACTGCATGCTTTATTTGGTTTGAGCTTTCTTATGCAAATAATTTATGTTTTTATAAAAAAGATTAAAACGAACGAAGACAATTTTAAGCAAATATTTAAAATTTTGGTATTTTTTATCTTTAGTTCTTATCTTATTTTTCCATTATTAGGATCATTTAAGCTTGGAAATAATGAAAATCCTTCATTATCTCTGCAGTATTATCCAATTTATCTCCTAATTATTTTTTTATTTCCCTTAATGTTTAAATCAGAAACAAATTTTAAAAATATATTTTTACCAATAAATAAATTTTTATTCTCTGTATTTATAATATTGAATTTATCTCTAAGCCACAGTGTTTTTACTGACCACATAAATTATGACGATTTTAGAATTACTAATGCAGACGTTCCATACCCAAATAAAATAGAAGCAATTGAGTTTATAGTTCAAGATTGGTCTAAATTTTCTGATAGTAATGAAATTCCAATATATTATGATTTTGATAAAGTTAATTTCTATTCTTGGATTACAGAGTTTGGTTTTTATATAACAGAATGGTACGAAGCACCCTTTACTTTAGGGAGAGAATACGATTATGAACTTCTAAAGAGATTTGGTTTTTACAATTCTCAAGAAGGTATACAAGTTAGGAGTATTGAAAAAAGCAAATACATTATTTCCTATTTTGCACTTGAACCCCCAGATTTGAAAGATTTTAATGAAGAGCATTATAAAATAGGTAGATTGAGGGTAACTAAAGTTTTAGATAAATCTACGTCTTAAGGTAACTCAATAAAATTCAATTCTCCCGATGTATTAGATAAAATAAGGGTGTCTTTTTTTGATGGATCTACTCTTAGAGAGGTAATATAACCAGCCTCTTCTTTTAAAGGGTAGATCGTTAATTCATCATTATTAAAGTCATAGCCAAATATTTCATTTGATAAATAATCAGAAAAGAAATATATTTGAAAATAATCACTTTTTGGATCTGAAATAACACCACCCCCGATAGAAGCAGCTCTTAAAAAATTAAAATTACTTTCATCTTCCGTACCTTCATAAGGGCGATGATAATAGTAGACGGAAGGCTTTATTGAGTTTTCTCTAATATAATCCTCTGCAGAGGTGTAATCATCATTTTCAAAAAGGAAATAGTCCAATAAATTTACTCTTATATTTTTTTCATATCCGCTGTATTGATCTACACCTTCAAACATCGGCCATCCAAAGGATAGATTTGTTGTGGTATTTTTTAAATTTATAATATTTAATTCCTCAAAATTAGTCTTTCCAACGTCTGTCATAAATATAAACTCTTCATATTCATAAAATTGCCATACATTTCTCAAGCCATAAGCAACTATTTCATGTTTAAAATTATCTTCATACTTTGTAATAATTGTTTTGTCTAAACCACTCTTCTCATTAAGCAAAAATAATTTTCCAATCGGTGAGCCTGTATCCAAAGAATGAACATTATCAGCACTGTCCCCAATTGAAACCAAGAAATCTCCAAAGTACTTGGAATAATTTATACTTATATTCAAAAGGTTTCTTTGTTTATTTCCTTCAGGAAGCCTAAAGACAACTTTACTAAATACTGGCTCATCATTTATTATGTCGTATCTTTCTATGAAAGATTCTGTTTCATTAATATAGGAAATTAAAAAATAATCTTCATTTGGATGGAAAGCTATGTCATATAAACCTCCAAAAAATTCTTCAAAAAAAATTTTATCAGAAACATTCAAGAATTCAGTCTCAGTTGATGAAGATAAATCATATTTAGTAATTAATCCTTCTTTATAAATGATATAAAGATTTTCCTCGAAAAACTTTAGATTGTTTATAGCTGAACTAAGTTGCTTTGAATACTGATTGTCTATAAATATACAATCTACTAAATTACTGCTTCCAACCCAAGTGTTGCATTTTTGCTCGTAAATATTTTCAATAATATCATCAACTTCATTCAAGTTTTCGTTGTTGGTAGTACTATATTGAGCTATAGGAATGTCTTCATCTTGAATTAGTAATAAATTTATAACTAAAACTAAAACTATTATCATTCCAAAAATTAATAAGTTAGATTTGTTTGCATTACTTTCTTTTATTATTAAGTTGATGCCCCATATTATTAGATAAATCAAAGGGAAAATAAGTATATTTAGTAAAAGAACAAATCGTGAAACATTAAATATCCTTAACATATAAAGAATTGAAAAAAGGAAGACAGCATTTATTGAGGTGATCCTAATTAGATTTCTACCTAGTTCATTTAAATCTTCCCTGAATAAATTTTTTATATATAAATTTATCCCTATAGAGGTTGGAATAGTTAATATAATTGCAATCATCGTACTAGATATTGAAAATTCATAAGGAAACCCTATATTTGAGAGGTCATTGATAAGACCAAGAAACGCATTATTGAGGGCTTCAGAATTTCTTGTTGATAATAAATAAAAAGTAAATCTATAAAAAGAAAAATTAAATCCGAAAATTACTAAGAATTTGATCAACTTCATAAAGTTAGGTTAGTATTTCAATAAATTAATGAATAATCAAAAAGTTAAATGTGTATAATTTAGGAATGAATTTGAATTATAAAAAAAATTTTTTGCCTCTATATAGATCAAGATTATCTAAAAATAAAATAATTAAAAATTCGAACTTGAGACTATTTCTATTTTATTTATTTCTTAATGAAATTATTAAACCAAAATATGCATTTGAAATAGGAGCATATGATGCAGAATTTTCAATCAATTTACGAAAAAAGCTTAAAGATACGGAAATTTATGCTTTTGAAGCCAGTAAAGATAATTTTGATCATTTTACAAGGGCAAGAAACTTTCATAATAAAAATATAAATTACATTAATTTAGCTTTATCTGATAAAACTGGTCACATAGATTTTTATATGCAAGATAAGAATTTGGAAACAAATGAAATGTTTACAAAGATTATTCCAAACAACAGCCTCCATAAAAGAAATGAAGAAAACATTGAATATCAACAGGTCTCAATTCCATCAGATACGCTCAATAATTTTGTTAAAAATGAAAAAATAAATAATGAGACAAATTCTATGTGGATTGACGTTGAGGGTTCAAATAAGGAAGTACTAAATGGAGCATCAGAAGTATTGAAGAATTCCCAGCTTATCTATATAGAGGTAGAAGATAAAAAATTTTGGGAAAATCAATGGCTTAGTGATGATGTAATTGAATTTTTAAATACTTATAATCTAATTCCTATTGGAAAAGATTTTGAGGATTTTTTGGGACAATATAATTTAATTTTTATTAAAAAAGAATTACTTCAACAATACAACACCGGTTTAAGGAATAAGATACTACTTAATGTAGCTTCTCTTGGATATTCAAGATTGAATAAATTTACTCTAAAATTATTTACCTAATTTGTACTTAATTCTCGTGAATATAGATGGTTTTAAATACCAGTATTTCTTTTCCCCAAAATAAATAGTTTTGTCTTTATAGTAAAAATAAAAAATATAAAATTTTACAATTTGCCATACTGAATATTTTTTTTGTCTTACAGCTAAAAATGGGTATTCAAATTGATCTTGAGGATTGTTTTCAAACCAAGTTTCATCGTCAATAACTTCAGCCTCATATATTTTTGACAAGATACTAAAGATGCTTTGATCGTGCCTATTTTCTTTAAATTCGTCTATTTGATCAATGTTATCTAAATTATTAGTTAGTAATTCAGAGTTTACATTGACAAATTTTTCATATTCTTTAAAGTAATCAATCATATTTTTATTTTTTTTAAAAAGCATATGACCACTTATCAACTGTGAGGAATTTCCTATTTCTGATTCAACTTCTAAATTAAAATGTTTGAATATTTCTTTGATTGTCCAATTCTTTTCTACATAATCAGGAAGCTTGAACATTAAGTTGCCAGAATTTGATGTATTTAATTTCTCAAAATAATTGTTTAATTGCCTTATTCCTTTTGGATTGAATGAAGAGCCAGAATCTGAATAAACTATAATGTCACCTTCATTAATTTGTTCAAGTAGGTTTTTAATAATATGATGTTTCCATATCCCAAAGCCTCCTAATCTTTCATAAATTAATATATTTGAATGCCTTTTTTTAAACTCACTATCAAGGTCATTGAAGTCCAAAGAAATTAAATTATCAAATATTTCTACTTTTCTAGCAGTAGAAATCAGTCTTTTTTTTTGAATATTGAAATTTTTAGTTCCGTAAGTTATAAAATATTTTTTTTGTTTAATAATTCTCATATTATAGTTTTAAAATACACTTGATGGATATAGTTTATTGTTTTGATTCAAACTATAATATTCAAGCCTTATGTTCAATTAATAGTTTGATAAATAACACAGATACTGAAATTAATTTACATATAATTCATGATAACCCTGAGAGCTTTAAAAAAATTTTTAATAATTACTCTAAATCTAAATTTATAAGTTCTCTAAATATTTACAAATTTAGATCTGATTTAGAATTTCCTTCACTAGAAAACTCACACGTTTCTGAAGCAACGTATTACAGAATGTTTATTTCATCTTATATTCCTAAAGACATAGAGAATATTGTTTATCTAGATCCTGACGTAATTTGTATAAAAAACTTCTCAAAAATTGTAAAAACTCTTCAAAAAGAATTAAACAAATCAGATTTCGTAATTTCTGCTATAAGTACCCCGGTAGATCAAGATATGAAAGATACCTTACTAAATAAATTAGAAATCGACGATAAATACTTTAATGCAGGTGTAATGCTTATTGATCTAAAGAAATGGAATAAATTTGGAATAGAAAAAAAATTACTCAAGAGACTAAATGATCTTGAAAACAATATAACCTATTGGGATCAAGATGTTTTAAATTCTTATTTCAATGGAAATTATATGGAGTTACCAAATGAATTAAATTATATGCTTGCTGCAACAAATACAACTAAAAAATTTTATAAAATGATAAAAGAGAAAATCATTTTTCTCCACTATGTTGGAAATTTAAAACCTTGGACAGTTAAAGGAGGGCTTTTTTTAACATCAGAATTTTATCATCAAAGCTATTCTGAATTAAATTTAGATAATTATCATATAACTACTAAATATAAACTTTCAACTTTCTATCAATTAATCAATGGAATTTTTACTCTTAAAATATTCAATCTAAAACAACCTATAAAATATCTTTATCTTGTTTTAAAACTCATTTTAAGAAAATAAATTTATCTTAAACTAGATTTAAAATCTCCCGATATAGATCCTTGAAAGAAAATTGGAGGTATATACCATTTTATTTTTAAATTTAATTCTTTAAATGTATATGCTAATTCCCAATCCCAAGCCATGTTAAATTCTTCAATATGATTGTAAATCTTTTCTGCAACATCATTCTTAATTAGATATGCTTCAGCACAGTTTGTTGCTGGATGCTTTATTGATACGAAATTTTTCTTATAGATTTTATCAATAAGTGAAACCTTAGAATTTATAAACTTTTTACCCATACCAGTGCCTATAAACAGAACATCCCAATCTATGTCGGTGTTTAAAATTTTGTTAATTTTACTCATAAAATTATCACCTGTAGGAATCACATCATCTTCTATAATTAATCCCAATTCATTGTCCGACATTGAAAGCATATTCAAGGCTTCTAGGTGTTTCATCTCACATGAAATTTCAGCACTGTTAAGCTCATAAAATTC
>MDSZ01109039.1_pt1 | contig 10150 bp, 3 predicted proteins | sample 811201 | NCBI WGS metagenome assembly MDSZ01 (sample SAMN05326647, study PRJNA326480) | marine metagenome | isolation source: seawater | place: Indian Ocean: North | collected 2010 | reverse complement strand
TACTGAGGATTTCATCGTCCCAAGTTACTTCCCCTGTGCTATTAGTCCAATACTGGCTCAATATATGTAAGATTGTTTATACCGACCGCTTGGATACACTTGAAGCGAAAGACAAGTGCAATAAACTGATTTTAACGACTGCGCAACAGCATATTTTTGCTTTATCATCAAATGATCATTATGATGATGCTCCTCAATATTCCTTGCAGGAGTTGGCGAGCATAAACTGTAGCAGCTGCGATGATCTTATTCAAACATGGACGGTAATTGGCAGAAATAAAGGTGTTTTGAATAAACTCTGGACAAATGCTGCGGCAACCGATAGTAGTCGTAGGCGGTTTGATGCCGCAAAGTTTTTGAAAGAAAAATGTCTTAATTTTAAACCACCGTACAATCATCTTCACGTCAATACGATGGAGACTTCATTTTATGTATTTAATAGTTTCGTCGAAGATTTTTCTACCATACACGAACATATTACTCAACATAGCAAAGTAATCGAAATCGTAGATCCCGGTGGATGTGGCGATAGACTACAGGCTCATTTGATTTGCAAAGTATGCGGTTTCAGTATTTATGAAATTGGCTACGATTTTAATGTAGACCATTTCGATATAATTAAAGACATTGCGTTGGCTCTTATCAGAAACAAAGATCTTATAATTTGTCTTATCATTCTTGACTACGATAGGCGTCATAATGATTTTAAATCATGGTGCATTGAAATGTTGAATGGTTGTTTCTACGAATCAACATTTGGTAGCACATTAAGATTTTTATCAGTAATTGAAAATATAAGTGGCGATTCACATGACCATAATATTCACTACCTACAGAAACTCATGGCTGCTAGGTTACGCTTCATATTTTGTAGATCACGCGCTAATAAAACTCATACAAAACCAAGTAATATTGATGAAAAGCTTTCATCTTTGTTTAGCACAGTTGTCTTAGAACAATGGACACGGCAGACTTTAATTGACTTGTGCAAAAGATGTATACAGCGCTGTAATTTCGATTTCAAATTTGACTGCACCATAGACAGTGTCATAGAAGAATTTGTTATGAAAGAAGAGGAAGGTGCTTTAAGAGAGAGCTTGAATATATCCCGCGAAACTGGACTTAGAGTCAAGCAAAAATATGAAGAACAAAAAGATAGCTTTGGTATAAAGACCGTAAAGAACAATATTGAAAGTTGTATAATTTCACAAACTGTCGATGCTTTTCTTGATATGCAAGAAGTGGTTCGTTCAAACCCGGAACACCTCGAAAATGCCACTGTTCCTCCACCAATATTTGTGTTAGAATTAATGATATCTGTTATGAAAGCGTACAAAGAAAAACAGAGCCTACTTAAGAAACGTCTCCATTCGGTCATAACTGCATGTTGTAAGGTTTCGTTAGCTACACGCAGTCTACCGATACTAAAAGATGAGATATTGCCAGCAACATCAGACTGCGAAAAAGAAAAAGAGCAATTTCTTATCGAGGAAAAAAAGTTTGAATCAGCTAAAAATATCCTACACAAAACTGAAATGCGTATTAAACACTGCACTGAAAAGTTATTCAAATTAAAAAATGAAGAAACAGATTTACAGCAAAAAATTAAACTTGCCTGGGAAAAGGCACAACCAATACATCAGGAGGCTATACTATTCATAAACAAGTTGACAAAAAAAGACTTGACTGAGCTGAAATCTTTCAAAAATCCACATGAATCAGTTCATAGAGTAATGAAAGTACTGCTACTTCTTTTTAACGAAGTGACTCTGGATCTGCATAGCTCTGCTAGATCTCTGCCAATAAATTTTACATGTGAAAATGACAAAATGAACACTTTGGGGTGGCACTTAGTTCAAAAAATGATGATAGATCTAAACAAATTTCTCAAACACCTGAAGGCTTTCCCCACAGACATTGACAATTTAATTGTTCCCAAGGAAAACTTTGAGTCAATAAAACCTTACTTATCGTCGCAAGACTTCAATGAAAAGGCAGTAAGGCGTCGATCAAGGGCTGCTGCCGGCATATATAATTATATAGTAACAATTAAAAAGTATCACGATGCATTTCTTTTGTACCAGCCATTGCGAGAAAGACTTCAAGAAATTTCCGAAGAACGTCGAAATAACCAAAAACTCTTGAAGAAAGCCAAAGAGCAATTATGCCGACAAAAAGATGCAGTCCGTGAAACTGAAAGTAATTACATTACTCAAAAATTGAAGATGGAGGAAGCAAAAAATGTACTGTTGAAGATGCAGTCGCAGATCGATTTTGCTATTAAATTAAATTTACATTGTCAAGGCCTTGAAACGCAATGGTACGCTTGGTTAAAACGCTTTAGGTTTCATGAAAAGAAGACAATTTATGGGGATGCCATTATGGCAGCAAGTTTGGTTACTTGTGCACGGCCATTGACTGTCGCTTTAAGAGACAAGTATTTACAAGGGATTGAAATGCGACTTAAAAGCAACAATATGCCACCGAAAGATCAATCTCTTGGCTTCTCAAACGTCTTGTGCCTTACTGCAAATGAAAATAAACTTTTTGTAAATAACATGGATGGCCCTTTACATGAAAAATCACTAATACAAAATAGAAGCATTCTGTTGCACGAACATAAGAAATGCATATGCATTATTGATTCTCGCATGGCATTTTTAAATTTTATTCAAGGGATATTTCACAATCATCACAAGGCATCAAAGGAAGTTAAATGTCTTCTGTATAGCGATCATGACTTTTTCAAGAATTTGGTGACTGCTTTAAGAGGGGGTAGCTTTGTATTATTAAATATGATGGGCGAGCTAGAATTTCCCGATGAATTATTGCCCCTTATACACTTGAAATACAAAATAATGATGAATTCAAGTGATGAAGAGGATTCAAGAATATCTGGAGACTGTGGCGAGAGCAGTGAATCTTCGTTTGCTTCTGTCTGTCTGTTTGGAGTGAATGTAGATGTGCACAAGAACTTTGAGTTTTGTTTTGTCTTTAGCAAAGTTCCCAAATGCTCAACAAAAGACCTTTATTCGTCATTGGATATTGTAAATTTCTCCGTATCTCCAGAATTTGAAAAGCAATATTTTCTGGATGAAGTATACAAATGGTATTGTCGGGACAAACACAAGTATTATACAGATACTAGAGACAACATATGTTTTGCTGTAAAAGAATTGGAAGTTAGTACCACAAAACTTTCTGATATGTTGGCCCTGGCAAACAGAGAATGGATGATTGATCACCAGTTATTGAAATCTATAATAAAAAAGAACGAAAATATTCAAAGCCTAACAAAAAGTGTAAAATTGCAACTAAAAAGTCTGGAAGAATTGAAGCATCACAGATCTATGTATGAAAAGATTGCTAATAGAATTGCAACGTGTTTCGATTTCGTTGGTAAGCTTGAACACGGACATCTTGTTAGCCATGATACAAGAGGTTTTGATTGCGTTCTTTTAAATGAATTCGCAAGCACTTACATTTTTATGAATAGTAAAGAGTTTACCCCTAACTTAGAATCAGATAGAACCGGCAACGACTACATCATTGAGGAGAAACACACGCAACATTTGGTAAACTTTATCACTGAAGAATTTATACGAAAATATGTATACCATCATATCGGCAAAGATATAAACTTTTTGGTCGTTTGCTTTGCATTGGTTTGTCATATCACTATTTGCGAATCACAACGAATTGAGCCAAGCGTTTTGAGCGTAATTCTGTTTATAATGAAATCCCCGTCCGATTTTGTTACCTCAAGCGAAAAGAACTCACCTTTATCATGGTTGCCATCAGGTGTCTGGAACAATGTACTAGCATTTTCAAGCTTTTTGTCTGACACTAACAGTGCATTAAGTCAAGGGGACATCCAATCGTCTTTGTTAGAGTATAGTGAATTGTGGAAAAGCTGGTATGAATCGAATGCATCAGCACCAAACAACCTTCCCTTAACTTGGAGAGCCAGTACACCTTTGGAATTAGTGTGCATCACTAAGCTTTTAAGACCGGACAGATTCATTCAAGCAATAAAATTATATTTGAAAAGTTCTGTGGAATTTAGCGATGTTATGAAGTCTTATGATACGAAACAAAAAAATGTTAATATGTCTTTGAGTTTAGACAGCTCACATTTATCCCAAGTTGAAGAAGCTGTGAATTCTAACTTTCAACTTGCCGCCATTATCCACTCAAGGATAAATAGGAGGCGGTATATGGGTAGATGTGGATGGTATTCTTATTCTGTGGATTACGACTTCAATGAATCATATTTTAATTCCACTCAAGATATCTTGAAACAGTACGGTGTAAGTCAGATGAGCGAGTACCTTCTGCAAACGCTAAGCTATGGTTCCGTGATGGAAAATGTGCATGACATGAATATTTTGCGCGCTATAATTCGGAGTTGTTTTGCCACTAATAAAGTTCTGGTAAGGGAAGACATTCACAAGGATGTGCGCGCCATTCTAGAGAAATCAAACTGCGAAAATGATTACGCCGAAGGCACCAATTGTCAAACCTTACTAGCTAGGATCAAAAATGCTGATGTTGGTAGACGGTGTGTAAGATATTCTAGGCAAATGTTGGAATATGATGTAAAACAAAAGCTGTCCATAAATGCAGATTTTTTTTCAACGTTATTTGAAGCTTTACCATCACCTACCGAGGCAGAAAATTGTATCGATCGCATTAAGTCTTTAGGGGGGGATTATCAACCATATGCACTTTTTGTCGAAGCAGAAGTTGATGTATTCAATGCTTGCATTGAATTATGTAAGTCGACGCTACTGCAACTAGAAGCATCATCAGAGAGGGGCTCTTACGCTAAGGAAGACATGGTTGAGATGAAAACTTGTTTAATGGCGTCTAAAACTCCGGATGTTTGGTTATGTTCAATGCCAAATATCTCGGAGAATTTGTCACTTAGCCAGTGGTTTATCCATTTAAAAGACATAAAATTGTTTCATTTACGGTGGATTCGTGAGATTTCTAAGGAGCATCCTCTAGCATCTGTTGTTCCATTGAACCTTATCAATAAAAAAGAATTTTTCTTTTCTAGCATAAAAATGATGTATGCTTATCGGTACAAAAAAATGGCATCTTCAGTCAAGCTGAAGCTTTCTGTTGAGACATCAGCAATAGAACAAACGCAAAATAGCGACACTTTGGCCTCGTATGTGACCGGAATTTATATAGAAGGCGCGGTTTGGAAGACATCATCCCTCCAGTTAGACTTTAACAACACACAGAAGCTGCAATCGATCTTGCCACATATATTGGTTAAGCCTGTTTCCTCTACTCTTGCACAGGAAGCATTATCCGAAAATATTTACCGGTGTCCCCTTTTTGCAACTAGAAAAAGAACTACGTGTATATTAGGTCACATACACCTGAGAGCATCAAAATCACATCAATATTGCCAACTTGAAGGGGTCGCTGCTGTTTGTGAAAGGAGTCATTTCTTGTGATGTAAGCCATAATCAAGGGGAACTCCCAGCATTTTTCTGTTCACTAACAGACATAATATTTGCATTGAGCGTTTATTTCTTGATAGGTTGTTACCTTATCTATACTAGCTTACGTTATGAAATCTACCTATAAGTAATCTTCCGTTGTAATCCATCTATACTAGACTTTTTAGATTGGATTCAAAATCCTATTGAATTAGAGACTTAGAGCCTTTAGTTGAACCTTTGAAAATCTGCTCGCTACCTTCAGTCATGCTTCCAAGGGCAAACCCTCTCCGTCTAGGAGACGAAACTCCATAGTTTCTATATCGATATCAACGGTTGCACCCATCACTTTCATCAGAGCGTTGGGATGAACGTATAGTTTATAGTTTATTGATGCGGATTCGTCTGCAAATATAGTTGTGTATTCATCTGGTGGAGAACGCGACTCAACTATTTCGACCTCACTCTGGGATAAAAAATTGAATGAAAAAACCATGTTCAAACCATCTTTAGATTGTTGATAGCCGACTTGAACAGCCTCATAATTGTTGCCATCCTCAAGCATCATTTCAAAAGCATTTTTGGCACTTTCTGAGAGCTTTACAGGACTCCTACTTTCTCGAGTCAGTCTCCTCGACTTTTGTCTTCTGGAAGAACTTGCACGACAAATGAGCAACGGATGCTTATAAGAGGGAGCTTTCATATGGCTGCGCAATGCCATGACAGGCAGGAAACTATGGAGTCGCATCAAGGACTACCGTTGGAATCGTTACAGTGCACTCGCGATTATCATCGCTGAAAAGTTCATCAGTTAGTTGGGTAGAGAAGGACTTGGAAGAGGAGTAGAGTGAACCGAAGTGAAAACACGGAAAAAAGCAGATTATTAAGAAGATGACACATTTTTTTTTGTGTGTTGTGCCGTTGTTGTTATTGTTGTTATCGTTGTGTTGTTTGTTGATCATCATTGTTTTCTTTTCATCATTTCCTATTGTTTACATAGAGCTATCTATTATCTAATAAGTCTATTATGACTAGCACTAGTGCTAGCTTGTATTATTAAATAAAAAAGCCTTGATAGAGTATGAGCTAGCTGGGCTAGCAAGCTGGTATTTATTATTTTTTGGCTCTAACAAGGCAGAGGTTTTTGAGCCACCCTACTCCTCGGATTAGAGTGTCTCAAAGGCGCTCTACCTAATGATTAGGATGGCTCAAATACCTCTGCCTTGGTGGAGTAGGGCAATGTATGTAGGTTAAAGTCTATCTCTCGCTCTCCACCAACAAATAGACTAAAGACTAAAGACTTTTTTTCTTCTTTTAAAAAAAATTTAAATTACAGTAAATTTCTTCTTTTTTTTTTTGTTATTATTATTAGACGAGACGACGATGCTTTTTTTTTACAGGTGTATCATTACTAGCTACTACAGGTGGCAAGATATTATTCTCAACAACACAACAGCAACAACACAAAATAAAAACAGAACTGAGAACTAAGCCTCGCAGATATACTGCGATGTAGGATTAGGTTTCAATATTTCCGATGCTAGAAAGAGACCGTGTCTTTAGCACGTCCATCACATATGAATTCATCTAATTCTTTATTTCTACGAGATTTAGCTGATACTGCATGTTTTGCCACGTATGAAGAAGTTAACGTGGCTCTTGAAACGTGTTTAAGTGAAGACGAGACTGACGAAGCTTTTATCTTAATCAGTAGTTGTGGAAAGGTTAGAGTCGATCTAAAAATATTGTTCACGTGGTACCAAGAAAATTCAGCTCTTCTTCGAAATAAATGCAGAAAAATTGCTGCATCCAACCTAGGCTTCGTTGACAAAAACGGGTACTGTATGACCGAACAGAATCCACGAAAACAACATCATATTAAGTTCTCTATAACGCAAATAGATTTAGTTGACAGTCTCAGTACTGCAGCAGATTTTATCACTAGGAAATATTTATACGTATATCTTTTGGATGGTTCATACGAGATTGTCTACTTTAACCAGTATATGACAGTTAAAAATGTATGCATTGCTGTGAAGGAAGTGATTGGCTTAAAGTACGACATCGACTTTGGTTTATTTTTGTACAAGGATGGCGAATATGTAAAGTTTCTTCACGATGAGAAACAATTATTGGTTGAAGCAATTGGTAGTGTTATGGATAACGCACATACTAGAGGAAATAATGTCAGTGGGAGTGAGTCTACTATCAATGTTGTATATAGGAGAAAGCAGTATTTTCCATTGTCCCCTTTTGTGAATGAATATGCAAGTACAAGTGCTTCAGTTCATGCAGTTAACCGTTTAGAATATGCAGAAGTTTTGTTTCGATATCTTAGCGGCTATTATCGCTGCACCTTAACGCAGTGTATACAGTTAGGGGCTTATGTATTTAAGTGTGACGCAAAGGGTCTATTACAAACAAAAGATAGAAATGAAGAACTTCTAATGGCTTTGTCCGCCCATTTGCGATTTTACGTACCCGCAGATATTTTGTATCTCTATGAATCGCATCACCAATTTCTAGCAAGACAAATTTTTAATAGATCCAAACTAATTGAACCTCGAAATGAAAAAGCATCTAGTCCTCATCGTATTAGCATTCACCTTGAACAACATTTTATCAATCTATGTAAATTGTGGTTTCCTGAAATATATGGTGATGTATTCTTTAATCTTTCATTTGAATCGCATGAACTGAATCCAGACGAAAATCACGATGATATGGAAGAGCTTCATGTAGATATGAACAATTTGAAGGATGCGACGCTTGGATTTGGCCCTGAGGCCGCGCATATATCTTATTCAGTAGAAAAGAAACGTATTTGTAAATTTGAAAGAGTAAAATATGCGTCAATAACGCATTGGGCTACTAATGAAGAGGATAGCTGCTTTTTTATCTTCACAGAAACTTCCGTATTTATTTTTTATGGCCCTAGTGCTACTTACGTAGAACCTTATTTGGAAAATTTGGTCTCCATGCTGGTCACACGAGCCGAGCGTGAAACTGTTTTGTCAGAACGATCTTCCACAACCGCTGAAGTAGTAGAGTTGTGTCAGAGTTTTAATGTGGATAAAAATTATAGTCTAAATCTAGAAGACTTTGAAAGTTTGTTGAAAACATTGGGCAAACATTATAGTGAAAAACAACTTGCAGACGCTCGACTCGAACTGAATGGCAACCCAGATGGGACAATAAGCATTACTGAATTTCAAACTTGGTGGGAATATAATAAAAATACTGACTCACAGGGTGTAAAATCAAGTTGGATACCTGAATTAAAATCCTATTTAAGCGTATCGAGATCTTGCCATTCTGAAACTGAAGAAAATATTGTAACGGCTCCAAGTCGCCGGCATTCGAAGATTTTTGATGCGCCATACGTTTTAATGACTGAATTCCCGGCTACGAGTAAGGAAAATAGAAGGGAATCCCGCCGTGAATCTTTTAAGGCAACTCGTAATCCCCTTAGTCCGAATAGTTCAGCTAATACCGAAAATGACATATCCAATACATCCAACATGAAGGACGACGTAAACGATGTAAATGATATAAACGATGTAAACGACGTAAATGATATAAACAAGGTACAGTCGACACCCGACTCTAGTACTCTCAAATCAAATAATGATGTCGAAGCAATTGATAGAAACATATCACAAGATATCAAGAGGAATGTACCTGATACAAAAGTAATGTCCGATAGTCAAAATATCGATTCCATTGATCAGAACATGGACCAAAATCATGATGTAGGCACGGACAGAAATATATCTAGTACAGAGAGATTGGCTAGCCGAGACATACCAGGAACGCTCGAAAATGATACGTCCATAATAGAGAATTCTATACCTCCACCAATTCGAGACAAAGGAAAAGTTGCCATAATCTCCCCAAGAATTCAGTTTGAAAAACGGAGACAAGTAATAAAGCAGAAACTCCATATAATGTCACCCATGGATAGCACTAACCCAAAAGTTGCCGAGCCAAATGATAAAAATCCTACAGAAAGTGATGAGGAGGAAATACTCCTTCAACAGATACAAGAGTTAAGTGTCGATGACAATATCAAAAATCCGATAAATCAAACTATTGCATCTTTTTTCGGTTTCAATTTTTGTTGTGCTACAAAGCGAGAAGAATATGATGATGAAAGCGATAAATTTGAATGAGATGAATAAAATCAACGCATAAAAGCGCTTTCATTTGAAGCGTTGGCCATCTAAACCTGCGAATGTTGGTCTTGGAAGGTTTTAGGAAACTTTGCATTTTAGGTTTTGGCCGCAAACGGAAATAAAATAAAATATCAAGATTGATGTTTTCTAATACATTACAGTATATTTTTATTTTGAATGCCAGCGTTAAGTACTTTTGCGCATTTCTGCGACGAACTTTGAACTTGATTTTGATACCTGTATTTAAAAGTGAAGTATGATTTATGAAGTAAAATAGGCGACTACTATATTTGAAACTATAAAGTAATAAATTTTGAAGTAAAATTTCTGAACCTGCGGGACGACAGGCACACACAATGAATATTTAATCCTATCTAAATAGTATACTAATGTATTTTAAGTACAAATACGCAACGCTGAGATCGTCCTGGCCCAACAGCCTCAACTGCTGATGAACCAGCTTCAAGGATCGATTAAAAAAAAAGTAGTCCAGAAAACTGCTTTTTTTTTTTGCCAATT
>MDSZ01017001.1_pt1 | contig 10150 bp, 10 predicted proteins | sample 811201 | NCBI WGS metagenome assembly MDSZ01 (sample SAMN05326647, study PRJNA326480) | marine metagenome | isolation source: seawater | place: Indian Ocean: North | collected 2010 | reverse complement strand
TTTGAATTTATATTGACAGATACTTATGGTGATGGTATGGCAGGAAATGGTACTCCAGGAGCTGCAGGAGAAGTAGTTATATATGATTGTAATGGAGATACTATAACATACCTTACATCAGGTACCTGGCTAGATGGCAATTCAATGCCAGTTGGTGTTAATTTTGGTACTGTAGCTTATTCAGGAGCCCAAAGTGGAATAGCATGTGCGGGACCTCCTTCTGTACCTGGTTGTTTAGACCCAGCATATCAAGAATATAATCCATTAGCAAATGTAGACGATGGTTCATGTACAAACTTACATATCTATGGATGTACTGATACTGCAGCATTTAATTACGACCCTAGTGCATCAATAATGGATTTAGTACCAGTATGTAATTATACTTTAATAATAGAAGATGATGCAGCAGATGGTTGGGGTAATTCTTATTTAGGAGTTAGTCAAGGAACTAATACTTGGACATTTACAATGGGTCCAGGTTCTTATTCTCAATCATTTCCATTAAACCTAGATTCAGATAAGCCAGTTACAGTTTATTACTTTGAAGTTCCTGATGCACAGAATCCAGACCCACAACAAACAGCTTTTCAAACTTTTCAAAATTCATTTGTGTTAAAAAATGCAGAAGGAGATACTTTATTAGCCGAAGGAACTAATCCATTTGCAAATAATGGTTTAGGAGCATTACAAGGATTTGATTCACCATTTTGGACAACATATTCAGCAACACCATTCTGTGGAGATTTATGTATACCAAAGGTTTATGGATGTATGGACCCAACGGCATTAAATTATGATTCATTAGCAAATACACCTACTACATGTATTCCGGTTGTATTGGGATGTACAAATCCACTGGCATTTAATTATGACCCAGCGGCCAATGTAGATGATAGTACTTGTGTATCAATAATAATTGGTTGTATGGATTCTACAGCATTTAATTTTAATCCATCAGCTAATACACCAGACCCATCAGCCTGTATTCCAGTAATATATGGTTGTATGGACGACACAATGTTTAACTATAATGCGGCAGCGAACACTGATGATGGCTCCTGTATCCCAGTAATATTTGGATGTGATGACCCTACGGCATTTAATTATGATTCATTGGCAAATACAAATAATGGTTCATGTATACCAGTAGTATTAGGATGTACAGACCCAACGGCATTTAATTTTAATCCAAACGCGAATACTGAAGATTCAACTTGTGTTCCAGTAATAATCGGATGTACTGATGCTACAGCTCTAAATTATGACTCAACTGCGAATACTAATAATGGATGTATTTATCCAATACCAGGTTGTACTGACCCTACAGCATTCAATTATGACCCTAATGCAAATGTAGATGATAGTTCATGCGTACCGGTAATAATCGGATGTACAGATCCTACTGCGCTTAATTTTGATTCAATAGCAAATACAAATTCAGGATGTATTTATCCAATACCAGGTTGTACTGACCCTACAGCATTTAACTACGACCCGAATGCGAATGTAGACGATTCAACCTGTATACCAGTAATAATTGGATGTACAGATCCAACTGCACTTAATTTTGATTCAATAGCAAATACAAACTCGGGATGTATTTATCCTATCTATGGATGTACAGATCCTACAATGTTTAATTATGACCCTAATGCAAATGTAGATGACTCAACCTGTGTTCCAGTAATAATCGGATGTACAGATGCTACAGCTCTAAACTATGATTCATTGGCCAACACAAATAATGGATGTATTTATCCTATCTATGGTTGTACAGATCCAACTATGTTTAATTACGATCCAAATGCAAATACAGATGATAGTTCTTGTGTACCTTATATTTATGGTTGTACAGATTCTACAGCTGTAAATTATGACCCACTAGCAAATACAAATGTAGGATGTATTTATCCAGTATTAGGTTGCACAGACCCTACAATGTTTAATTACGATCCACTAGCCAATGTGGATGATAGTTCATGTGTACCATTTATTTACGGATGTACAGATCCTACAATGTATAACTTTAATGTAAACGCAAATACTGATAATGGTTCTTGTTTACCTTATGTATATGGTTGTACTGATTCTACCCAATACAATTATGACCCACTAGCAAACACAGATAACGGGTCGTGTATACCTTATATTTACGGTTGTACAGACTCTACAGCATTTAATTTTGACCCATTGGCAAATACAGATAATAATACTTGTGTTCCAATTTTATATGGTTGTACAGATTCAACTGCAATAAACTATAATCCTTTAGCAAATACAAATGATAATAGTTGTGTATATCCGATCTATGGATGTACTGATTCTACTGCAATAAATTACAATTCACTTGCTAATACAGATGATGGAACATGCGTATATCCAATTTATGGTTGTACAGATTCAAGTATGTTTAACTATGACCCTAACGCAAATACAGATGATGGTTCATGTATTCCTTATGTTTATGGTTGTACTGACCCTACAATGTTTAACTATGACCCATTAGCAAATACAGATGACAACTCATGTATTCCATTCATTTATGGCTGTACAGATCCTACAATGTTTAATTACAATTCAGCTGCAAATACAGATAATGGTTCATGTATTCCTTACATTTATGGATGTATTGATTCAACAATGTATAATTACGATCCACTAGCTAATACTGATAATGGAAGTTGTATTCCATTCATATATGGATGTACTGATAACACTGCACTTAATTTTGACCCATTAGCAAACACATTAGATAATTCATGTTGTTATATCGCAGGTTGTACAGATTCTACTGCATTAAACTATAATCCTAATGCATGTTATGATGATAATTCATGTATAGTTGCGGTAGTCGGTTGTACAGATGTAAGTGCATATAATTACAATCCAGCAGCAAATGTATCAGATTCTACGGCCTGTTTATATGATGCGGGTTGTTATGGAGGACCTGGAGTTCCTTATTGGCTAAATGATGGTTGTTACGCTTGGGTAATAGATGTAGATGATTATTGCTGTACAACAGACTGGGATGCATCTTGTCAATCAATGTATGATTATTGTACTCAAGGATGGCCAACATCTATTGAAGATATTTCCTCAGCAGGAATTGTAGTTTATCCTAATCCTACTCAAAATACTTTAACAATAGAAACTAGATTAGATATAGATGTTCAAATTTATGATATTATGGGTAAATTGATAATAAATGAAAAATCTAAGAGAATTGACCTATCAGATTATCCAAACGGTGTATACAACTTGATAATTATATATAAGGATAGAAAATTTAACACAAGAGTGGTAAAGCAATGATAAAATTAAAAGACATATTATTAGAATCGCAATCAAAAATATTTGCGTCATCTACAATTTCTAAAATACAAAATAATATTACAAAGATTACGAAGTGTCGAGATGTAGAATATACGGAGTATAGATTCGCAAGTGGTGAAGGTGGATTCAAATTCGTTTGGACTACAGGAAGAGGTCAAAAATCCGGTATGTTTAGTATGAGTATCAATTCAAATGGTAAACACACCTATACATGTAAAGCGTATTATGGTGGTATGGGATATGCAACATCATCTCCTGTATTTGGATATGAAGGTAAAACAAACCCTAAACTTTCAAAAGGTATTTCTACATGGAGAGATTTAACCGATGAAAATTTATTGGCAATATATAAAGAAAAAGAAAAACATATAAAGAAAAATGATAAAGATGTTGAAAAGTGGTGGGCAAAAGAAGCTAAAGCACAATCAGATTTTTATGCCAAAGGTGGAAAACAAGATTAGGAAGAAAATTATGAAAAAATTAGGACTTATATTTTTAGTTATCTTAGCATCATGTGCAGCTCCAAAAGATTGTTGTGGTCAAGTTGATGAAAAGGTAAAAGCTTTTACGAAAGACTTTTTCAAATACTCAACAGTTTACGGTGCAGTTAACGGTGGAACATCAATCTCAGATGTGGATGTATATTCAGTTACAAATGGTCTAGAAACTCAAATAGTTAAAACACCTTTCGATTATTCAGTACTTTTTGGTGTAAGAAAGATAAAAAGATTTGGTTATGAGCCAAAAGAAGCTTTCAAAAACGGAACTGAAAATTCAACAAATGATGCTGCAACGATAGGTCTTTGGAAAAATCAAGTAGAATTCTTATTTCAAGGAGAATTAAAAAGGCAAGAAGGTGAAAATTATTTTGACCAACGACATATGATTAGATATATTGCAGATGGTGGAGATGACTGGTGGAAATATTGGATGGCAAAAATAGAATATCTAGAAGACGGATTCGCAGATGTTAAATATTTTGAATCATCTCAAAGATTAAGATATGATTACAAAGGTATATCCCTTAATGTTGGATTAGCACAAAGAATGTCTGAGCCTTATGGTTATGACCCATTAGAAGAATGGTTATTATCAAATGGTAATTTACATTACACATTCTTAGCCATAGAAGAAGGATACACAGTTGAATTTGACGGACAAGGTGGAGCAGAATATTTTGACCCAGCTGGAAAATCAGTTGCAACTAGTACAGAAGTTTGGGAAGCAGTTGTAATACCAGAAGTATTGGCAAATTATACTGAAGCAAAAAGAGATGAATTACCAATTAACTGGACTCATTCATGGGTGGTAGGATTTGATTATTACAAATATAGTAAGAAGAGTTGGTTGCATGCATGGGGTAGTTTAATGCCACTTCATTATAGCGACGATAAAAATGAATTCAGCTACTATAATTTTAACGAAGGACAGTGGATGGATTATTCAGGTGGATTGGTATACGGTCACTGGTTTACAAAAAACCTAGGTATATTTGCAGAAGGAAATTACAACAAATATTGGAACAGAACCTGGCACAGTTTTAGTGTAGGAGTAAATTATAGAGTATTTTAGGAGAGGTTAAAAATGGCAAAAGAGTTAAACGAAGATACGTCATTTAAGGTCAGTATCAAAACACTGATTGGTATTGGCTTTGGGATAGCAACAGTAGTAGGTATGTGGTTTGCTTTACAAGCAGATATTGAAGAAGCAAAACAGTTACCTGCACCGGAACCTCCTGTGATTACAAGGATGGAATTTGATATGAAAGACCAACTAGTAAGACAAACGATTATGACAACTCAAGAAGATGTAAAAGAAATAAAGGAAAAACTTGAGAAGTTAGAAGAAAAAATCGACGCATTAAGATAGGAGAGGTTATATGAAAGCAAAAAACACAACATTAAAAATATTTGGAGGATACTTGTTAATATTATTTTTGTTATTATTAAGTGGAATAGCAAATGCACAATCACCATGTGGAGATGGCGACGGTTTATGTGTAGTACAATTTAATGCAGGATTTAACGAGGCAAATAAGGTTACCTGGTTAAAAGAATTAAATGACTGTGACAAACACTTTATAGACATTGGCACAAATACAAAGGCAGCAGCAAAATATAAAATAGTGGTAGTTCCTACTATTGTCATATATAATGGAGATGAAGAAGTCGGAAGATTTCAGGCCAATATTATGATGCAAATGGAAGCAACAAAAGAAGACGTTCAAGGTAAAATTGATGAAATAATAATGGACGCATTTTAATTTATTTAGGAGAATTTAAGATGGCTAAAAAAGTAGCAAAAAAAGCAGTAAAAAAGACAGCTAAAAAGGTTGTAAAAAAAGTACTTGATAGTACAGAATTAGACGAAAAATTGGTAGCAGAATATAAAGAAAATCAAACTTTATATGATACTATATTATGTCACATTAAATGTTATGGTGGATATGTATTTGCAGTAGGAGCAGGATGTTCTTTTGGAGTTAATTTCAAATTAGGTCTAGCTTTATTCCTAGTTGCAGCAGGTTGGGCTTATGCTGTAAGAAGATGTAAGCCATGTTGTAAAGGTGGTACTTGCGAGCCTAACGACTCAAATTGTTGCAAACAATGATTGATATTCCATGGCGACAACCACATCATATGCAGCCTCACCTGAGCAGGTAAATGCTAAGGATAGTGATTTAATAAGAGCAACAGAACTTGAACCAGAAGGATACAGTTTAAGTGTTCCAGCTGGCGCAACTGTTAATGGAATTGAAATAATTTGGTGGGGTGGATTTTCTGCAACCTTGGCTGAATCTGAAAATAAATTTGTTTGGTATGTAAATAATGGATCTAGTAATTCAGCCTTAAAACAAGCGAATGAAGTAGAATATCCTATCTATAGTGATGTAGGACGACTTACGATTGGAGGATCCTCAGATTTATGGGGACTGTCATGGACACCAACGACTGCAAATAGTATAGTTACTGGATTCGTAACAGAAATAGGAACAGCATACCATGATTCATTTCAAGTAGTAATATCATATACAGCAGCTGATGCTGGAAATGGAAAGGTTAGTATTACTAGTGGAAAGTTTTCATTAACAAGCGGAAAAATAACTATATGATAACTTATTTGATATTTATATACAGATGATTAGGCTAACAGACATATTGATGGAGGGAGTATATGACCCAGGAATCTTCAAAGCAATATTCACTGCAGGTGGACCAGGAAGCGGTAAGTCTTATGCTGCTTCAACATTGTTTGGAATGCCGGAAAAAATGCCGTTCGTCTCTGCAAAAGGACTTAAGTCAGTTAATAGCGATAAATATTTTGAGACGTATCTTAAAATGAGTGGACTATCAGCTGACTTAGCTTCATTAAAACCAAGCGAAATGGATAAAGCAATGGTATTAAGAGGTAAAAGTAAACAGGTTAGAGATGCAGCATTGAAAAATTATATAAATGGAAGACTTGGATTGCTTATTGATGGAACTGGAAAAGACTACGGAAAAATTGCAAAACAGAAAGAAAGACTACAAAAAGTAGGATATGATTGTTTTATGGTTTTCGTAAATACAGATCTTGATGTAGCTTTAGAACGAAACGAAATGAGAGATAGAACTCTTCCAACAGAATTGGTCAAAAAGAGTTGGCAAGCAGTACAAAATAATATGGGTAAATTCCAGGGATTATTTGGCGCAAGTAATATGTTAATTGTAGATAATAGTGAGTTCAAAGAATTTCCTGCAGTAGTAAAGAAAGCAGCAAATTCTTTTACTTCTAGAAAAATACAGAATCCTATAGCAAAGGCTTGGATAAAAAAGGAATTGGAACTAAGAAAATCAAAGTAATTGGAGAAGAATTATGTGGAATATTTTCAAAAATGATAATGAATGGAATGAAAAAACTGTTGTAGGTTTTATAGCATTTTTAATCATGTGCGCCATAATGGTAGCAGATCTTGTAACAGGTCTAGTAGGACAGGATTTAATTGTTAACGAGTTTTTATATGACTCATTTACCTTGATAGTTCTAGGTTGCTTTGGAATTGCAGGCATAGAGAAATTTGCGAAGAAATAAAATGAAGAAAATACAAAACATAATATCAGAAGAAGTAAATAGAGTTCTTGAACAAAATATAGGTTTATCTGAATTATCTAAGATAAATGAAGCACCAAAAGTTGCACCACAATCACGAACGGAATTTGGAGTACAATATTTAGATTCTAAGGGTCGACCTAAAAAGAAAGGTGAACCAGTTATTAAGAGATTCAAATCAAAATCTGAAGCAGACAGATTCGCAAAGAAAGGAAATCAGATAGATAAAGTTGGTGGTACATATAAAGTTGTTGAAGTTCCAGTTGAAGAATCTACAAAAGCTTATGGAGACTCACTAAAGAAAATAGCAGCTGATAGACAATTAAAAATGTTATCTAAAAAGGATAAAGAAACTTTACTAAAGATTGCAAAACTTCTAAAGAAAGAAGGCAAATTAAATGAATCAAATGCTGAAAGAGTAATTCACCAAAAACTTAGAGGTAAAGATGTACTTTACAGAAAATTTGACACTAATGGTAAACCAAACAGAGACGGTAGGATATTAAAAGTAATAGACAAGCGAGGAGTTTTAGGTAAAGGAAAGAATAAAGAATTTGAATTTGATTTACAAGGGTATGGAAGTGGTGATTTAGATAAATTTCTCAAATCGATGCTAGAAGGCAAATTAAATGAAGCTACAAGTTTATCGGCTAGTGATATATTAAAAAAGTTAGAAGATGATAATTTTCAAGCATTTTTAAGAAGACATACTTCAAAGGAAGATAGAGATACATTACTATATGGTAAAGAATGGAAAAAGAAAATAAAGGGTAGATTCACTTGGAAAGTTTTATCTAAATGGTTAACAAGGTTTGCTGGTTTAGAAGCAGCTGCTCCAATTGCAAAGAAACTTTTTGAAGGTAAATTAACTGAAGCAGTTAGAGTTAAAAAGGGTGATGCTATTCAAATGCAAGATGGAGAATATGGTGTAGTAAATAAGGTTAAAGGTAGAGTAGCATACATAAAACTTAAGTCAAGTCCTGGAAGCTTCCACCCTATTGAGGCAGCAAGAATTACATATAAAGGTAAACACAAAGGTCGAGATCTATATTCAGAAGGCAAATTAAAAGAAGACCATAAAGGTGAAGGAAATATGGCAAAACATCAGGCAATGGAATGTTCTTCAGATTCTGCAGCAGTTGCAAAGGCAATTCAAGATGATATGAATCTACCTGAATGGTTAGAAGCCAAAATAACTCTAGCCGCAGATTATATGAATAAGGTAAAGGATTATATGACCCATCAAATGTCAATGGATGAAGGAAAAATAGTTGAAGGCCGAATGAAAAAAGTCACCAAATCTATGTGGAAGAAAATGAAGGAAAACGATAGAGTTAATGCTCTACTTTCAGCATTCAAAGACCCAGACGATGCAGAAGAACATTGGGAAAAAGATTGGGAAGATTTACCTCCACAGGCTTCTCACATGTATTTATATGAAGGCAAATTAAATGAAATTTCAGTTCCTGCAAAATTTGGTGATGAAGTATTCAAAGTACCTCCTAGCAAAATGAATAGAGACCATGTATTAAAAGTAGCAAAGAAATACAAGGTCGACCCTAAATTAGCAATCCAATATGTGAATCAAGTTGGTAGATTAAAATTGAAAGAAGGCAAAGAGAAATGGACTTTATATGTAGACAAGGCTAAACTTAAGACATATAACTCTAAAAGAGCAGCAGTTATAGCATATAACAAAATTCTTGATAGCCAACAAATGCAACACATTACTTCAGTAAAAATTACTAAAGAAGGCAAATTAACTGAAGCTGTGGATATGAATGACCCATTTTTAGTTGCAGTTCGTGTAATGAGACAAAGAGCTAAGGAAATGAAAGAACTTGACGCTCTTGCGAAAAAAGCTCCAAAAAAGAGAGCACCTAAAATAAGTTTTGATAAGTATTTAGCTTTATTAGATTCACAATCAAATATACAAGAAGATATTGAAGATGTGGCAAGAGAACTAAAACAAACTTATTCAGACATGGAGCAAGAAGCTGGCCAGAAAGGAGATAAGTGGACTGATAAAGATGCAAATAGATATGGTGGTATATTAAACAAACTTGAATCAAAATATGCTAAATTAAAGGCTAAAAAGTCTAAGATTGACGCAAGAGTAGAAAAATACAGAATGTCATAATAGGAGCAATACAAATGATTAAATTAAACGACATATTAGAAGGCAAAGGTCTTTGGGCAAATATTCATGCAAAAAGAAAACGTGGAGAAAAACCTGCAAAACCAGGTGATAAAGATTATCCGGATTCTAAAACTTGGAAAAAGCTGACGAAGGAAGAATGGGTAAGAGAACAAGATATGCCTTGTTTTATTGAATATCTAAAAGATATGCATGCATGTACCTGTGAAGGACCTATTCAAGAAGCAGAATATCAAGGACGTAAAGTTAAATTAAATAAGCCAATGGCCGGTGATGTAGGAAAATTTAAGGTATATGTAAAGAATCCAAAAGGAAATGTTGTAAAGGTTAATTTTGGCCAAAAAGGTGTAAGAATTAAGAAAGATAATCCAGAAGCAAGAGCTAGTTTTAGAGCAAGACATAAGTGTGACCAAAAGAAAAATAAAACATCTGCAGGATATTGGAGTTGCAAAAAATGGTAAAATTAAAAGACATTTTGACAGAAAAATATGAAATAGACTTAGAAGTAGGTGATACTATTTTACGTGGCAAGTTTAAGAATAAACCGGTTATTGTAAAGGATTTTGG
>MDSZ01220007.1_pt1 | contig 10151 bp, 13 predicted proteins | sample 811201 | NCBI WGS metagenome assembly MDSZ01 (sample SAMN05326647, study PRJNA326480) | marine metagenome | isolation source: seawater | place: Indian Ocean: North | collected 2010 | reverse complement strand
TATAGCAGGTGATGAAATAAATGAATCAATAGCTATCTACCTTAAGAAAAATCATAATATGGTAGTTGGTGAGAGAACAGCAGAAAAGATTAAAATTAAAATAGGCTCTGCTTTCCCTGATGATAGTTTTGATCAGACCACTCTTGAAGTTAGAGGTTTACATCTTTTATCTGGCTTACCAAGATCTATTACTTTAACAGCTGGAGAAATTAGGGAGGCTATGTCTGATCCTCTGAATAAAATTGTTGAAGGGGTTAAAAGGACTCTAGAGAGAACCCCTCCTGAGTTGGCTGCAGATATAGTTGATAGGGGTATTATGCTCGCAGGAGGTGGGGCTTTAGTTCGAGGAATAAATGATTTATTAACAAAAGAAACAGGAATTTTTAGCCATGTGGCAGAAGAGCCATTATTATGTGTAGTTAATGGTTGCGGAGCAGTATTGGATGATTTCAGGAAACTTAAAAGAGTTGTAGATACAGCCGATTTGGGAAATAATTCAATAAGAACATAATTTCTTTCTGTTTACTTCTTTTTTAATAAATAAATTTTCTCCTCCCCAATTTTGTTTGGTTGAATTATTCTACAACCTTTATCTTTTTCTATATTGCAATTTTTCGAAGCAGCGACTGATTTCCATGAGCAGACTTTTTCTTCTGAGTATTCTTTTACTATTTCCCAACCTTCATTGATATATTTTTCGAGCTCACTATCCTCATCACATGAGACTGTAATTTCAATACTGTTTTTAATTTCAATTTCGTTTTTATCTAATTGTTTGCAGCTGCTGACAACAGCTAGAATCATAAATAAATAAACAAATTTTTTATAATATCTCATTTTTTCATACAAATATTAAATTTTTGAGTTGCTGTATCTGGAAATCCAAGTTCTAAAAACTTTTTGAAATCACTATTCTCATCTTTGCATTTCTTCTCTTTTTTTGTAATTTGTATTTGCTTCTCTTCTTGAATTAATTTTTCAATTTTATAATTATTTATTAATTTATAAACAAAAGGAATAGTTGATATTAATACGCCTACTAGAAATGAAGATGTAAAACCTAATATATATTTTCTAAATTGATTTTTAAAATTAACTTCTAACGATAAATTATTCATAATTATCCTAATTCTATTTTCTTTTTTTGATTGATTATATCTGCTCCAATATTTGTTAATTTTGAAGCGAAATTCTCGTATCCTCTTTCTAAATGTTCTAATCCTTGAATTATAGTTTTGCCATTTGCAGAAAGGCCCGCAAGAGCCAATGCAGCAGTTGCTCGTAAATCAAATCCTATTACTGAACTCCCCTGTAATTTTTTAACTCCAATAACTGTTGCAATATTATCTTTTAATAAAATTTTTGCTCCCATACGATTTAACTCTTTAACATGATGCATTCTATTTTCAAATACTGTTTCTGTGATTTTTGAGACTCCACTTGCTGTTGTCATTAAAGCCATAAACGGAGCCTGAAGATCAGTTGGGAAACCAGGAAAAGGATTAGTTGTGATATTGACTGAATTGAGAATTTGATTCGGAATAATTTTGATAGATTGGTTTGCATATTCGAAGTGACAACCAGATTGTTCCAACTTATTAATTACTTCTGTTAAATATTTGGGTTCAACAGGTGAAATACTAATTGATGATCTTGTTATTGCAGCTGCAATTAGAAATGTACCTGCTTCAATTCTGTCAGGCATGACGCTATATTCGCACCCTTTAAGAGCTTCAACACCTTCAATGGTTATACATTCAGATCCTGCACCTTTAATTTTTCCTCCCATCTTATTCAACATGTTTGCCAAATCTATGATTTCTGGCTCTTGAGCTGCGTTGTTTAATATAGTTTTTCCTTCGGCTAGCGATGCTGCCATAATTAAAGTCTCAGTCGCACCAACACTTTTACATTTAAAATTGATAGATGTTCCAATTAATTTCCTATTTGGAGTAATTGCTTCAGCTATTAAATGATTTTCTTTGAATTGAAATTTAACTCCTAATTTTTTTAGTGCATCAATATGCTCATCAATGGGTCTCGCTCCTATACAGCATCCTCCAGGTAAAGGTATCTCAGCTATCCCAAATCTTGCAAGGATTGGACCAATACAAAAAAAACTTGCTCTTAGTCCTTTGTATAAATCAAAAAATAAGTTCTGTGATGGTTGCAGAATTCTATGCGTATTTATTTCTAATTTATCTCTATTTAATTTTATATTTATACCCATAGAAATTAATAAATTAGACATTTTTTCTACATCTGCGATTTTTGGTACATTAAAAAGATTAATTTGACCTTTAGAAAGAATAGATGCCGCCATCAATACTAGTGCAGAATTTTTAGCACCACTAATTTTCAAATTTCCATTTAGTGTTTTGCCACCTTTAACTTCACAATAGTCTTTAAAAATATAAATACCTTCAGAGGTATCTACATTATTTTTTTGTATATTCATATATTATAATTCTTCAAAAATTTTTTATTTACAGAAGAACAATATTTATTTTTAGATTCCAAATCTTCTTTTCCTCCGCAATTGTTTATTTCATTGCTGAATTTCTCAGAAGAGTAAAAATATTGTTTTTTTGATTGGTTACCTTTTTTATTACTAAATAGAAAAGCTCTTTCTGGTTTATTTTGCTCTAAAAAAGCAATTGGAATAAGAAAGACAAGTATTGTTAAAAGGATTTTCTTATACATTTTGATTAGTCTCTCATGATTCTTTGGTGATAGCAAAATTTTTAGGTGTTATTAATTGACTAATTTCTTCATGTACTTTTTTGCAAAGTGTGTTTTCTTTAGAGTGTGGCTCATCACTCCATATTTCTATAGAACATCTCTTCTTACTTTGATCTACCCATGAGATTAAAACATTTACTTTTGCTGAGTTATGGTTATCTTTTTTGAATTCTGCAAATAATTGTTTTGAGTGTATGAATGTTTTGGGAATCATCATGCCATAATTTTCTAATAATGGAACGTAGCTATCAAATAATGAATCAGATTCCGCTTCACTAAAATATTGAATAAATGCCATAAAAACATTATGCGTAGATTGACTGAACCCCATCACCGATGTGTCGCATTTGCATCAACTAATGTTGGATACACACTTATACATACTATAACACACTATAAAAGGCTAGCTACCTTGTCATTTGATTAATATATACTAATGACTTGATAGAAAATTTCATAAATCTACTTGATCAATTGAGTATAAGTGTGTATCCTTAAAGAATCATTTATCACATGCCCAATGCCTACAAAGCTCGATAGGGTTCAAGTTCTTTTTCAAAAAGAAATTTTTAAAAAATTGAAGTTGATTGCCAAATTTGAACGAAGATCTTTATCTAGTATGGTTGGCAGTATAGTTGAAAAGGCTTTGGAATCTCCTGAATATAAAGCTCTGTTATTCAAGGCTAATGCAAATGATCTAAAATCAAAAGTTGATGAAAGTAAATTATTAATAAAAGATATTTTAGAACCTAATATTCAAACTTTTGACGTTAATGATAAATTAAAAAAAATTGATCAAATCCTTTCTCAAATTTCAAAATCTAATCAAAACGAATATCAAGGTTTATCTCAAGGCAATATTCGCACGCCAAGTAAATAATTATGGAATTTATATTAATATTTTTCTTAAACTGTAATTAAACTTGTAACCTTTTATGAAGGTAATTTATTATTTATCATTTTAATTAGAATTATTATTTAATTTGTTAATTAATGCTCATGTTTAAATTCCATTTAAATGATTGATAAGATCAAGAATAATAACCAAGAACAAGTTAAAAAATGGTACTTTGGAATTCAAAGTATTTTTCATCAAATACAAATCAAAAATAATTGGAGCAAGGAGGAAGCATGGGATAAATTAAAAATAGAATTATTAAACAAAGTAGACAGAGAAGATTTTGTTCCAGATGATCTTGAATGGGTTAGAGATCTTCTCCTTCATGGCAAAAAGCCTTCAACGGAAGAGGCTATGAGAGTTGCTCAAAGATATCCTGATAGTACTCCTCTAATAGATTGCCTTGCGAGTTTCTTTTAATTTATTGTTTAATTAAACTTTACTTACTCCTGTAAAATTCACTACTTTATTTATCGTTTCTTTGGGATTTTTTATAAGCTCTTCATAGTTAATCTCTATTAGATTATTTTTGGGAATTAAATCTTTATTTATTTGCCATTTATCAAATATGAATGATCTTGTTAGTTGTGCATCTTCTCTAGCATTCCCAATATATTTAATAAATCCAAATTCTTTATTAAAAGATTTTATAGATTTCTCAATACTTTCTAAGTGCCCGAATTTTCGTTGAATGTAAATAAATTTTGCTTGAGGCCATAATTCAAGTAATAAGTCTACTCTTGTAGTAAATGCTGGAGCTTTGTTGATAAAAATCTTGCCTGGGGAACCGTCATGTATCCATGACCATTCAAGAATTAATTTTAATTTTTTTTTGAAATCTAATGTAGCATTCCATTTGTACCATCTTCTTAAATCTTCAGATAATGACTCACCAAGACCAATTGATGATGGTGGATGTTCACAAGTAAATCTCATTAATGCAATATCTAATTCTTGGGGACCTTCGGATAATAATGGTACCCAATCAAAAAATCTATTTTCAAAAGAGGGTATTAATTTTCGAAAAAGTTTTTTAAAAATCAATGCAGCCTGAGGGCAACATGAAAATGTATTCCTTATTGTAGATGCATTTGTAGCTTCAACGATTTCATTATGTAGATATGTTGTTCCACTTCTCCAGGCCCCTATGATAAAAATCGGATTAGGCATATTTTTAGGTTTTTTATAAATTATTTTTTGGAGCCAATAAATAGGTTCTATTAACCAACCCAGTACAATATTTTGCAATAAATATAAAGAAATAATAGGAAATCTCTTAGCTCTTTTTAATAGATCTATTTGAACGTTAGGCCTTAAAAAACCAATTATTATCAAGCGAGGGTTTAATATCAATGCTCAAATTTATTATTTCAATATTAAACATTTTTGCAGTATTTTTTGTGCAGGTCAACAATTTATTTATTTTGATATGTAAATATTTAATTAGAAAAATTTTTGCCTTATTTATTTAATGTAAGTAAGTATATTCCATAGTTTCTTCACATAAAAATCATTGAATTTTTGTATTTAATATTTAAAATTAATGTATCAATATCAAATAAGATTTGATTTTTACCGTATTATTTTTTCTTTTCGATTCATAGCAATTATCCTTTAACAAATTAATTTAATGATCAAACTAAGTAGATCGACGGTAGAAAAATATCTTAATTGTCCTAGATGTTGTGTATTAGATAAAAATTATCAAATCAAACCTCCATCTTTACCTTTTACCTTAAATATTGCAGTTGATAATTTATGTAAAAATGAATTTGATTATTATCGTGAAATTCAAGAGCCTCATCCTTTATTTATTAAATATGGAATAGATGCAGTACCTTTTAAGCATAAAGATATAGATATTTGGAGAAGTAATTTTAAAGGCATAAGGTATAAATCAGAAGAATATAATTATGACTTTGGAGGAGCTGTAGATGATGTTTGGCAAAAAAAGAATGGTGAATTAATTATTGCAGACGTAAAAGCAACATCTAGAAATAACTTTGATTGGAATGAAACTTTTAATAAATATGATTATGCGAAAGCATATAAAAGGCAATTAGAAATGTACCAATGGTTATTTAGAATGAATGGTTTTAAAGTTGCAGATGAGGCATATCTTGTTTATTTTAATGGGAAAAAGAATGAAAAATTTTTTAATAACCAACTAAAGTTTGATGATCATATCATCAAATTAAACTGCTCTGCATCTTGGGTAGAAAGTAAAGTAATTGAAACTGCGAGACTTTTAGAATCTAATAATTTTCCTAAGCCTTCACTAAAATGTGAATATTGTAATTATTTAAAAAAACGTTGGCAGTTGCAAAAAAAAAATAATTAAGGAAATTATCAAGATGATTAGTTAATAATGATAATCTTAATACTAGATTTAATTAAAGATTTTGGTTGCAAAAAAAAATACCAATCACAAAATAAGTAATCATTTGCAGCAAGATGTAGTAAAAATTGCTGGTAAAACAATTTTTATTAATCCTTTTTTATATTCGAGAAGATTTGATGAGAATACTAATATATGGTTAAGAGAAAATGGTCAGATTTCACAAGAAGAAATAATTAAAAATAGATATAGATTTTTCCCTGATTTAGACTGGGATGCTAATAGTGATGAGGAAAAAGTTATTATAGATGCAACTGTGGAAATGTTTATAAAAACACTTGAAATTATTCGCACATTTCACCCAGAACTTAATTCAGGGGAATTATTTGAGGTTGAGGAAAGAATTGTAATCTCTAAAAAAATACCATTTCAAAACTGGGTAAAAAAGTCTCTTGCCAAAAAAGCGAGGAAAGAACTAAATGAAAAACGGAAATTCCAGAGAGAGAGATTTATCCGAAATTGGAAGGATTGGTTTACTCTTGAAAATACACAACAGACTCTTTTGCCTTTTGTTTTGATAATTTGCATGTCTGCTTTTGTTGGATGGTCTGCTGGAATCTCCAAAAACAGTTGCAATCCCTACTTTGAACAAAATATAGACCAGTCAATTTAGATTTTTAATTTCTAGAATGTATTTTTGATTATTTACAGTTTCTTATTTAGAATAGTTCTAAGAAGATTGTGGTTTTTAATTTACTGCTAAAAATGTTTTATGGATAATAAAGTCAATTCATCAAAAATTATAGAAAATAATCTTAATTTAAATAATCAAGATGAAGATTATCAATATTTACTTTTCAGATTGAAAAGTATTAAAGAAAGCATCATTTTGTTAGAAAAAGAATTATTAGCGAAATAACAATAAATATTTGGAAAACAATAACTCCAGTAAGAATTTTGATTCCTTAAAAAGGCAACCTATAGTTGTTTATTTATTTACAAGTTTTACTTTTGCATTGATATTAATAAGATTAATCTTTTTGCAGTTATTGAATCATGAAACATATAAAAAAATGTCTGATGAAAATAGAATTCGGTTAATAGCAACCCAACCAATTAGAGGTCGCATTATCGATAGGAATGGAGTTATTTTGGCGGATAGTAAAATGAAATATTCTTTAATTCTGAAGCCTCAATACGTTAATCAAAGTAATTGGGAAGTTATGAAGTCAAATCTTTCTATTTTATTAAATGTTGACTCTAATAAACTTCAGCAAATATATATTAATGGTTTAAAAAATCAACAATTTTCAATAACATTATTAGACGATTTAACGACTGATAAAATAATCAAAATTAAAGAAAATGAAGAAATATTTTATGGGTTAGAAATTTCAAGAAAATTGATTAGAAATTATCCTTATAAGTCCGTAGCTTCTCATTTGATTGGATATACGCAGCCAATTACTAATTCAGAGTTTACTTTTTTATCTAAAAAAGGATATAGATTTAATGATTTAATTGGAAGAACAGGAATAGAGTATGTTTATGAAGATTTGATCAGGGGTGAATGGGGAGGTGAAATGATCGAAGTTAATTCTCTAGGATTATTTCAAAAGTCATTAGGTATTAAACCATCAAAAAAAGGATCAGATATTAAGTTGACAATTGATTTGAATTTACAATTAGTTGCTGAGGAGGCTTTGAAAGATAAGAAAGGAGGAGCGATAATCGTTATGGATCCTAGAGATGGAGCAATACTAGCAATGGCTAGTAAACCATCATTTGATTTGAATTTTTTTTCAAAAGAGTTTAAGCCCCAAAAAGAATATGATCAATTGTTTAAGTCTCCATCTAAGCCTTTATTTAATAGAGCTTTAAATGCTTATGATCCAGGTAGTGTTTGGAAGATAGTCACAGCTCTTGCTGGTTTAGAAAGTGGTAAATTCCCTCCCGATACTTTATTAGAAACAAAACCATGTATTATTTATGGTAGTCAATGTTTTAGAGAGCATAATGATTTAGGTTTCGGAAAATTAGGTTATGAAGACGCATTACGAGTTTCTAGTAATACTTTTTTTTATCAAATAGGTTATGGAGTTGGTGTTGATCAAATTTATGATATTTCTAAGAAGCTTGGCTTTGCTCAATTGTCTGGTATTGAAATTGCAGAGCAAGAAAATTCAGGTCTTGTAGCTAGTAGTGAATGGGCTAAGAAAGGCAGAGGTTGGGGTCAGCCAGGTCAAACTCCTTGGGTTGCTGAAGATATTGCAAGTATGTCTATTGGGCAATTTGTTGTTCAAGTAACTCCCATTCAAATAGCTCGAGCATATGCTGCGATTGCAAATGGTGGATATTTAGTAACACCACATTTGTCGAAAGAAAATGTGGAAATTATATCAAATGATAATCGTATTAAAATTGATATTGATCAGAAAAATATTAATGTAGTAAAAAATGGCTTGCGAAAAGTTGTTGAGTCTGGAACAGGTGTATCTATTAATTATGGCGTTTCAAATTTGCCTCCAATTTCTGGTAAAACAGGTACTGCAGAAGATGGAGAAGGGGGTTCTGACCATGCATGGTTTGTTTGTTTTACTCCTTCAGAGAAAAGTGAGCTGTTAATAGTTGCTTTTGCACAAAATACTCCAGGAGGAGGTTCTGTTCATGCTTTGCCTATGGCAAGAAAAATCTTAAAAGTTTGGAATAAAATCAATTAAATTTGATTTTTTTATTTTTAAGAATTTGGCACTTTTACTTTTAATCTTTTCATCTGTATTAATCGTGTGAGAATATCTTCTAAAGTTTTACTATCAACTGGTTTGCTATATGAGGCGAATAATTGTCTTCCTAATACTTGGCTACCTAGGTGAACTAATTGGATTCTTAGTGAGGTTAAAAGTTCTAATCCAACCCCTCCAGAAAAAGTTGCAATAGCAATGGGTTGCCCATTAAATAAATTCCTAAAATCGTCTCCTGAAATCGATAGCCAAGCTATTAAATTTGAAAGTATGGGAGGTATTGAGCCATTGTATTCAGGTGCGCAAATGATCCATTTTTCTATTGAAAAAAGCTTTTGTTTTATTTCTAATATTTCATTTGGAATATTTTCTTTGCTATGAATTCGTGGGTTGAATAATGGAATATCAAAAGAGGTAAGATCTAATATCTCAGAACTTATTTGCATTTCATTGCTTTTTGCCTGGAATTGCTTTGAAAGTTCTAAATTTTTTCCACAACTAGCTGTAATGATTATTAGATCTTTTAAATCAGTCATAAATTCACAAAAATCAGTTTAATAGTTTGCCCCGCTTTTGCGGTGATGAACAGCAGTTACTTCATCGGCTTTTAGTATATTACCGTGAATAACCTCAGCATATATTAACCAATGATCTCCGCATTCCATTCTTTCTTTTACGGAAGCATCTAACCACGCTAAAGATCCAGGAATAATTAATTGATTATTTGGGGTTAATTCACAATTTAATCCTTCAAACCTATCTTCTCCTGGCGCAAAAGGTTTTGTAAATCTTTTCAAAGGTTCTCTGAAATCTTTTTCACTCAAAATATTTAATGCGAAAGAGTCTCCTATTTGAAGAAGAGATTCTACTGATCTATCTTTTGATACAGCAATACTGAATCCAGGAGGAGAAAAACTCGCTTGACTAACCCAGGATGCAAGCATAGCCCCTTTTACAATATTTTCATTTTTTCCTTTAGAGGCAGTTAAAACGCAAAGGGATCCTATTACCCTTCCAAGAGCTTGCATTGTAGGATCGGTTTTACTAGATATCATTCCTGTATCGGATTTTCTAGTTTTTTGTTTTGTTTTTTTTAAAATTTTCCTCCCAAAATGTGTTCCAATTTCTTCTAGCTCTTTAATTTTTGGTTTGTTAGGGCTAAATTTAATTCTTATTGGTTCAAAACTAAATTGAAATCCACCATCTTTTAATTTTGATTCAAGTAAATCTATGGCTTCTCCGCTCCAACCAAAACTACCAAAAATTCCAACTGGTTTATCTTTATTACCTTCTGATAATAAAGTTCCAAGTGCACTAATTATTGGAGTCGGTGCGTGTCCTCCCAAAGTCGGAGACCCAATTAAATATCCATCTGCAGTTTTAATAGATTTTATAAGTTCATCATTAGATGTGAATTCGCAGTTAATACTTT
>MDSZ01108212.1_pt1 | contig 10151 bp, 11 predicted proteins | sample 811201 | NCBI WGS metagenome assembly MDSZ01 (sample SAMN05326647, study PRJNA326480) | marine metagenome | isolation source: seawater | place: Indian Ocean: North | collected 2010 | reverse complement strand
TATTATAACAATGCTAAATTTCTTGCTCTTTTAATTGATAACGATAACTCTCGTTGTTTTTTTAAACTTACTGATGTTACTCTTGACGGCAAAATTTTTCCATTTTCAGAAACATATTTTTTCAACAACTTTATATTTTTATAATCTATTTTGGGAGCCCCTTTAGAAGATAGAGGACATTTTTTTTTAAATTTATATTTTTGATTTTGAAAAACGCTTAATTTAGCAAAGTTACTTTGAGATGTGTTTTTTTTAAATTTATTTTTTTTCATCTTTTTTACTATATCCGTTTTAAATCAGTTTTAGTTTTCTCTTCATTTTTCTCAAAATAATTAGTATCTAAATCAATCTTTTTTACTTTAATGGTCAAATATCTTAGTAGGTTTTTGTCAATTTTTTCGTTTTTTTCTAACTCTGATATTGTTTTTCCGTTTCCTTCTAATTTAAAATGTATGTAATTTCCTTTTTTATTTTTTTTAATAAGGTATGAAAGGTTCATCAGACCCCATTTTTCTATCTTTAATAAGCTTCCATCATTATTTTCAATTATTTTTTTGTATTTATCTTCTACTTGTTTAAGTTGTGATGGGCTAATATCTTGTCTTGCAATAATTGTATGTTCGTAAAAATTCATAGTTTAAAAAAAATCAGGATATACTATTATAAATTTTTAATTACAACATAAAAAAACAATATAAATTTATAATGATTTCAATAGTTTTTCCGGGTCAAGGATCTCAAAAGGTAGGTATGGGATATGATATTTATAATAAATTTGGGTACATAAAAGACTTGTTTAATAAAGCAGATCAAATTTTAGAATACAATATATCCAATTTAATTCTTAAAGGCCCTCAAGAAAAATTAAGTCAAACTACTTATACTCAACCCGCAATATATTTAATTGGATATGCAATCTGTGAAGTTTTACAAAAAGAAACAAATTTTTTTCAAAATAAATTTAGTTATTTTGCAGGTCATTCACTAGGTGAATATACGGCCTTAACTGTTTCTAGATCTATATCTTTTGAACAAGGTTTAAAGTTACTAAAAAATAGGGGAGAAGCTATGCAATCTGCAGTTCCACTTGGAGTAGGAGGTATGTTAGCAGTATTAGGGGAAGAAACAAATAAAATAAAACAAATTTTAAATGAAAATTTCAACAATATCAAATGCTATCTTGCAAATGATAATTCAAAAGGCCAATTAATCATAAGTGGGAAAAATGATGAATTAATTAAATTTAGCGCTTTGCTTAAGGATAAAAAAATTAAAAATATTAAATTGCCAGTTAGCGCACCATTTCATTGTGAATTAATGAGAGACGCAACTAATAAAATGAAAAAAATAATTATGGAACAGCAGTTATTTGAACCAAATTATAAAGTAGTCTCAAATGTGTCAGCTAAAGAGTATAAAAACTCTGATGAAATTAAAAAATTATTGGTTAATCAAATTGAAAGTCCTGTAAGATGGAGAGAAAGTATAGAATATATGATTTCAAATGGAACAAGTACTTTTTTTGAAATAGGACCAGGAAAAGTATTATCAGGCTTAATAAAAAGAATAAATAAAGACGTAAAAGTGTTGAATATTGATACACTAGAGGATATTCAAGGTATCAGCAAATGATAAATTTAGAAAATAAAAATATAATTTTAACAGGAGCAACTGGAGGAATTGGGAATGCTATTGTTGATACTCTAACAAGATTAAAAGCAAAAGTTTTAGTAACTGGAACAAACGAAAAAAAATTAGATATATTAAAAAATAAATATAAAAATATTATTGCAGTAAAACAAGATATCTCAGCACATGATGAGTTAGAAAAATTTGTAGAAATTTGCAACAAAGAGCTTGGAGATAAGATAGATATTCTAATAAATAATGCAGGTGTTACCCAAGATAATTTAACAATAAGAATGAGTAAAGATGAATGGGAAAAAGTTATTAATATAAATTTAACATCAACATTTCTTTTATCTAAATATACAATAAAAAAAATGTTAAAAAAAAAATTTGGAAAAATCATTAATATTACCTCAGTAGTTGGACATACTGGTAATTTAGGCCAAGCAAACTATTCAGCATCAAAAGGAGGGATTTTGGCTATGGCTAAAAGTTTGTCTCTTGAATACGCAAAAAAAAATATAACAGTTAATTGTATTGCCCCTGGTTTTATAGAAACTGCAATGACAGAAAAAATTAATGAAGAGTATAAAAGTCAACTTAAATCTAAAATTCCCTTGGATAGATTTGGAACTCCCCAAGATATAGCTAATTGTAGCGCTTTTTTATGCTCAGATTTATCAAATTATATATCAGGTCAAACTATACATGTTAATGGAGGCATGTATTTTAGTTGACAAACATATGTAAATAACTATTAACGTAAAAAAAGGAAAAATACCATGGCAGATGACGTTTCAAGTAAAGTAAAAAAAATTGTAGCCGATCATTTAGGAATAGATGAAGCTAAAGTAAACGAAGAATCAAGTTTTATAGATGATCTTGGTGCTGACAGTTTAGATACAGTAGAATTAGTAATGGCTTTTGAAGAAGAATTTGGATCGGAAATTTCTGATAGTGAAGCTGAAAAAATCTTAACTGTTGGTGATGCAATTAAATTTATAGAGAGCAAAGCAAATTAGATTTTAATGTTCTCATCCAAAGACGGCAAAATGATAATCTTATCATCACCGTCTGGAGCAGGAAAAACTACTTTAGTAAAAAAAATTTCAAAACAAGAAAATTATAAAGTTTCGATATCTCACACCACAAGAAAACCAAGAAATAGTGAAATAGATGGAAAAGATTATTTTTTTGTATCTCAAGAAAAATTCGAAAAATTAATTAAAGAAGGAGATTTCTTAGAATACGCAAAAGTATTTACTAATTTATATGGTTCAACAAAAAAACAAGTTTTTAAACAGTTACAAAATGGATACAACGTACTTTTTGATATAGATTGGCAAGGAACTCATCAGATCAAAAATCAAACTTTAAATTATGAACTTTTAACTTTTTTTATACTGCCACCATCAAAAAAAGTTCTTCATCAAAGATTAATTTCAAGAGGAGAAACAGATGATGCAATAATTAAAATGAGAATGGACCAGTTTGATAAGGATGTACTTCATTGGATAGATTATGATTTTGTTGTTATTAATGAAGACTTAAACAAGTGTTACAATGAGATAATTGGCTATTTAGAAAAAAAAATTAATTATGATAAATCCAAAATTGAGAAGCATATTAAAAAATTAATTTAAGTTAATTAGATTTATTGATCTTCATACTCCTTAGAAATTTTCAGAAATGTTGGAACATCAAGGTTTTGAGGTCTAGATCTTATATCTAAATTAAGCTTATCAATAACATTTTTAGGATTTTTAAATAACATATTAATAGGTTTTTTTATCATTTTCCTCTTATTTTGAAAAAATATATTTGTTACTTTTTCTAAGTTTTTACAACTATTCAAATAAAAAAAATTTTTCTTTGGTTCAATACATACAATGGAACTCTTTACTTTCGGTTTAGGATAGAAGTTATCAGGGTTAATATCTTTTATTTTTAATGGATTCATTTTCCAATTTGTAAGAATAGATAATCTTCCATATTTACTTGAATTTACATTTGCAACAATTCTATCGGCTACTTCTTTTTGAAACATAAGAATAAAATTTTTAAATAACAAGTTTAAATTTTCTTGCATGACCCAGTTTATTAATATTTTTGCTGATATATTGTAAGGGAGATTTCCAAAAACTATTAAATCATTGTGTAAAAAGTTTTTCCAGTTTATTTCTAAGACATCTTGATTAATAAAGATAATATTTGATTTTGAAAATTTTTCTTTTAATTTGTGATATAAGTTTTTATCCTTTTCTATAGCAAAAAATTTTTTTGGATTTTTTTTTAATATTTCTTCTGTAAGATTTCCTGTTCCAGGGCCAATTTCAATCACAATACTTTCTTTACTTATATTTCCTAATTCAACGATATCTTTAATTAAATTTTTATTTAATAAAAAATTTTGCCCCAGTGATTTTTTTGGGGTTAGCTTCATTTAATTGATTTAATAAAATTAAAAATATTTTCTATTGACTTTGAATTTGACATATTTTTTCCAATCATTTTTTCATTAGGTCCATGATCTACTGATAATCGTAAAAAAGGTAGACCTAGTGTAATATTGGAGGCATCAAAATCAAATAAAGTTTTAAAAGGTGTTAATACTTGGTCATGATACATACCAACTACAGAGTCGTAATTAGTAATATTTTTTTTTATAAAGAATGTGTCTGCAGAAAATGGACCTTCTACATAGAAACGATTTTTTTTTAGTTCTTTTATCGTAGGTATAATTATTTTTTTTTCTTCACTAAATTTTGAATTAGTTTCACAATGGGGATTAAGTCCAAGAATTGCTATTTTAGGTTTTTTTTTGAGATATTTTTTATAAAAATTACTTATAAGAAATATATTATTCATTATAGCCTTTTTACTTATTTTTTTATTTACTGTTTTTAATGGAATATGAGTTGTAATAGGCGAAACAGAAAGATTTTTATTAAATATAAGCATAGCAGGTTTTTTGTTAATTTTTTTATAAGATTTATCAAAAATATATTCTGTAATTCCTGGATATTTATTTTGTAAAAAATGTTTCTTCGAAATTGGACCATTGATAATTATATCACTTATCCTAGACTCTATTAGTTTAAGTCCTATCTTAAAACTGTTTGAAATATAGCTTGTAGATCTTTTTGAAATTAACTCAAAAGGTTTTTTAAAATCATAATTAACATTTATTAGGTAGATTTTATTTTTAAATTTCTTATTTAATATGAATTTAGTTTCTAGAACTTCAAAATTAATATTTTTCTTTAAAACTTGAAGTTGAGATAAAATTAAATTTTTTGATCCAATAATAATTATTGGATATCCTATGTTTTTTTTTAGAACCTTAGATAATATTTCAATAAAAACACTATTTGGTTCACCTAATACTATAGTTATTGGTTTTTTATTTTTCACTAATGAAGGTCCTTTTTTTTATTTTGTTGAAATAAATATATCCCAACTTATTTAGCTCTTTTTGTGTCTCAGAATTGATTAATTTATTTAGTTCTAATTCATAATTTATTTTTTCTTTTATAATTCTTCTTTCATTAATTTTTATAATTAAATAGCCATTTTTTGTTTTAATAGGTTTGGTAATATTTTTAGACTTACTAATTGCATAATAAATTTCTTTTGATATTTGGTTTGACTTTACCCAGCCTAATTTTCCACCAAATTTTTTACTTTCTGAGATGCTAAAAAGACTAGCAGCAGCTTCAAATCCAGATTTATTTATTTCTTCGTAAATTTGTTCAGAGATAGCGTCAATCGATAAATTAGATTTTTCTTCGTATAAAATTTCACTTAAATCAAACTCTTCAATATCTGACTTTTGATTTTTAATCTGATTTTTTAGTTCATCGATATTAATTTTAATTTGTGATTTAAATTTATTGAAAATAAATTCTCTCCAAAGATTATCAATTACCAAATTTTTTTCAAAATAGTTATATGATAAATCAAATGAATTTAATTTTTGTTTTAAATTCTCTTTACTTTTATAATTCATTTTATTTATAAAATTATCCATAAAATCGTTTATTAATTCTTTTTTATCTAATTGAAATAATTTGTTTAATTCTATTTCTTTTATTTTCCTATTTTGTAGAGAATCTATAGAAATATTTTCTATTTTTGCATTTGTTAAATTTTTTAAATTTGGATTTAAAAAAATCAAAAATTTTTTTTCATTATTAACATCAATATTGGTTATAATTTGGTCATCGATTTTATAAAGAATTACAGTCTCAGTTTTTGCATATAAAATATTTGATGAACAGAATAAAAAAAATAAGATTAAAAATATTTTTTTTAAAACTAGATTAATCATTTATATTAGGTGAATTTACTGTACCAAAAGGTATAAAAGAAATTTTAAAGAAAATATTTTTTCCAGGATTTACATCCTCATCTTGATAAAACTGTTTATTGTATACAACTGAGGCACGCAAACAATCGTTTTGATACTCATAAATTAGGTTAAAATAATTTGTTAAATTCTTGTCAATATTTCTATTTGTTTCAAAAGCTATAGAATTAGATTTGTCTAATTTTAATTGTGTATAATTGTTTAAATAACTTTCATCTCCTACAAATTTACTTTTTTCCATATATTCAAACCTAGTATTTAACTTGCTAGCGTTATAATTTGCAGATATTAAACTATAATTCGTTTCACTTAAATTTTGATCTATAGAAAAATTATAGTTGATAGCCAGATTTTCAGTTATATTTATACCCGAATAACCAATTAAGTCGGAGGTTTTCTGGCCTAATGATGTGCTTAATGGCAAATCATTATCAATTTTATTTCTAAAATTAATCCCGATACCTAGTTTTAACTTATCATTGTTAATTTCATTTTTAACGTCGTATTCTAATCCTAAAGTTGCAGATGAACCGTCCTCAATTGATTTTTTATTGATCCTATTTATAGAAAATAGATCTTGATATGTTAAAATCATTTTTTCATCTCTTAAGTTATAAGTGCCACTAGGACTAAATCTTATTGAAGCTCTTGGAGTAAGAAAACTAGTACCTGTATTCGTTTTCTTTATAAGCGGATACTTAATATCATAAATTAAACTACCTACAAATTTATGATCTGTATCATCTTTATATATTGGGGATAAATCTCCATATGTATTTGTATTTTTTAGCAATAAATTCAATTCTATATTTAGGTTTTTTATTTCTTGATTTTTATTATTTGAAGACAATAATAAGTCATTTACGATATCAGCTTCATCAATATTAGTATTAAACTTATTGTAACTGCCAGTTGAATTAAAATTTATAGTGTTAAAAAAAGAGTTTTTTACCTCTTTCTCTGTTTCAAAATTATAACTAGGCATTATAAATTCAAAGCTATCACTTCGGTTTTTTGACAAATCTTCAATTACACTAAAAGACGTAGAAAAATTGTAATTTTCTGTAAATTTTTCATATATTAATGATGAATTTAATGTGCTGTAATCATTGATAATTGGTGACTGTATTTGATATTTTTTTAAATATTTTCGGTTCGATACAGTTTCAAATTTCATTTCATAGAAAGATTGTTCAAAGTCACCTTTTAAAGTTCCAAAAAAATGGGCGTTAGAACCATCTTTTTTATTATAACTAAAATCAGTAATTAAATTTGAATTAGCAAATTCTTGTCTATACTCAGATTGAACAAACAGGTTATTATTAGAATATACTCTAGGGGAAATAGTCATATCTTTGTCGGGAGCTATTGCGTAAAAATAAGGGATCTGTGTTGAAAAACCAAGGTTGCTGCTATTTATGAACTGTGGAAAAAGAAAACCCGACTGTCTTTTTACGCTTGGATCAGGATGAAAAAAATAAGGGAAATATGCAACCGGAATATCATAAATTTTTAACCAAGCATTTTTATAATCAATTCTTTTTTTTTCTTTTAAATGAATAACTTCATTCGCTGAAATGGACCAAGCAGGACATTTGCCGTCAATTTTCTTACATGTTGTAAAAGTACTCTTTTTCATGGTTGTACTTGACTTATTTGTAATAACATATCTACCAATCAATCTCGGATCGTTCTCTGGATTTCCAAATGAATTTTTATTGAAGTTAAAATTAAAATCTGATCCGATGAGTTCATTTGAATTTAAATTAACCAAACCATTTTCAAACTCTAAAATATTATTATCTTTATCATATACTTTAATTTTTTTTCCTTTAAAAATTTTATTTTCTAGATTAAATTCAAAGTTTGAGATTTCGAATTTATTATTGTCAATGTCTATTATTTCTGTATTTTTATTCGATCTAAATATTTTTAAACCTTTATTAAAAAAAATATCCCTAGTATTAACCAGTAGATTGTCTTTATAATTTATTTTTGTTTTATCAACACTTTTTATTATATCTTTTTTTATATCGTAAATTATTTTATCGGAATATATTGTATAGTCATTTAATAAATCTTCTAAAATTACATTATTTTCAATTTCAAGAATTTTTTTATTTTGATTAAAAATAGAGTTTTCACCACTTACTTTGAAATTTATATCTTCATTATTTTTATCTAAAAAGATAAATGATGAGTTACCAAAAGAGTTAATTATTTTATTATTTCTATCAAAAATAACTTTTTCACTAATTATTCGATAATTTTTTTGCACATCATGCATTATTATATTGCCATTAACTTCTAAAATTTTGTTAATCTTATCGTACTGGGCTTGGTCGCTTGTGATTTTTAAAATATCTCCATCTTTAATATTGACCGATCCAGAGGCAATTATTGAATTACCCTTATTTTTAACATCAACCTTTTCAGCTTCAATTATTATATCGCTTGAAAAAGAAGTCTGACATATAAAAATTAAAATTGTTAATATTTTAATTATTTTAGGTTTATTTTTCATTAATATTAAAAATTCCTATTATAGAACATAAAAATAAAATTATATTTGGGAACCAAATTGCAAGTATAACAGGTATTTTATTGTTTGAACCTAGCAACCCAAAAAAATAATAAATATAATAAATTATCACTGACGTTAAAATTCCAAGTATTACCATAAAAGTCTTTGTTTTTTTAAATTTAATATTAAACATTAAAATTGATGAGAGTATTGAGAATATAACTAAGCTTACAGGTAAAGAAAAAATTTTATTCAAATAGATATCCACATCTAGTGTATTCAATCCAACACTTTCAAAGTCTTTTTTTTGTTGAAAGAGTTCAAATATAGTTAAAGCTTCTAGATTAGAAAATAGTGAATTTATTTTAATATAATTAAAATTTGTCTTTAAATCAAAATTTTCAAATAGATCTTTTTTGCCAAAGCTATCAATAATTAAAGCATCTTTTATTTTCCACGTATTCTTTGTAATTATTGCTTCTTTTGCAATGATATTGTTTTCAGATATGAAGTCTTCATTATAAATTGTAATAACTAAGTTTTTTAAAATATTTTTTTCAATTTTTTCCGAATGTATCATCATATATTGATTATCTATTTTATCTTTTATCCATAATCCATTTTCATTTACCACCGCAAGATATTTATTATCTTTTGTGTAATTATTCTTTATTTCAAGATAATTATTTTTCATATTAGATGAAATGAAATGGAATACCGAAATTATCAAAGTACCTAATATAAAAACTAATAATGCTATATAGGAAATTATTTTAAAATTATTTATTCCATTATTTTTGAATATTAAAATTTCCTCATTTGTCTGAAATTTTATGAAAAAAAACTGCGTACTAATTAATATAATGAAAGGAAATATTTCAAATAAAATTGCTGGTAAATTTAATATTGTTAAAATAATTGGGTATTCAATACCTATTTCAGGATTATCATTAAAAAATTTTAATTCTTCTAGAATGTTCATGATAAATATTAATGATGCAAAGATCAATGTTATATACATAACTCTAGTCAAATACACATGATACAAATGTTTAATATAAATTTTATTAAGCATAATTTTAAATATTATTTTTACTTAAATTAATTATAAAAAAATAACCAAAAATAAATATCATAGATGGTAAAAGGACATTAAATAAATTATTAATAATTGAATGATTTAAAAATTCTGCATTTATTTCAGAAAGAACAGCAAAAATAATCCCAAAAATAAAAATAATAACTTTAAATCTAAAGTTGTTAGGATTCTTATCGTTTAAAAAAATTAGCATAGCAGATATCATACCAAGTATTATTATGTAAAGTTGTTTTATTGATCTATCAAATAATTCTTTTGCACCTTTCATAAAAGTATCCTTTTTACACTGGTAAGTAGGTAGAATATAGTCCTCTCCCTCACCAAATAAAAAATTATTAACACATGAAATTAGTAGTAGTGAATTTAATTCTTGTATTTTAGGAAAAGTGGTTGATTTGCTTTTAAGATTTGAAAGACTAAATGTTGTATTGTTAAATTTAATAACCTTCGTATTATTAAATTTTTTATTTTCTATATCTAAAATCTGCCCATAATTTAACTTTAAAAATTTCTCTTGTCCGTTTTGAATT
>MDSZ01051920.1_pt1 | contig 10151 bp, 4 predicted proteins | sample 811201 | NCBI WGS metagenome assembly MDSZ01 (sample SAMN05326647, study PRJNA326480) | marine metagenome | isolation source: seawater | place: Indian Ocean: North | collected 2010 | reverse complement strand
TTCTTATACTTTCTAATCTTTCTGGTATACCGCCCTTCAATGATGACCTTACTTGATCTTCCGCTGCTTGAAGGTTGCCACCTACAGTCATCATTTCGTCTGTAATTCCAGCCCCTAAAACTCCCCCTCTAGCTTTTGCTTCTCTAGCCATCTGAGCCATTTGAGCGGCTCTTCCTCCAATAGCTGCGTTTATAACAGGTTCAGGGATATCTCTTTGCCCAAAATAATTCTGAAGAAACTCGGCTTCTCTGAAACTTTGTTGAGCTCCTCTTATGCCTTGATTAAACGGAGAATTATTAACCGCGTTTCTACCAGCTTGTATCGAATCTATCTTAGCTAATGAAGCTAAAGGTCCCGCTCTAAACTCAGATATGCCACCTTGTTTTTCTAGGTTTCTTTGTATGTTTAAAGATTCTTGTGCAAATTGATTTTGCAGAGCTTGAAGTTCTGTAGCGTGAGAAGTCTCAAGAGCTATCTTAGCTAAATTAGTGTCAGTTACGATTGCTAAATTTTGAAGTTCTTGAAGTACTTCAGATTGAATGGCAACAGCAGCATCATTGTTCGCGGACAAAACTGGGTCATTTTGTACCCGCGCAATAGCTTCTGTTATCAATTCTCTACCCCCCATACCGGGAGCTCGATTTTGCAGCACACTAAATATTGAACCGATTGCGTCGAATTCTTTGCTGACTTTCTTTTGCAATCTCTCTTGCACTCTTACATCAGATTCATCCCCGCCAGTTCTTAACCCTCTTAAAAATCTATTTTGTCTTTCTCCAACTTTAAATATCCCTCCCGATAAAGCCTCTAGGACTCCTCCTGAAGCTGCGCTACCTACACTAGCTCTTTTCGCTGCTGATTGAGAACGGATTCCAGCCATGGCTGTTCTATTTCCGTAGTCAAGAGATGCCTCTCTTGAGAGGAATGGACTTAAAACTCCAACACCACCCGACATTGTAGCCAAATTTAATTGGTTTGTCTGAGCTACTTTTAAATCTCCAAGAGATCGTCTACCAGTTGCAAGAGACTCTGCATTTTTTATAGCATTTCGAAGGGCGACATCTGCTTTAAGCATCGCTAACGCCATATCTTCTGCTGCTCTCCTTTGGTCCCCCGCCATTTTTCTATTTCTTTCCGCTATACCCTCTAGTACCTTCGATGCCCTTTCCGCTTCTTTTAATCCATCAGCAAATTTTCTAATTCGTTCAGCAAAAAAATCTTTACTATCTTGAGACAAGAACCTTATATTTTCTACATTTCTTTCTGAGGCACCTCCTGCCCGAAGGGTTCTTTGTATACCACCGCTACCTGTTCCTAATAAACTTAAAATTTGATCTGGTTTCATCTGACCCAATGTACCTGCACTTATCATGCTATCGGCAATTTGACGTAAATCGACCCTTCCTTCTTTGGTGTCGAATCGTTGCATGAGGTCTTCACCAGCCACTCTTTGAGCGGTATCCATGTCCATACCCTGTTCTCTAAGCCTTTTAATTTCTAGCTCAGTTGCGGTATCAAAATCCATGTATGTATGTTCAGGACCACCCAACACCTCAATACCTGCCCCGACTAAGTTACCAATGCCTTCAAGGAATCCTGTGCTGACTTGTTTGAATCTATGTTCGATGGTATTACCAAAGCCGCTACCCATCCCTTCGTTCATGAAATTCAGAAGCTCAGTTGACGCGGCGTCACCTTCTGCTCTTCTTCTTAATCGGCCAGTAATTTGCCCCCCAACTTCGCCCATTCTTTCTATCCCTCCAGAGGCCATAGCCCGTATAATGGCTCCTCTTTGAGAGCTTGGTATTTGATTAATAGCTTCAGTTAATGCACCTCTTCTCCTCACCATTTCTTGAGCACTTATTTGCCCTGTGTTCTCATTTAAAGCTTTGATGTAAGAAGCATAAGCTCTGGTGGTTTGTTGCGTACCAACATTAAACTTGTTAAGTAAGTCAACTGATGCCGCTGCTTCCTTGGCCATTTCCTCGGTTAAATTTGAGGCTTCATCAAAATATGAACTCGCGCCCATCACGCCACCCGTAATACCTCCTATTATTCCTCCAGCAAGAGCTCCTTTAGGTCCAAACATAGCACCAGTCATGGCCCCCATACCCATCATCGAAACTGCTGTTCCTGCTCCTTGAACACCCGCTCTTCCTTTACGAGCATCTTCGGTGTCACCAGAATACATCGCTTGAGCTAACGCACCACCCACCATTGGCCCCGCCATGGCTAAAGGAAGACCAAATTTACCCACTCCTGCCGCAAACTTATGGACCCCTTGGAATGGTAACTTTTTACCCGTTTTCGGATCTCTAAGGGTTCCTTTTTTCGCGTCATCTGCTGCTCTTCTTGAGAGCTTTTCCGATTCTTCCGCAGTTTTGCGCGTAGCTCTAGTATCATCTAGTTCTTGTTGTTTTAAAGCTGCTTTCGATTCTAGACCTAATATATCACTTTGAATACCCGTCTTCATTGCCGCTGCTTGGGCTCTCATAGTTGCAGCAGCATTAGCTCTAGCAGATTGTTCTCCCCTCAATCGAGCCGCTTCCGCTCTACCTGCGTCTGTTCCTGCGGCATCTGCTATTCTGATCTCTTTTTCAAGATCTGTTTTTGATAAAGATCGAACTCTTGCCCCTTCTGTTTCGTGTTCTGAAAACCCTAAATCCATTCCCATAATACGAGCTTGAGAGCGAACAAAATTAGAGCCCTTTTTATCCATCTCCTTTATGGAGTGCTCCATCGCGGCTTGGTTGTGATTTATATCATTTAAATGCAGTGTAGATTTTCTCGTATCAGATTGTATTTTCTTTAACTCATCAATTTGCTGTTTCTCAACTCGTTTTAGATCATTAACGTCTCTTTTATTTCTTTCGGCATCTTCTTGATATCTTTGAATTTCTTCTCTTTTATTAGAGGGCGATCCCATCCCCATCATGCCCATGCCTAACATCATTGCAGTAGTAGCCGCAGTGTCTCCCCCAACAAAGAAGTTAGGTATCCCCCCTTTTGCTGCGCCAGTTGATTTCAAAGTAGAAGGTCTTTGACCAGCCATTAAATGCTGATTAATCGCGTTACTTAAACTTCCTTGACTACTATTGAAAACACCTATCCCAACTCTTGCGTCGTAACCTACTTGAGGTCTTGCAGAAGAGCCCATTTGTTTTAAGCCCATTCTTTCCGCTGAAATTGCTCTGCCTAGTGGATTAAAATTAGGCACAAAACCCCCAGCTAAGAAAGCGGGGTGATTCTTTAAAAAAGCTTCAGTAGGACCTAACGAAGATCCTAGGTGAACGCTATCAGGGTAAGCTGCGTCTTGTTCCGCCTTACTACGGAACATACCGGGACCCCCGCCTTTAATTGGATTGGCGGGGAAATTGTCATACCCAATTCTCATCAACGAAGACTTAGCTGTTCCAGTACCTGCTCCATGCTTAAATAGAGAGGGCATTAGGAGAGATATCTCTTCTTCGTGATCGAAGTCCCTAACAAAATGATCTCTAAACCCTCTTCTATGGGTGCCTTTACCTTCTATGATACCAAAACCACGAGGATCAAATCCTATTGGCTTTGTTCTTGCCATGTTATAAAGGTTTTCGAATCCTTTATTTTTATTGTAAAAATCAATCAAACGTGCTTCGTCAAAAATATCTTTTGTAGGTATTGATGTTTGACCCATATACCCAAATCCCTTTGAAGGGCGGTGGCGCATTGCGTAAGTAGCTGCAACGCCTTTTGACATGGAGGTTGACATAAATGGATCGAGTCCTGATTTATTAAACTCCACACGATCTAATGCCGTTAGATGACCCGGTATCTGGTAGTGATTACTTGGATTAGCTATGTGCCTTTGAAGTGCCGTGAAAAACTCTTTTGGATTTTGAGGTAATCCAGTCATTAAAGATCTACCTTGAAATACCCCCATAGGACCACTCAAAGCTTGTGCTTCTGTCAAAGGTGCGCCAACAGAAGCTCTGCCTCCGGTGATTCCCCTATACAGATTCATCATATTAAAATTAGGAACAAAGCCATCGGCAGCATACGGATTTATACCCGTCTTTCTTACTGAAGCTGCTTTATGAGCTCTACCAGCAGCACTGTTTTTTGGAGGGCTTATAAATGGCTGAGAAAACCCTCCTAGATGCTGTACGGTTTCAGCAGTGTTATAAGTAACTCTTCCCACGCCTTTCATCGGCATAGACTTCACCGCACCGGGTACATAACCAGCAGCAAAAGCATTAAATCTTTCTTGAGCAGCTTTAGATCTATTAGTCTCGGGTATGTGCCCTGCTGCTTTATAACCTCCATGTCTGCCCGTTGACATACCGCTTCTTATGGCCATAGGAACAGTTCTCGCCGCAATTACTGCGTTGGCGTTCATTATTGCTCCTTGCTCTCTTAAAGTCATAAGTATGTCTTTTTGAACCATAGCTAATGAACTAGCACGAGAGACTGACTGCTGTATCAAATTTGGATTTTGTTGCAGTAAAGCCGTTATATCTTTTTGAAGGTTTCTTTGAAGCATTGAAGCGTCATTGATTCCCATAATCTGCTTTAAAGCTACAGAGGCGAATTTGGTTGCATCTGCAAAAAGTTTTAATATGACTCCTGCTGCTATACCTAGACCGGGTCCTGATATCGCTTTTCCTAATCCCGCCAAAAGACCCTTCCCTAAATTAGCACCGAGTCCTTCGCCATCACTGGGAGTTAATGCTTTTGTGACTGTTTCTCCTATCTTTAAAACTTTTGTAAGAGCGGGACCTATTATGTCTTTACCTAACAAGGAACCCATCTCCCTAAAGCTCTCGGTAACTTTATTTATTTGAGCAGCTAACGTTTCATTTAAACGAGCATTACGAGCTAAAGCAGAATTACCTTCTCTGAAAGCGACTTTTTGAGCTTCCCCAAAAATAGAATAGGTATTAGACAGATCAGATATAGCAGCCATCAATTGGTTAACTTGATACAAACCACCAGCCATCATCTTGACTTGTTGTTGATTAGCTTGAGTTAAACCGCCAAAGGCTTGGGCTACATTTTTTAAAATCTGCAAACTATTTAAGTAGAGACCATTGCTGTCTTCTACTTGTATGTTCATTGCCTTTAACTGCTCAATAGTTTTCGGTCTTTGGATCTTAGTGAAAATAGATTTGATTGCGTTACCAATCACAGGAGCATTAAGTGCGGTCTTCTGCTTGATGGTGGTTATAAGAGCACCAAGATCTTCAAACGCAACACCAGCAGTTGAAGCAGCAGAGGCGGATCTTTTTAAAGCTTCAGCTAAGTCCCCAGTGCTAACAGCAAAGGCAGCGTCCAAGTTAGCTAACTTGTTAATTACTCTAGTAGAGTTTAAACCTGCATCAGTAAAAGTGTTAAGGGCAGCGGTTAAAGCTTCAACAGAGGCTTTCGCATCTAAGCCAGACAATCTGACCAAGATCATCGCGTCTTTTGTTCTCTTCAAAGTCTCTGCTGTTGTGAGACCCTGTCTTGCTAATTCGTTAGCGGAATCAGCCACAACGGAGAAAGCTTGTCCTGTATCTTTCGCTATCTGAAAAAGTTCTTTGGAAAACCCTTTTAACTCTCTATTGGTTGCATTTAAAATTACGTTGATACTGGCAAGTCTTTTTTCAACGTCTATCGTTGAAGTGACCAACTCTTTCATTGCCGTTCCTACGGCGTAAATTGCACCAGCAGAAGCTCCAAATGCTAAAACACGAGCATTTGCCGCAGCCATAGATTTACCGAATTCGTCAGCACCTTGAGTCATGCTGCCGAGAGCCATTTTAGAGGCTCTAACGTCGGCGGGGTTTATGGGATTAAACTTTGTTTTTTTCTGAATTCGAGACAGTTGTTGCTGTACCTGCCTCTCTAGACCACTAATGTCTAGCTTCGCTTGAACTGTAATTTGTGCAACTGGAGCGGCCATATATCCTTTTACCTTTCACAACCAATTACACAATTTTACTTCACATTGTGAATTTTCATTAAATCATATATATCCAGCTTTCCGCCCTTTTTAGAGGCTTCTTTGGATAAACTTATATACTCCCCTTGATCTTCCCCTAACCCTAAGTCTTTAAGCTGTTCCTTAGTAGCTCCAACTAAAGTAGTCGCTCCCCCACCCTTTTCCTTGCCCCCAAGCGGATTTTTAGCTTTATTGTCCAATTCTTCCATGGCCTTCATAGCCTCTTCGCCTCTTTCGAAAAATTCTGTCAACTTATCTGGGTCATCGAATAATTCTTCTGGCGGCTTATGCTTAGCATTTTGAAGCATGTTTTTGTACCTAACTCCATGCGAAAAAAGGCTTAATTGGTAAAAAGTCAAATTCACTACTGGTTTACCAAAAAAGTAGTAAGGGTTATCGTTTGATACATAAAAGAAGTTAAGAAAAAAACCAGATAAAGCTATCCTTTTTAAGGACTCGTCAACGAACTGAGCAGTAACCACATTGTACGCCGAAACAAGCTTCTCTAATTCTGATTGATTTAAAACATCAAACTCTTCTTCCGAGTAATATGGGTCTTTAAAATCCGAGTCTTTATATAGCGATCTATAGACATAGAACTCGTTTGTTTTTTTACTTGAGTATGCTTCAGAAGTAAAACCCACTAATTCTGATCTAGTTTTAAATTTATCAATGAAGTTTTTTTCAGCATCTTTTATTTGTGCTTCAATTGCATCGATTTGATCTTGTATTAGTAGTTTATTCTTACTTATTTCTAAAGTTCTTATGTAGCTTCTTAGCTCTACAAAATCCGCTTCATCTTTAGATGTCCAAAGCTTTTCTTTTTCTAAAAAATCAAGTTGTTGCTTCTCTGAATTAAGCCCCATAGATTCCGCTTTTCTACGAGCGTTTAGTGTTACTTGATCTATTTTTGCTGAATCAAACGGAGTTAAATGTTTTATAAAGCATATATTATTTTCGAAATAATCAAATTCTGTGAATCCAAATATAATATCATTATACAAGAACCGAAGTTCTTCTTTAGTTACTCTTTTTGTTGGAAGCTCAGACATAGAAAAAACCCTGCAATTAAGCAGGGTTTCGTGGTTTAACTATTTTAACCCTTTTCTTTATCGGGCTCTTCGGGTGCAGCGGATTCTTCGGCCTCGGCAGCTTCTTCGACTTCCTCGATTTGTTCGTCCACCACTTCTTTGAAAGCGTCTTCTATATCGGACTTTGAGACTTGCCCTTCTTGCTGTTGGATAAGTTCCTCTGTGCTTTCTTCCATCGAAGAGAGTTGATCAAACTCTTCTTGAGTCTTAGCTCTTCCTACATACCAAAAACTAGTATAATAAGAAAAATTCTTTACAACAGAATCTTGGAACTCATCTCCATTTTCTTCTATCTCATCGTAGGTAGCTAATTTATCATCTACAGACCCATGCCCAAAAAACGGAACCTCATCTCCAGAATCTGTCACTTCGTGAGACAAGTTAAGAACCCACCAAGTAATAGTTTTATTTCTAGCTCTATTCTCTGCTGTCTGATCAAAAAAACTGGCCTGAGCAGTCTCGAACTCTTGGATCTCAGCCTTTAGCCCGATCATGGCTCTTACAGCTTCGTTGTATTCTTGCTGCTCTTGTTCAGAGCGTTCTTCTTTAGGGATAAGCTGTAATCTAGTAAGTTGATTCTGCACCTCGAAAAGCGTGAAATATAAGCCAGAATACTGCTCTTTATCTGCATCACTTAAAACCCCGCCGTCGTTATCAAACCTTTTTGCTAACATTGCTCTTGTCAGCATCCCAGCCTTGATGCCCTCAGAAAGTTTTACTCCAAAATAAAGCTCGGCCTCATCAAACATAGACCTCGTGGGCTTTTTTAAGAAAAAATTCCTTACGACATTTTCTTCCTTGGTTTTCTTCCTAGTAATCTCGTTACCTTCAGAATCCTTATCCTTTTCCTCGTACTCTTTTTGTACCCTTTGGGTAAGAGCAAATTCGTAGAGTTTTTTCATGCTTATTCTTTTTCTTTAAGTGTTATTTTAAGTTTAGAAAAGTCTTCTTCCATCTCTCTTATGGTGTCATTCCCAAAGTCGAGTATTCTCTTTCTAGCTCTTTGATAGGATTTATCGTCAATTTTATTGGCGTTATCATCCTTAACATCCTCCAAAATAAAGAGGAACTGTTTATAAAGACCAGTAACTTTTCTGGTTATTTGAAACCTAACAAATTCACTACAATCCTCGCGCATGAAGAACCTTTCACCTTTTTCCTACTTTTATTATACACGCTTAACCAAAAAAAACACAAAAAAACCCCCACCGAAGTGGGGGTTTTGTGGTTTAAGACTCTGTACCGAGCTTACTGTTGGGCACTGGCGTCTTGGGCTAACCCTAGGCTACCGGGTGCGATACCACTCATATACAACCCTTGATTGGCTTGGTTTGGTCCACCGATTTGAGAAGAGAACTCAAATGTAACGGATTTATTTGAACCAATATCCGAGCTAAATGACTGGGAATTAACCTTGGCGTTCTTTAGTCTGTATTGAACAAAGATGTCTTTGTTCGATGCTCCCGCACAATTTGTTGGGCGCAACAGATTAACTTGAAGGTCATAAGCTTCATCACAGTTCACTAGGTCGTTGAGCGAACCAGCGTTCAGGTCGGCTACCAACGCATCCACTGTCATGGACACGGTAACTGGGAACGTAATTTCACGAGTAAACGCATAACGACTTCCTAGTTTTAAGATAGGTTCGCGAGGGAGATCCAACGAGATGCTGTAACTCTGAATCTTAGCGTGTTCAGCGTTAGTGCCGTCACCGAGCTTGGCACCGGGTGCATCGTATAAGTTCGATCCCAAATCATCTCCGAGGTGCTCGGATTCCGCGCTACGCTTAGTGAACGAGAAGGTGATGTCTCCGGGTCGGAGGACACTTACCATCAAATCACCAGTATCGACAGATCCGGTTGCGGTTGGGAGTTGGAAATCAAAGAGAGAGGCAGAGATTCTCGTGCCGTCCTCAGGATTAATCGCGGGGTTGTCTCCAGAGATATCATTCTGGAACGTCATGTTGAGAGCTTCAACATTCACAGAACAAGTCGGGAAACCTCCCACGGAAGCCTCAGTCGAGTAAGACGTAAGGAATCCGTTACCTACACCAATAGTAGACGACTCGAAGTTCGCGGTATTGATGTTGGTGGTGTCGAGAATTGCATCTACGCCTTCCTTAGAAGTGCGAATAAAATAGTTCTTATCATCCTGATCTTTGTTGATGATGTTTCTAACGCAAGTGCTAGAACCGTCAATAACAAAACCAAGATTTTGCTCGTTTCCGAGGTTAGCCAATAAATAAGAAAAATCTAAAGACACGGTAGGCGTATCTAGATTCACTCTGTCTATTGCCGCTAATTCGCCAAACTGGTTAACATCAGTTCTATCGATGTTAAAAGAATAGTTGGCGGTTTGAATTCTATGCAATTGCCTAGTCGTATTCCAACCTACAGTGTCACTGTAAGTGGCTACACCAGTATGCTGTTGCCCAGTTGAGGGAGTTGGTCCCACAAATAGGGCTTCACTTTGATAGATTACTCTATTTCTTCCGTAAGCCATGGTATATCTCCAATTTAATTAAGTTAAAAACGTTGGTTTTAAAATGAGCCTTAAACCTTTCCTTCTATTACATCTTAAAGGCCAAAATGAGAAATTTTTTTTATTTAGCACTCTTGTCGCGGGAATCGCGGTTTCGTAAGATCAAAGTCTATGACAGAGGTATAAATTTCTGGGTTTAAGTCCTCCATCACTGAAGAGTCTGGCATACTAGATCCGAACCTAGTCACCCTAACATCGTCCAAATATACGAAATTATTATTATGAGTCGTGCCAGTAGCAAAAAACCTATAATCGTAGTGTTTTCCGTCTCTAAAATCGCCAAGAAAGTTAAAAGGCATATCCTCCTCTTGCAAAAGCGGTACTAGCTCATACTTCTGATCCCTAAAAATACTGCAAACAGCATCTACATCGAACTGAGAATCAGCCAAAACTACCGCTCTCACACTAATTTTAGTTTCGTCTTGACCACCAAAACTAAACGGCACGTTCTCGCTTCCGTTATTCTTAATAAACACTGCTGGAACTGTATTCTGCTTAGAGGAAGCTCCAGTGGTTATATTCTGGAAAGTTTTAGGTCTGACTTGAAACTTTGTCTC
>MDSZ01173265.1_pt1 | contig 10152 bp, 13 predicted proteins | sample 811201 | NCBI WGS metagenome assembly MDSZ01 (sample SAMN05326647, study PRJNA326480) | marine metagenome | isolation source: seawater | place: Indian Ocean: North | collected 2010 | reverse complement strand
GCCTAATTTTTTGTAATTCATTGAAGTAAAACCTTTTATGGCATCTTGAATAATTAGTAAAAGACTATTATATCTAAATCACTATGGATTCAAATAAACAAGGAATTTTAAATAGAGAAAAAACTGCTCAGCAATCAGCTGTAGTTATGGATGAGGGCTTAAGAGCCTATATGCTAAAAGTTTATAATTACATGGCAACAGGAGTTCTGTTGACTGGAATAATTGCATTATTATCTTTTAAGATGTCAGTTGTTACTGATGTAAATGGTGCCATTGTTTCTTTAACACAATTTGGAAGTGCTATTTATATGTCAGGATTAAAGTGGCTTGTAATGTTAGCTCCTTTAGGAATTGTTTTTTATATGAGTTTTGGAATTAATAAAATGAGTGCATCAAAAGCTCAAACGACGTTCTGGGTTTTTGCAGCATTAATGGGTTTATCTCTATCTTCAATTTTATTAGTGTATACAGGCTTAAGTGTAACAAGAGTGTTTTTTATCTCATCAGCAACCTTTGGTGCGATGAGTATCTACGGTTATACAACTAAGAGGGATTTAACTAAATTTGGTTCGTTTTTGATGATGGGATTGATTGGAATAATTATCGCTTCATTAGTAAATATTTTTCTTAAATCATCAATGATGTACTTTGCGATATCTATTATTGGAGTTCTAATTTTTGTGGGGCTAACCGCATACGATACTCAAAAAATTAAAAATATGTATGTTGCTAGTGACTCAGGTGAATTGGTTGGAAAGAAAGCAGTAATGGGTGCTTTAACACTTTATTTAGACTTTATTAATCTGTTCATAATGCTACTAAGATTATTTGGTCAAAGAAGATAATAAATTTCTAGAGTTTTTTCCAATTAGTTTTTTTTAATAAATCTCTTAGTTCAAAAGAGTTCTTAAGAATTTTTCCATTTGTATCTGTAATTAGATATTTTAAATTTTTATTTTTAGGTTTAAAATTTTTACAAATTTTGTATAGAGCATTTTCGGTGGCATTTTTGAAAACGCTAAAGCTTACTTGTTTGCTAGATATGCTTAGTCCATAATCTTTCCAAGATCCCTCAGAAACCATTTTGGCGTACAAATCTAAAATGATCTGTAATTCATTTTTTTCAAAAAAGTGCTTTTCCTCAATTTTCTTTTGAACATTGTTTATAACTAATCTTAAATTGTTACTCATTTATTTTATATTTATTAATTAAACCAATTTGAAATCCAGTAAATACAATTGTTATTGGTAACATTCCCCAAACTTTAAAGTTTACCCAAAATTCTTCTGATTGTGTTCTCCAAACAAATTCGTTTAGTAATGCTAGACTAAAAAAAAAGTACATCCATCTTTTGTTAAGAATTTCCCATCCAATGTCATTTAGTGGTATAGATTTTCCTATGATTTTTTTAAGAATTGGTTCTTTTGTAAAATACTTACCAAAAAATAATGCTAGAGCAAACATAATATTAATTATCGTTGGTTTAATATAAATAAAAATTGGATCATTAAAATAAATAGTAAGTCCCCCAAAGAATGTAATCAAAACTCCACTTACTAGTGGCACTGGAGGTATTTTTTTTTCAAATATCCACATGATGATTAAAGCAACAATTGTTGCAATTATTAAAGGAGGAATTGCAACAGATAAGTTTTTATCATTACTATAATAATAGAAAAAAAATATCCCTAAAGGTCCAAAATCTGTGATAAATTTTAAAAAAGATTTGTTCACTCAAAAGATATTAACATAATTAGGTGTGTCATAAAAACTTTATATTTTTTCTTATTGATTTTTAATTCTAAATCTCCATATTAAAGTTTATGGCAATACAAAAAGCTAAATTTTCTATTGGAGACATCGTAAAGCATAAACATTTTGAATTCAGAGGTGTAATTTATGATGTTGATTTTGAATTTAACAATTCGGAGGAATGGTATCAATCTATACCAAAAAATGTAAGGCCAAGAAAAGATCAGCCATTTTATCATTTGCTTGCTGAAAATGATGAAATTACATACGAGGCTTATGTGTCTGAGCAAAACCTTCTTTTAGACGACTCAGACGAACCAATTAAACACCCTTTAATTGAGGAGATTTTCTCTGGAAAAAAAGGATCTAGCTATTTTAAGCCTTCAAATTAAGAAAATCATTATTCAAACACATTTAGTTCAAATCTTAGACATAGAGATTAAGTAATAATTACTTAATATTTGATCAAGAGTGTGAAATTTACCCCCATTATTATCTCCCTCTGCATTCTTGATCAGATATATCTTTCATATTAAAAACTTCTAATAAATTTATGTTTAGAATTTTAGAACCAAATAAAATTTTTTTAATTACATCTAAGGCTCCTAAGTATGTAATGATACTATTTATTGTAGTGTTTGCTATAGGTTTAGTTGAAGCTCTAATTTTTTCACCTGAAGATTATAAACAAAGTCATTCGGTAAGAATAATGTATGTACATGTTCCTGCAGCTTGGATTTCATTAGGAATATTTTCTTCAATTACATTTTTATCATTGTGTGGTTATATCTTTAAAAACAAACATTTCTTTTTGATTGCAAAAAGCTTAGCGCCTTCAGGACTCATTTTTAATATTGTGGCATTAGTAACAGGTTCTATTTGGGGAAAACCTACATGGGGTACATGGTGGGCTTGGGATGCTCGAATAACGTCTATGCTTATTTTAGCAATTTTTTATTTATTGTACTTGATTGCTTGGAGGATTTTTGAAGATAAAGAGCAAGTTCTTAAGATAACAACCTTTATAACGATTTTTGGAATTATTAATGTTCCAATTATTAAATACTCTGTTGATTGGTGGAATACTCTTCATCAACCAGCTTCAATAAACATTATGTCAAAGTCTGCAATTCATTCTTCAATGTTGCTACCTCTGTTGATTATGAGTGCGGCATTTGCACTATTTTCATTGTTAATTTTTTTGATGAAATATAATACTGAACTGATAAAGTTAAAAAATAAAGGGTTAGATAGACTATGATCAATGAACTATTAAATATGAATGGATATGGAGTTTACGTGTGGTCTTCATTTTCATTTACTATTCTAAGTTTTTCAATTTTGTATGTAATTGTTAAGTTGCAATATATTAGAGAGAAAAATAAATTCATAGCAAAATACGGTTCCCTAAATACAAAAAAAGCTAAAATTGCGAGAACTCAAATTATTAATCAAGAAATTCTATCTAACAGTCAAAGCATTTAACTTTTGAACCATGTATGGTCGAAAAGTTAAACTAAGATTTTTTTTCATACTATTAATTATATCAGTTTTAGTATTATCAGTTTTTTTAGTTCTCAAATCTCTAGAAGAAAACGTAGTTTATTTTAAATCACCTTCAGAGATAAAACTAGTTGGCGAATTAAATAATAAGAAAATTAGAATTGGGGGCATGGTGAAAAAAGACTCTATAAATATGTCAACTAATGAAGTTAGTTTTATAATAACAGATTTTAAAAATGAAATTAATGTTACTTACTCAGGTCTCGTTCCGAATTTGTTTTCTGAAGGAAAGGGTGTAGTTGCAGAAGGATTTTTAAAAGATAGAAATTTTTTTGAAGCGTCAAAAATTCTTGCAAAGCATGATGAAAATTATATGCCCCCAGAGGTAAAAGCAGCTTTAGAGGAGAAATAATGATTTACAGCTCTATTGGATATTATTCTTTAATTTTCGGTCTTTGTGTTTCATTGCCCCTATTTTTTTTTGCAATAATAAATTTTAAAAATGATGAAATTCTTGATAGTAAAATTATTGGTTTTTCATTTATCCAATTTTTATTAGTTATTGTTAGTTTTTTAGGTTTATTAATATCTTTTGTAATTTCTGATTTTAGTAACGAAACGGTTTATAATAATTCTCACACAACAAAACCTCTATTTTATAAAATCTCTGGCACTTGGGGCAATCACGAAGGAAGTTTATTATTATGGCTGCTAGTCTTGAGTTTATTTATTTTTATTTTTTTAATTAAATCTAAAAGATTATTAAAAAATTATAGAATTTTAACAGTCTTGTTTCAGCAAGTAATAATAATAGGTTTTTTTATTTTCTTATTAGACTCTTCAAATCCTTTTAATCAAGTTTTTCCAACTCCAGCAGAAGGATTAGGCCTCAACCCTATATTGCAAGACCCTGCGTTAGCAATTCATCCTCCGATACTATATTTAGGGTACGTTGGATCTTCTATAATTTTTTCCAGTGTGCTTGCTGCAACTAGTTTAAATTATATTTCTAATACCTGGGCCACTCATATAAAACAGTGGGTATTAATATCTTGGATATTCTTAACTTTGGGCATCTTGCTAGGATCAATTTGGGCATATTATGAATTAGGATGGGGTGGATTTTGGTTTTGGGATCCAGTAGAGAATATTTCTCTAATGCCTTGGTTAGCACTAACCACATTATTGCATTGTGTTTTAGTTTTGGAAAAAAGATCTACTCTTAAATCGTGGGTAATAATTTTATCTATCACAACATTTACTCTAAGTATGTGTGGAACGTTTTTAGTTCGATCTGGAATCTTAAATTCTGTTCATACTTTTGCAAATGATCCAGAAAGAGGCTTATTTATTTTATCTTTTTTATTTATGCTAATTTTTATTTCATTATTTGTTTTTTTTGTTTTTCATAAATCAGACAAAGAAGAGATAATTTCATTTTCAATATTTAGTAAAGAGACATCAATATTGATTAACAATTGGTTAATGATGTACTTTTTATCTGTCGTTTTAATTGGCACTGTCTATCCGATATTTTTAGATGTTATATCTTCTGAACAAATATCTGTTGGACCTCCTTTTTATCACAAATTAATAATTCCTTTTTTAATCCCTTTTTTGATATTTATGGCAATAGGTCCTCAATTTAGATGGATTAAATCAACTAGATTAGAAGGAAAAAAATACCTAGTATCTTTTTTAATTGTATCGTTTGCAATATCTTTTTTGATTATAAAAAATTTTGGTAATAATTTTTTGATTAACACAATACTAATTGGAAGTGCTCTTTATTTATTCTTTATTACAGTAAGAGATTTTTTCAAAAAGAGATCACAAAGTTTTCCTCAAAACTTAGCCCATTTTGGTTTTAGTTTATTAATTTTAAGTATTTTATTTAATAATATTTTTTCAAGTGAAGTTATAACTAATATGAGAGTTGGTGAAACTTTCAAAAATAAGGAATTTACTATTGAATTTAATGATCTAAGAAAATTTGAAGAGAACAACTACATATCATTTAAAGGTTATTTTTTAATTAAAGACACCAACTCTAAAGAAAAATTAGAGCCTGAATTGAGAGTTTATAACCAGCCCAATATTGTTACTAGTGAGGCTGATATTAAAATCTCTATTTTATCAGATAAATTTATTACAATGAATACAGTTCAAAATGAGGAGTATTTTAATATTAGGTATCAAGTTAAACCATTTATGTTATGGATTTGGATCTCTGTATTGTTAATTTCTTTCGGTGGATCAATTAGTTTATTTAAAAAAAAAAGTTTATGAAAAAAAGAATAATATCCTTTTTGATAATTTCATCACTAATATTTGCATTTGTAATTTTTTATAAAGGTTTAAATAAATCAAGTTTTTACCAACCAAAAAGTGAAATAGAAGAGATTCCTAAATTTCTTGCAAAGACATTTTATTTAAAAGAGGAAATAGACTCTCAAAGATTTTTTAAAAAAGATAAATATTATTTATTAAATATTTGGGCATCATGGTGTGTGCCTTGTAGAGATGAACACCCTATATTGATTAGTTTAAGTGAAAATAAAAACTTGGATATCATAGGTTTAAACTACAAAGATAAGATTTCTAATGCAGAAAAGTTTCTTGATAAATTAGGAAATCCATATAAAGAAATTTTACTAGATCAGGATGGCACTATAGCAATCGAATGGGGCGCTTTTGGAGTGCCTGAAACTTTTTTAATTTATCAAAATAGAATAGTGAAAAAATTTATTGGCCCACTTAATCAAAACTCTTTCGAAGAAATTGAGCAGACAATAAAATGAAGATATCAAAGTTTATTATTTTATTTTTAATCTTTTTTTCTTTTAATTCACTAAATGCAGATGAAGATAAATTAAAAACAGAAATAACTAAAAATTTAAGATGTTTAGTTTGTCAAGGACAATCAGTTTATGATTCTGATTCTGAGTTTGCAGTAAGTCTTAAACTGGTAGTTGAGAATAAAATTCAACAGGGATTAACTAAAGATCAAATCTATAAATTTTTAACAGATAAATATGGTGAGTGGATTTTATATGATCCAAAATTTAATAAAAATACATATTTATTGTGGTTTTTACCTCTATTGATCTTGCTTTTTGGCGGTGCGATAATAGTAAATAAATTAATAAAAATTAAAAAATAATTTGCTAAATAGAACCAATGATTTTTAAAAAATTAATTATAGTTTTTCTGTTAACTTTTTTTTCATCAAATTTAGCTAATGGTGAAGAAGTGAAAACTAACGAACATCAAATAAACTTTTTTACTGGTAATTTTGATTTTAGTGATGACAAACAGAAAGCAATTTTAGTTGGTCTTCAACATCAAAATGAGAATTTAAATAGAGATACATTTTTAGGAAACGTATCTCCAATCACAGGTGGTTTTGTTACAGAGAATTCAGCGGCTTATGTTTATACTGGAATAGAATGGAATGTGGATATGGGTAATTTAACATTCACTCCAAGCTTTGCTCCAGGATTATATCATGAAGGTGATGGAAAAGATCTTGGCCACATATTAGAATTTAAATCTGAAGTGCAGTTATCTTATGCAGCATCAGATAAGACAAGTTTTGGTGTTTCATATAACCATGTATCAAATGCAAGTCTGGGGGATAAGAACCCTGGGGCAAATAGTTATATGTTTAATTTTATTAAAAATTTTTAAAATATTTTAATGAATTTAAATGATTGTCATAATTTTAGAGATTTTAGAAAATTAGCTAAAAAAAAACTGCCATCACCAATATTTCACTATATAGATGGCGCTGCTGATGATGAAATAACTTATGCTAGAAACACAAGCGCCTATGATGATGTTGATTTAGTACCAAATGTTTTGAGGGGAGTTGAAAATGTTGATTTGTCAACAACCATATTTGGAAAAAAATTAGATTTACCTTTTTATCTTGCCCCTACAGCTCTTCAAAGACTTTTTCATTACGAGGGTGAGAGAGCAGTTGGGAAGGCAGCACAAAAATTCAATACTATGTTTGGTGTATCAGCTTTAGCTACTGTGAGCGTTGAGGAAATATCTTCTATAATAGATACACCTAAGATGTTTCAGTTTTATTTTCATAAAGACAGAGGTTTAAATGACTCTTGTTTAGAAAGGGCGAAAGCTGCTAAATTTGATGTGATGGCCTTAACAGTGGATACAATTACGGGAGGAAACCGTGAGAGAGATTTAAGAACAGGTTTTACATCACCTCCAAAGTTAACACTTTCAAGTTTATTTAGCTTTGCTACGAAGCCAATGTGGGGAATTAATTATTTAACAAGAGGTAAGTTTGAATTGCCTCATCTTCAAGATTTTGTAAAAGAAGGAACAAGTACAAATTCTTCTATTGGAAACTATTTTTCTACAATGTTAGATCAATCCATGAATTGGAAAGATGCTGAACAACTTTGTTCTAAGTGGGGTGGTCATTTTGCGCTTAAAGGAGTGATGAGTGTAGATGACGCAAAGAGAGCAGTTGATATTGGTTGCACAGGCATAATGGTTTCGAATCATGGAGGAAGACAACTCGACGGATCTAGATCTCCATTTGATCAGCTTGCTGAAATTGTTGATGCTGTAGGTGATAAGTTGGATGTAATTTGTGAGGGTGGAATTCATAGAGGCACACATATGCTTAAGGCTTTATCATTGGGTGCTAAAGCTTGCTCAGGAGGGAGATTATATCTTTATGCCTTAGCTGCAGGTGGCCAAGCTGGGGTAGAGAGAGCAATAGAGAAATATAAATCTGAATTAGTAAGAGATATGAAATTAATGGGCTGTACTAAAATAAGTGATCTAAATAGAAATAATCTTAGATTTAGAAGATAGTGAATTTAAGAAACTGTCATAACTTCGAGGATTTCAGACAATTAGCAAAAAAAAAATTACCTTCACCAATATTTCATTATATCGATGGAGGAGCAGATGATGAAGCAACTTTAAGAAGAAACACAGAGTCATTTGATGAATGTGATCTAATTCCAAATATTTTAGCTAGTGTTGGTAAACCTGATTTATCAACTACTTTGTTTGGTAGAAAAATTGATATGCCCATTTTTTTATCTCCAGCAGCGATGCAAAGATTGTACCATCCAGATGGAGACAAAGCCTCAGCTAGAGCAGCTGAAAAATTTAACACTTTTTATAGCATGTCATCGATGGGAAATAATACAATAGAGGAGATTTCAAATATTTCTAGTGGGCCAAAACTGTTTCAACTTTACGTCCATAAAGATAGATCAATCTCAGATGATTTAATAGAAAGATCAAGAAGATCCGGATTTGATGCAATGTGCTTAACGGTAGATACCTTAGTAGCTGGTAATCGTGAGAAAGATCACAAAACAGGATTTACAACACCACCAAAACTTACGATGAAAAGTTTAATTAGTTTTATAATGCGTCCAAGGTGGGTATTTAACTATTTAATTGGTAAAAGATTTGAATTGTCAAATGTTAAAAAAAAAACAGACAAAGGTACAAATATTTCTAAATCGGTTATTGATTATATTAATGAACAATATGATCCAGCTATGGGATGGAAAGATGCAGAATACTGTGCAAAAAAATGGAATGGTCCTTTTGCTTTAAAAGGTGTGATGTCAGTGGATGATGCAAAAAGAGCAATAGATATAGGATGCACTGCAATAATGATATCAAATCATGGTGGGCGTCAATTAGATGGATCACGTTCTCCTTTTGATCAAGTAAAAGCAATATCAGATGCTGTTGGGGATAAATTGGAAATTATTTTGGATGGAGGAGTGAGAAGAGGCACACATGTTTTAAAAGCTTTATCTGCAGGAGCAAAAGCATGCAGTTTTGGAAAAATATTTTTGTTTTCTTTAGCTGCAGGTGGCCAAGAAGGTGTCGAGCGTTTATTAAGCAACATTCATGATGAAATAAATAGAAATATGGTTTTAATGGGATGCAAAAACTTAAAAGAGCTTAATAGTTCAAAAATAATTTACAGAAAATAAATTTTGATTACTTATAAAAACTAGATATAAAAAAAATAGATTTCTCAATTGAACAAAAATATTAGGATGAATTATGAAATTAGCAAAAAATTTAGAAAACCTAGGAACTGAGTCAGCTTTCGCGGTTCTAGCAGAAGCAAAAAAATTAGAAGCTAAAGGAAACCCAATGATTCATATGGGTTTAGGACAACCTGATTTTAAAACTCCCAAACATGTTGTTGAGGCTGCAAAAAAAGCATTAGATGATGGCCATCATGGATATGTAATGTCTAACGGTATTCCAGAGTGCAGACAAGCAGTCACAAGATGGATTAAGAAACGTTACAATGTGGAAGTGGATTTTGAAAGAATCTTAATCATGCCTGGCGGAAAACCTACAATGAGTTATGCAATTCAATGTTTTGGTGAACCAGGAGCAGAAATCATTCACCCTACACCAGCTTTTCCTATTTATGAGTCTATGATTAATTATACTGGCTCAACTTCAGTTCCATATGATTTAACAGAAGATAAAGATCTAAAATTTAAGGCTGATAAAATTCTTTCTTTAATAACCGATAAGACAAGATTACTAATATTGATTAACCCGAATAATCCAACAGGAAGCTTTGTTGAAAAACCTGAAATAGATAAATTAGCTGAAGGTCTAAAAAAACATCCTCATGTTACAATTTTGAGTGATGAAATATATAGCAGGCAAATTTTTGATAATAAAGAAATGCCAACATTTTTTAATTATCCAGAATTAAGAGATAGACTAATTGTATTAGAGGGTTGGAGTAAAGCTTATTCTATGACAGGATGGAGATTAGGTTGGAGTTTTTGGCCTAAAGATTTAGTTCAACATGTTAATAAACTATTAATAAATAGCGTATCATGTGTTAATGCAGCTGC